>JAEAME010000436.1_pt1 | contig 43378 bp, 36 predicted proteins | sample 8958731 | NCBI WGS metagenome assembly JAEAME01 (sample SAMN16933194, study PRJNA681113) | bioreactor sludge metagenome | isolation source: anerobic bioreactor sludge (Control) | place: India:Bengaluru | collected 2018-10-24
TCTCTTAGCGTGAACTCGCTTGAGGGAGCAGGGCTGGGTCGTGCCATTCGTGAGGTGATGATTGTCTGGCTATTTTATGGACTTGCAGCCCATTCGCTCTTTCATTTTCAATGGTTTATTCTCTGGGGCCTTCATCAAGGCATTGTCCGAATAACCAAAGATTCGTCAGCGGAAATGGAGAAGATCAGCGAGGCCTAATACAGGCTCCTCCACTGGCCAAATTATCGCTAAACCCTATATTTTTTGCCGACAAGAATCGCCTTGAATCCGAATGCTTAAGAAAACCGAATGGGAGCATAAATCTCGCCGCCCGTTTCACAATTACGCTCTTTTTCGGTCCGCAAAGCAAATTGGATATTGCCAATTAAATGCATGTTAGTCGAATTTCCTCCAATCACCGTGATTTTGGCGCTCCCACATGATCCCATTCTGCCCCGGAATACGATCATCAAACGAGTCCATACCATTCCCAAAGCGGACAGTTCTTTTGAGAACACAGGATTGTTTTACTCCTGCAATTGGCTTAAAACGTTCAACTTTTTCCCGATAGTCCATCTGTTTAGGCGTATTATTAATTAGAAAGAATTTGCGCACATGCAGGCTTCAAAGGCAAGCGCCTATGTCATAGGATCGCAGAATCATACGGATATGGGGGGGGGCCGCACAGCTGCGCGCATCAGGATCATGTGCAATCGCCAGCGGCACAGCGAAACGGAAGACTGAGAGTGGGACGACTCAATCGTCATAAAACAGGCGGCCGGCAGAGTTTGAATTCAGCCTTTGGCTTTCCATCGAACCAATGTTGAGGAAAGATATGACTCACGGAATCTATTTGCGATTGTTGGGCGGATTGTTATTGTTGATATTTTTGCAGTCAGGGCAGCTTTTGGCCCAGGACTGGCCTCCCGAAGAGGACGCTGCGCAGGAACCTGAAACCATCTCGGGCCGGCAGCCCGATGGCGAGATCTCTTCACAAATGCCCGGATACGGAAGGTCGCTCAAGGATTCTATTGTTCAGAACTCACGGAACAAGGCGGGAGTTTCATTCGGCCTTTTCGGCCTTTATGACAAAACAGACTTAGGATCAAATTATCAATCGGATGAGGACACATCCGATATGATGATTTCGCCTTCCGCTTTTGTAAATTTTGGAAAAAGAAAAGCTCTGTTCCACGCCGATTATTCCATGGAACACAGATTATTCAGCGATGTGGACGACTACACATTTCATACGGGCAACCTCGGCTTCATATATTTGCCGTCGCGCCGTTGGACACTTACTGCAACAAACGACATTCGTTCCGCTCCGTCCGACCTGCTATCGCTCACGGGAGGCTTTTCACCCGGCCTGCCGATCGACAATCCAGTAGGCCCGGGAATTTCCGGATACAGTTACGAGCGTGTTCTCATGAATAGGGCTGCGGGAGACATCCGCTATCAGATAAACAGAAAAACTTTTCTTAGTATCTATGGCAACTCGCAAATTTTCCGCTATGACTCCAGGACCAGCTCCGACACAGACGCATATAATGTTGGCGCCAGGTTCAGTCGCAAACTAAACCGGAAACTGGATGCTTCAATCGGATTTATGTATGGCGATTATGAAAACGTGTCGGGGACGCACAATGATAAAATCAAACGCGTTAGCGGTGGACTCGGGTATCAAATATCCAACGATTGGAGGATCTATGGCGATGCCGGAGTGGAGTGGGTGGACGCACCGGAAGATTCCTACAATCCGACATTTTTCAGCGCTGCCATCGGTCGGACGACGGATTCAAGCATCTTCGCGATATCGTACACCAGGGCTGCGCAGTATCAACTCGGAACTTCTTTCCTGACAGGCACAGACACCATCTCCCTATCGCTAGATCAACGGCTAACCCGAAAATCCAGCTTGATGTTGGGAGCCTACTATTACCGATCGGATCCATACGACAATACAGGACTTCAAAATACATTCATCTCAGGGGGTGGATTGAGATACGCGATGCTCCCCAACATCATGGCGAGCGTAAGCGGCAACTATCAATACCAGGACAAAGCATTCCGAATTACCGATTCGCCTTCCCTGAACCGATACATTGTTTATGCGGGCATCGAGATTATATTTCCGGGCTTGAGCCGTCGATAAGAGAGAGGATTGGAATGGACTAAGTCATTTTGCGGCGACTCGATGATCCATTGATATCCACTCTGAAATCATTGCCGGAAAAGCAAAATTGGAAATATGGCTGGCGGATCTCTGGAGGTTTATTGAATCCTTTCTTGGACAATAACAGGGAGAAGCGATCATTCCAAACGTACCGGGATCTGAGCAAATTGCGCCTGGTATCAGGTGAGGGATAAAACATACAGGAGGTAGTTTCTATGGGCAACAAATCATTGGCTCTATTTATTCTTGCGGTGACTTTTGGCTGGATAGCGGGAGTACAGGCAGTTTCTCAGGAATCCGCGGCGGTGGGCCCTGGCACCGATTACATCATCGGTATCGAAGACGTCATGGCGATCAACGTTTGGAAAGATCCCGAACTATCCCTTAAGGACGTGGTTGTCCGTCCCGACGGGAAAATCAGCTTGCCTCTGGTAGGCGATATCATCGCCGACGGAGTGTCTGTAAAACAGTTGCAGGATACGATAACAAATAGGCTCAAAGAATACATTACGGCTCCCGTAGTTACGGTGACGATAACCAGAATCTTCAGCAAATCAGTATCAATCGTGGGCCAAGTGCAGAAGCCTGGAGTTTATACTATCGGATCCCCCATGACGGTGATTGAACTTCTGGCAAGGGCGGGTGGTCCTACTATCGATGCAAAGACCAAGAAAATCAAAATATTCCGCAAAGAAGGCGGCAAAACTATAACGTTTCTTTTTAACTATAACGATATGGTAAGCGGGAAGAATTTGGACCAGAATATTTTTCTTAAGAGCGGCGACGAAGTAGTCGTTCCTTAAAAAGAATGGGAAATCGGGGTGAAATGAAAGATTTAAGCCTTTGGGAACTGTATGATTATCTGATTCTTCCATGGAAGAGGCGATGGTATTTCGTCGCTGCCATGATTTTGGTTCTGGCTGCAGCCACGGTTTTCGTCTGGCTTAATCCCAACATGTACCGCTCTGAAACCCGGATCCTGGTGGAATCGGCCACACTTCTGGATGACCCATTGTCCCCTTCTGCGACAAGGGATAGGACCGAGGATCGCATCAACGCCATTCGTCAACTGCTTGAAAGCCGGACTATTCTGGAGCGAATCGTCGAGGAGTTCCGGCTGCGTGCGACAGACAGCAGCGTTCTGATGGAAGACAAGGTTACATATGTCCGGAACTACCTTGAAATTTCAAAAACTACGGGAAACACGTTTTCCCTTGCATATGTTGCCAGCAGCCCACTGGTTGCACAAGCAGTCACAAGGCGTCTCGCTGAAATCCTCATCCAAACCAATCAGGCATCACAGAAGAACAAAGCGGTCGATAAAGACCAGTTCATTGAGCAGGAATTGCGGCAAGCCGAGCTCGATCTCGCCGCTATAGACGAAAAAATAAAGCAGTTCAAAGCAAGTCATCTTGGAGAGCTTCCTGAACAGGAAACGGCCAATATGAATGCGCTCAGCGGACTGCACAACCAGTTGGTCACGGTTGATGCCACGCTGGACCGGTTCCGAGACCAACAGAGGAGTCTGGAATTCCGCATTCAGGAGCAGCGCAGGCTGAGAGAACTGGCTGGGAGTATTTCGCGCGCTCAGAATCCCGCATTGCTTGAGCTCAGAGGGCAAAACACGCCCTCTCCAATGGCATCCCTCCTGGTCACGAAGCGTGCTCAGTTGGCTGAAGCCTTAGGGCGCTTTACTTCCAAGCATCCCGATGTGATACGGCTCTCAAAGGAGGTCGCGGATCTTGAACAGCAGCTGGCAGAAAGCAATATTGCGGCCGGCAACACAGCTTCGGACATCGGCATGGCACAGAGCAACTCCGGAACCGAGACCGGCAGGGAATCCGGGACAGGGCTCAAAGCCTCTCAGGCAGAACTGAATGCGGAGGCAGAGATTGCCCAAGCTGGGTATGAACTGGAAATCATTGGAAAAACAATCGTTCGAAAAGAAAAAGAGCGGGAAGATATACTCAAAAACATCAGCCTTTATCAGCACAGACTGAATCTAGCTCCCGCCCTTGAGCAGGAATTGCTTGGGCTCATGCGCGAGCACGATGCGCAGCAAAAACAGGCAGAGACTCTGAGGACCAAGAAGTTTAACGCTCAGATTGCAGCAAACGCTGTATCCGACAATAAGAATGACATCTACACGATTCTCGACGAAGCCAGTCTTCCGGAAAGGCCGGTATTTCCGACTCGCCTTCATATCATTCTAATAGGGATTGGAATAAGCTTGGTCGCTGGATACAGCGCCGCCTTGGGAAGAGAAGTTTTGGAGCCATCGCTATCCAGCGAAGACGAGGTAATGGCCGCGTTTAAAATACCTGTTCTTGCCAGCATACCGGAAATATCGCGAATACCGAAACGGTGACTACCACAAATCGGTTTGAGGAATCTGAAAAATGAGCGAACTGTTCAAATGGCTAAGCAGGACCGAGGGAAGAAGAGCCGATAATGCATCCGCACATGCAATGGACATCGGTATCCAGGACGATATCGCCTACGACCCTATCGTTTCCCTGGAAACGACCCCTGCCAAACCGGCCATACTCAATCCTGTAGAATTCGACTTCCGTCTTGCTGACCCGAAAATCACATACGTGCTGGACGCGGGAACCATTCCCGGGGAACAGTTCCGGTTTCTTCGCGCCCGCCTCAGCCTGCTGCAGCGCCAGCAGGGATTCAAGAGACTGCTGATCACCAGCAGCCTCCCGGAAGAAGGAAAGACTTTTGTTTCCTGCTGCCTTGCCGGCATTCTCGCACAGGAGCCCGGAAAACGTGTCCTTTTAATGGATGCCGACCTAAGAATGCCCAAGACGGCAAAAGAATTGGGCCTTGAAGGAGAAGGCGATCTGATTGGGCTCTCCCAGATTTTGCAGCAAACACATGCGCTGAAGGATTCTCTGCTAAAACTATCTGATACGGAGCTCTATTATCTTCCCCCGGGCGAAATTCCGCAAAATCCCTCCGAATTGCTGGCATCAGACAGATTGGAGCAGGTCATCAGGGAAGCAGTAAAACTGTTCGACTGGATCATCATTGACGCCCCGCCGATATTAAATGTTGCAGATACGACACACCTGGCGCCTCTCTGTGATGCGGCGCTCCTCATAGTCCGAGCCAACAAAACACCGGCCAAGCTGATTCAAAAGGCCATCGACACTATAGGCAAAAACCGCATATGCGGAATACTCATGAATAGAACGCAGCTACACCGCAGTTCACGCTACTATTACAAGTATTACTATCGCAAAAGCGGCTAAAACCGCAACAAATCCCCTGTCTTTAGAGGTACCGCAGTTCGCGGCCCATTGCGACCATTTGGTGCGTATAAATCCAGCGGTTTTTTAATGCCGCAAGCCGGCACCTTCAAAAACTGAATCGACTCCCACATGCCGCAGCACCAGTTCATGCCAAGAAGAACAAAGCTCATACTCACAGTGGACACCGAATGCTCAGCGGGCGGTTGGCCGCAGAAGCCGGATGCGAAGCTGCTTGGATATGACGACGGGGTACTATGCAAAATAGGCGCGAACGAGTATGGGATCCGGCACATAATGAAATTATTGGAGCAACACGGTCTTGTTGCGGATTTTTTCGTTGAGCCTCTATGTTCATACAAGCTCGGAATTTTTCAATTGCGAGAAATCTGTCAGGAGATTATCGCCCGAGGACATGGAATTTCACTGCATCTGCATCCCCGCTGGAAACTTGCACTCAATCCTGCGCTCTCAAGGCTTTCCGACAGCATGTACGACTACACCGTCGATGAACAGGCAAGATTGATCAGCGAAGGACTGGACATCCTTTCAAAATGCGGCATTCAGAACATAAAGGCGTTCAGGGCCGGCAATTTGCACGGAGACACTTCGACATACGAAGCAATGCGAAAGTCGGGGATATCGATCAGTTCCAACTTCTGCGGGGCATGGAACTGCGAGATGCCTTTGCGGTTTTCTCTTCCAAGAGATACCAACGATGCAAGCCTGCTTGACGGGATTGTGGAAATACCGGTGACGAGTTTCCATGATTTCCCCTATTTGCGTCCGAATCACTTGCGTCCTCTTCAGGTTGCTGCCGCAAGCATTGCTGAATTTAGGAATGTAATTCGATCAGCAGTCGAAAATAGACTCAGCTATGTAATCGTTCTCCTTCATACATTTGAATGGATTCGCTTCAGCCCAAATAAGATGCCGACATTGGACCGCCAAATTATAAAACGGTTTCATGGTCTTTGCCGCTTCTTGCACGAGTGTCGCGACATGATTGACGTATGCACGTTCGGTTCTCTGGATGCGGGTGAATTGCGCGCACAGTTTAGGACTGATAACATCGTGTCCAGGAATACGCTTCTTTCATCAGACACGGCCGGTGCAGGAAGGTATATTTTTCACGCCACCAGAAAGACATTCAAAATTTCTCGAGGGGGCTGGTAGGTCATATGCCCTGTGTGCTCATTGTCGGCCTCGAATCGAATATTGCACTGGCAGCCGTGCGTTCTCTGGGCGCTCGCGAAGTGCGGGTAATCGGCATCTCGATCGGCGCAAATGCTCTCGCAGCATCGTCAAAATTCCTGACCAATGGGTATGTTCTCGATTGGGATTCAAAAAATCCAGGTGCTTTTGTCGACAGGGTCTTTTCCATTGCAAAAAGCCACGGATGTGACGCACTGATGACTCCTTCGGAGACTTGGATGAGGCTTTTCAATCAACACCGTCAAGATGCTCCCGGAGAGCTTAACTTCTGTTTCCCATATTCCGAGGTGCTTGAACGCGTCATGCGCAAGGACATGGCGCTACCTATCGCAAAGACTATCGGGATCAAGGTACCGGAAACCATTTTCGTCAACCATTCCGAAGATCTTCATCGCGCTGCGGATTGCGCTAATATTCCGGCAATACTCAAGTTTTCCTCTGTCGGTTCCAGGCCGGAGGGTGCCATGTGGCATTTCAAGACGCGCTATGTTGATTCACGCGAAGAACTGCACTGGCTTGCCGACAACTATTCGCCCTGCGGTGATGCGCTTCTGGTGCAGGAATACGTCATTGGAAGCTACCTGGGGCTCGGCATTGCGCGCTCGAAACATGGGATAGAGGCGATATTTCAATGGACTGCCTTGCGGGAATATGAGGCGGGACTCGGTGCATTCAGGGTAAGCATGGAACCCAACCGAGATATAGTTGAGAAGAGTTCGGAGCTCCTCGCTAAAGTGCATTACGAAGGAGTTGCCGAGGTTGAATATCGTCTGAATAAAAAAACGGGGGAGTTTACCTTTATGGAAGTGAATCCCCGTTTGTGGGGCGGAATAGCGTTTGCTGTGGCCTGCGGCGCTGATTTCCCGTGGATGAGCTACTGCATAGCGACAAACAGGCCGATGGAGCAGGCTTCCCGGTATCGAGTTGGCAAATATTCGCGAAACCTCTCCGGTGATCTTGTCTGGCTATATAACGCCATCCGTGGCAGGTATATTCATGAACACCCCAATATCAGATATTTTCCAAGGCAAGCAATAAAGGATTTTGTATTATCGCTGGGCAAACGAACTACGTTTGATCAGGAAAGTTTCGGTGACATTGGCCCACTTATAAAATCCATATCCAACAAAATTAAAGCCGTCCTTTCGGCCGGAAAATAGGTTCCGGCCAACCGCGCGTTCCGACCGCAGGCGGAGCGTCCATGACGGCAACAAAAAACTATTTCCCAAGAGTCTTCAAGAGCCTCCGGTAGTTTTTGCGATACATCTGGTTTTCTTTATTCAGATTGGAGGCCTTGCCGTATTCTTCGAGAGCAGCCTGCAAATCCCCCCTTTCCTCCAATATCCTGCCAAGGTTGAAATGGGCCGGGGCGAAATCGGGTTTTATGCGAATGGCTTCGCGAAAGCTGGAGACGACGTCATCCAGATTGCCTTTAAAATAAAGGGCGATTCCGAGGTTGACGTGCGCTTCTACATGTCCCGGCATCAGCCTGATTGCTTTCCTGTATTCGGCTATCGCGTTGTCCAGTTCGCCCCTGGAGCCGAGAGAGACGCCAAGTCCGAAGTGCGCATCAGCGTGTTCCGGTTTGAGGCGTATAGCTTCGCGATATGCGGCGATCGCGCCATCCTCGTCTCCTTTTAGCTGAAGAGCGTTGCCGAGGCCGTGGTGGGCATCGGCATAGTGCGGATTGAGCCGAATCGCCTCGCTGAATTCTGTAATCGCGGCGTTCAATTTGCCCATTTCTCTGAAAGCATTGCCCAGATCGCAGCGAGCCTCCGCATAATCCGGCCTTAAACGAATAGCTTTGCGGTACGACGAGACAGCCTTCTTCAATTCTCCCTTTTTAAGATAGGTGTTGCCCAAGCCATAGTGCGCAATGTAATTGTCGGGATTCAGGCGTATTGCTTTGCGAAACTCGTCAATTGCCTCGTCAAAATTGTTTCTTGAGGCGTGCGCTATTCCGCGGTTGATATGGGCAGCATCGCTGCCCGGCCTCCCCTCCTCCCACCCATGAAAAGCCATGATGACCAAGGCGACGACTGCCGGGAATCCGCATCTCATGGCAAATACCCAAATTAGCCGAGTTATCGTCGCGGCCGCAGCAGTTCCCCGATCGATTCTCGAAGAAATCCCCATCCAAGGCCGGCGTGGATAACCAAATAAACTGCCGGAAGTACAAAAAGATAGATCCACCCGTAACGAGCGGCCAAGGATATGGAGGAGGACAGGATTGCGCCAAAATAAGCAAGACTCGAAGCACCAAAGAGATATATCAGGGCTGGCAAGAAAAAACTGAGCGCGCCGAGCAAAGGGATACCCAGAATCAGCAGAGTTGGGAAAAGCGATGTTATCGAGAGAGTCTTCGGATGCTTAAGCGCCAGGCGAAAACGGCCGGTTCCGTAGCGGCTCATTTGGCGAAAAAGTCCCGGTAAAGACGTTCGTGGGTAATAATACACGGCCAATTTCAACGAGGTGAATGACCGGAATCCAGCCTGCGCGCACCGGTAGTTGAACTCCACGTCCTCGCACGCATCGAAAGAAATGTCGAAATACCCCACCTTATCGAACACTTCTCTCCGATAACTGGCACCCGAACTGCCCGGATCAACATATTTATCCTCTCTCGAATAAATCGTCGAGTCTCTGCCGTGCCCGATCCAGGAATTCCGCGCGAGAGATATCGCCCGCTGGAGGAAGGAGTTGTTTGGAGTGTCCAACAATTGAGGACGGCTCAAAATGGAAACGTGCTTATCCTCCATGAGCCTAACTGTATTTTGCAGTAATTGACTGTTGTCAATATAAACATGTCCGTCGATAAAGACGATTATCTCCCCGTTGGCTTCCTTTGCACCAATTGTTCTTGCCCCGGAGGATAATCCATATGGATTCGGGAGGAATTTCACTCTGGGCTCTTCAGCGGCTATTTTTTTAACCACTTCCTCGGTGCGGTCCACCGAATCCGCTACCACAACCAGAATCTCAAGCTTGTCCGGAGGGTAATCCTGATTCAAGAGAAAGCCAATGGTATGGGTGATGAACCGCTCCTCGTTTCGTGCAGGTATTACAATGCTTAAATGCGGATATCGGTCACTCATTTGGCGCTTCACAGGAAACTTCAAATATACCGTAGATCTATAGGTCTGACCACGAATTACTTATGGGACTTCAAAGAAAGATGCGCGCGAAAAAATGATTAAGCTGCTAAGATTCTAAGACCGATGTGCCACCTGGGAGTTCGTTGTTTATGCTGAATGCTATAAGCGTTGATGTAGAGGAATATTTTCACGTGGAAGCCTTCGCCGGAAAGATCGACCCGAAGTCCTGGGAAGATTTCGAGTCGAGATCCGGCCGCAGTATAGATCGGATCCTCCGGCTTTTTCAAAAATACGAAACGAGGGGCACTTTTTATATACTCGGGTGGATCGCGGAACGCCAACCCGACATGGTCAGGAAGATTGCCGCCGCCGGCCACGAGATCGGCTGCCACGGCTTCGGTCACCAGCGCATTCATCGACAAACTCCCGATCAGTTTCGCCAAGACGTCATGCGATCCCGCAACCGCCTGGCGGAATTGGCTGGGAAATCCATACACTGTTACCGTGCACCAAGCTTTTCCATCACAAAAGAGACTCTGTGGGCGCTCGATGTTCTGGCCGAGGAAGAATTTACCATCGATTCATCTATTTTTCCCGTAAGGCATGATCTTTACGGAATGCCGGGCGGGAGGCGGTTTCCCCATTGGGAAAACACGCCCGGGGGAAAGCGAATATTTGAGTTTCCTCCTTCGACGATCAGGCTGGCAAACAACAATTGGCCCGCAGCGGGCGGAGGGTATCTGCGGCTCTTCCCCTATCAATTCACTAGGTGGGCAATCCGGCATCTGAATGACCGGGATAAGCAGCCGGCAATGGTCTATTTTCATCCCTGGGAATTAGATCCATCCCAACCGCGGATTTCATCGGCACCTCTGCGCTCAAGGCTCAGGCATTACGTAAATTTGGAAAAGACTGAAAGCAAAATTGAGCGCTTGCTGCAGGATTTCCGATTCACCACGGTGTCGGAAGTATGCAGATTGGCTACAAACTCTGAGGGCGGCACTAAGAGTGTATGTATATAATTTTCAGATAATTACATGGCGAAGGCGCAGCAGATTATTCGATGCGCATTGCATCCGGCGACTGTAAACACTACTGCGTCAATTACAGCCAAAGCACCGCGGACAGATTGAGGCAAGAATGAACTTTTCGCATATCATGCTCCCGGTCATTTGCAGCTTGCGGCAAAACTGCTTTATCAAAGCGAAATCTCTCGTTGAATATCAACTGCTCAATCGGCCAACCGCTTTTCTTTGTTGTGGCTGAAATCACATTCCCGCATTTTTATCAGATCCCCCGCCGATGGAGTTCTTTTTCTCTTTTGTTCTCAATTATTTAAACTAAATCTCACGCACCTCTCATGTTGGATCTGGATACTCCTCACGGTTGCGGTCTGATGTCGGAACCTTTTACACCCCAAAAAACACAGATAAATATTTCATAATGAATATGATAGAGAAGACTATCCATCCGTACGAGACCTCTGGTGTAAAGGTTTTTTACGATCCAAACCATGTTTTCAGAATATGGACGCGAGAATCTCCAATATCTGATTGATTCATTCTACTGCAAAATAACAACTTATGCCGCAAAACAGAGTCGCAATAAAAATTAGGTACCAAATTTGCTTTATCAATGGCGTTATTAAAAGGAGATCCGAGAAATGAAAAACAAATCCATTTTACTAATAGCGCCGCTGGTTCTTTTGGCCGCTTTCATTTTATCACCAAGGGCCATGGCTGATCCGATTGATACTGGCGATCTGGTGCTTTATGTTGGTCCGTTGCCGGGTCACAGTGCTCATGGGGGAGCGTTCCAGTTTACAAATTTGACAAAGGGCTTTGATTTCTATACTTTCTGCCTTGAAATAGACGAGGGGATTGCCAGGGGTACAACGTATTATGTTGTCACCAACACGGTAGCTGTGCTTGGGGGAATCGACAATCACGATGACCCGAATGACAAGCAGGATCCGCTGGACCCCAAAACGGCATATATTTACAAGCAGTGGGTAGGTGGCCAGTTGTCGGACTATACCCAGGATGAACTGCAAAATGTTATTTGGTTCAGCGAGGATGAAATAGCATCGCTGACGCCGAATGAACAGCTTTTGTACGATTCTGCTGAAAATGCCAGCGGATTATATGACGTGATCGTTCTGAATCTTTACAAACTGGACGAGTCTGGAGAGCCAAAAATGCTTGGCTTTGCCCAGGATATCCTGTTTACGCCAATTCCTGAACCATCCACAATATTCCTGCTGGGAGTGGGATTGGCCGGAATCGGCGTGATAGCTCGAAAGAAGACCAAGAAATAGAGCCATTTGTTCTGAAAATCCCTGATTACACAAAGGCCGCAGAAATCTTTCTGCGGCCTTTGCATTTTTGGCTAAAGCAACCGGCACTTGACCTGCCCGTCGGTTCATAGACAGGCTGCAACTATAAGGAAAATAACACTTATTGCCTGGATCCCATCATCGAGTGCTCTACTGAAAACAACATTGAATCCTTACCGAAACTCGATCTAGATCAATCCGACTTGTTTATTCCTTTCGGATCCAAATAAACACAAACCGATAGTAATAAAATTAAAATCCCAGCTTTGGGATCTTAGGCAACTTGATGCCCATTATTCTTTTGTCCCTTATGAATACTGCGACGCAAAGGATTTTAGACAGAAAGCTTCCTGCCAATGTAGGAGGGAAACACAGGTAATTCATCACTCTGTTAGCCGCCTTTGCGCCCCATAAAGTTTTGTAGCCGCTATTGCCCAAGCCCAAATCCATGCACTTTAAGCCTTGCTGATAGGCATCCAGAAAAGCCATCTTATACAAAGTGGATCCCGTGCTGTATCTGCTTACCGACTTATTATAGCTATTGGAGTAGAAATAGCGCGTATATCGTCCGTCCAGGGCAAACAAGAAGCTGACCGGTTTGCCTTCAAAATAAATCATCCATACATTCGCTGCCCGCAAGAAATTCTCCGACCGGCATAATTCGAGCCAATATCCTTGATTATCTGCTCCCAAGAACCTGGGCTCCCCGTTTTCTGCTATCCATGAGTTGGCTTCCACATCGGCCAAATCAGCCAGGATTTGCTTCCATTCATCGGCTTTGGAATGACGATAATGCCGGATCTTAACATCCCCGTTTCTCTCCATGAGCCGATGGTAGTATTCAATTCTGTGGAGCTTTTTTTTGCTCAGAGAAGTCCAGTAATGATCAAATCCCTGCTCCGACCAATCAATAACCCATCCAAATCCGATTTGATCTGCAACAATATGCCAGCCCCTCTGCCGCAAAACGCCAAGCAAGGCCGAAATGTTTGAGCTTTTATCGCTGACGGGTCCCAACCGCAAAGCAGCACCCACTCCGTTTTTTTCGAGGTGCTTTACACAAGCCATCAGAGAAGCCGGATTAAACAACCCGATATCCCTCAATGGGCCATGACTCCCCGCCAGGCAGGCAAATCTGAGTTTGCATTTTTGAATCCAGGCCAGGGGAATATAACAGCCATTAATTTCCGGTCCGAAAAGCGGCCCTACCCATCCAGCCGGTTTGCCGCGGTGGTTGAACCAGCTCTGGTACCATATCCTGTCCATGAAAGGAACATCACTGGTGTTCTCAACCATTTTCCATCCATCTTCCTATGGAATATATTCGGCAGAAACAGGGGGATCTTTTATCAAAGAAAGGTGCCGATCCATGGCAGACAATGCGCGTAAAAAGGCGGCAGCGCCGGGACGCAAACCGGTCACCAGAAAAAATAGGCACTTCGAACTATAACATAGACGGCAAGCAGGAAATTGGTAATCGCATGGGCCGTCATCGCATCGCCCAAACGGCCCTTTCTGCAAACCAAGCCCTGGTAGGCGAATCCGCAGAGAATCCCCTGAAGCCACTCGTAATGACCGATGCCGAAGATTACGCCGGTGACGATAAATGCCTTCCAATGGAACCGGTTGAGAGGGATCTCCAGGAACTTTGGCTTAATAAGATATCTGTAGAGAAACGAGCGGTAGACGACTTCCTCTAACGGCGGAACCACCAGGGTAGATCCGACTGTCCGAACTATAAGAAAAAATACGGCCATGGCGCTACCGGTACCATATGCGGTCGCCGGGCTAAAAATGGCCGAGCGATGGAACAGCATGGGCAAATAGCTGTCCAATCCGACCCACATCACAAAAACCACCACCCCGACGGCTACCGCCTCCCAGGATAGATTCCACCTCATTTCCCGGACATATGGACGCATAACCCAGATCAGCCAGGCACCGACGATCGTCTTTAGAGCATAGATCCAGTATTGTGACGTCTCGCCCAAACGGCCCTGAAATAGCGTCAGGACTGCAAAGACAGCGAAGGGAATCACTCGGACAAGGATGGGCGATGCAAGTATTTTGTTGAACATATAAAAATCCAAGTCTAATCTCAATCTTTATCGGCAGCAAGATAGTAGACGCATCAAATAATTTCAGGGTACGATGGCTTGCCGGCGCTTCTTCGGTTCGTCCATTTCCGGTTCTATAATCCGGGTTTGCAGAGGAAAATAGAAACAAAAGCGGCAATATGAAGCCGCACTCCGAAAAATAATGCATCCCGTTGGTTTTGCCGATGGGAAGTAGCAGAGGTGAATTCATGATTTCGAAACGGATCGCATGTATTGGCGCAGGATACGTGGGTGGCCCGACAATGGCCGTTATAGCCATGAAATGCCCGCAATACAAGGTCAATGTAGTAGACGTCAGCGAAGCGCGCATCAAGGCATGGCAGACCGACAACCTGCCGATTTTTGAGCCCGGCCTCCTTGACGTGGTGCGGGCAGCGCGGGGACGGAATCTTTTCTTCTCGACAGAGATCAGCGCCGCGATTCGCGAATCGGAAGTCATCTTCGTTTCCGTCAACACGCCCACAAAAACCTTCGGGGAGGGCGCAGGCAAGGCCGCCGACCTGCAGTACTGGGAAAAGGTGGCCAGGGAGATTCTGAGAGAATCCGGATCATCCAAGATTGTCGTGGAGAAAAGCACCCTTCCCGTCAAAACCGCCCAGACAATGGAGAACATCCTCAATGCCAATGGCAAAAAGGTCCATTTTGAAGTGATCTCAAATCCTGAGTTCCTGGCTGAAGGAACCGCCGTGAAGGATCTCCTGGAACCCGACAGGGTCCTGATAGGATCGCGCGAAACGCCGCAAGGATTTGCGGCGCGGCAGGAAATCGTCGACATTTATGCGAACTGGGTGCCGAAAGACCGGATCCTCACAAGCAATGTCTGGAGCGCCGAACTATCCAAGCTCGTGGCAAACGCTTTCCTGGCACAGCGGATTTCCTCCATCAACAGCATCTCGGCCCTTTGCGAAAAAACAGACGCCAGCGTACAGGAGGTGGCCCGCGCAGTCGGCATGGACTCGCGCATCGGCAGCCGGTTCCTGAATGCCAGTGTCGGATTCGGCGGATCATGCTTCAAAAAAGACATTCTGAATCTCGTGTACATCTGCGAGTCCTACGGACTGCAGGAAGCGGCGCGATACTGGGAATCCGTCCTGGCGATGAATGAATTTCAGGAAACACGCTTTGTCCGGACGATCATCCGCGAGATGTTCAACACCATCGTCGGGAAACGCATCGCATTGTTCGGGTTCGCCTTCAAAGCGGATACGAGCGATACGCGGGAGTCCCCGTCGATTTATGTCGCTCGAAAGCTATTGGAAGAAAGAGCGTTTGTCGCGGTCACAGACCCGAAAGCCCTGGACAATGCACGCATCGATCTTGCAGGATACAAGGAAAATCTGGATTTTGTCGAAGATCCATACGAAGCGGCGAAGGGAGCGCACGCCGTGGCGATCATGACGGAATGGGCCATGTACCGCTCACTTGATTGGGAAAACATCTATCGATCCATGGAAAAACCGGCGTTCCTGTTCGACGGCCGAAATGTTCTAAATCACGAACAGCTCTACAACCTTGGCTTCAATGTCTACCCCCTGGGCCGTCCGCCGCTCAAGCATTTTTAAACCTGTCGGTACAAAAAAACGCCACGCATTGCAGGGATTCGCATATTCTTCGATCCATGCAATCCGTGGCGGTTTTGTTTCACCGTGCTTGCGGAAACCTACGCTTTCCAAACCTGTCCCGGCTTGGCATCGATCCCCGCCATGGCGTTACGAGCGTCCACGATGCAGTCTGACCAGTCGGCAAGTTCCTGATAGCTGACCGCCTCGTGGTCGGTCGAAATCAGAGCCAGGTCAAATTTGCCCACTACCTCCTTCTTCCACTCCACAGACTTAGTGCCGGCCCAGTGGCTATGCTCGCGCGAGGGCCGTATAACCGGGATATACGGATCATAGTAGCTGACATTCGCACCACGTTTTCTCAACAGGTCGAGCAAGACATAGCTTGGAGATTCACGGTCATCGTCCACATTCGGCTTATATGCAATCCCAAGGACCAGGATTTCCGATCCATTCAATGCCTTGCGCCGTGAGTTTAAAGCCTCGGCAACCCTGTGAACGACATAGTCCGGCATCGATGTGTTGATCTCGCCTGCAAGCTCGATGAAGCGCGTGTGCTGCCCGTATTCCCTCGCCTTCCAGGTTAAATAGAAAGGATCAATCGGGATGCAATGGCCTCCCAGGCCAGGTCCCGGATAAAAGGGCATAAAGCCGAAAGGTTTTGTTTTCGCCGAATTGATGACTTCCCAGACGTCGATGTCCATTGCCTCATAGACGACTTTGAGCTCGTTCACCAGCGCGATATTGACTGCCCGGAAGGTGTTTTCAAGAAGCTTCGTGGCTTCCGCGGCACGGCAGGAGGAAACCGGAACGATCGTTTTAATCGCTTTGCCGTAAAGATCGGTGGCACGCTTCAAACATTCCGGCGTAAAGCCTCCAACGACCTTGGGAATCAGCGCTACTTTGCTGGCCGGATTGCCCGGATCCTCCCTTTCAGGCGAAAAGGCCAGATGGAAATCCTTGCCGGCTTTCATACCGGAGCCCGCTTCCAGCACTTCACGCAGATCCTCGTCTGTCGTGCCGGGGTAGGTCGTGGATTCGAGCACCACCAGGCATCCCTTGGCCATATGGGGCGCAATGGATTTTCCCGTTTCAACTATATAGCTGATATCGGGTTCGCGGTTTTTATTCAGCGGCGTCGGAACACAGATGATTACGGCTTCGGCTTCCTTGACTCGCGCGAAATCGGCGGCAGCCTTTAATTTACCGGTATTCACGGCCTCTGCAATTTCAGAGGATTCAATGTGTTTGATGTAGCTTTTTCCCGCCATCAGTGCGTCGACCTTCTGTTCATCCACGTCCAATCCCAGAACATCGACTCCAGCTCGGGCAAACTGCAGGCAGAGCGGCAATCCTACGTATCCAAGTCCCACAACCGCAATTTTCATACAAGTCCTTTCTATCTGGGGCAAATCGATGCCTTAGATTATATCGGCACAAGATTAATGGAATGAGACTTTTTTTTGCGGGGCTCTTGTCTTCTTTCAGCTATCGGCGATCAAGGCCGTCGTCGGACGAAAAAACCGGACCGGAGCGCTGGTGACATCCCAGCGGTGCATCGACAATGCAATACCGGAAACTCCGCAGGAACAGGTCCCGAAACCGGAGGCTCCGGACGCAATTGCTCATTTTCAGCTTTAAAACAGTTGGTCGATGGAATCGAGCGTATCTGCGACAGCGAGCTTCCACCTATAGTCACTTTCGCACTGCTCCAGAAGAGCCGAAAGCATCGCAAGTCCGCGATTCAGCGTATTCCAAAACGCCCGCTCCCGGATGCGGCCGCCGGAATTCAGCAAGAGGACCTGTAATTCCATTCCGATGCGATATAGATCACTGAATCCCCAGCTGTCCGCCCCGAGATAGATTCCCTTCAAGCCCACGGATGCATTTTGCAGGTGTGCCAAATCTCCAGTGCCGGATTCAAATAGTGTCAGATCCCTGCTTACCTCGTTTAGACTACTCTGGCAGAATTCCACATACTGGTGAAGCTCTCTCAGCTTAAGCTGAGCCTCGATGGACAATACCTGGAATTGCTGTGCGAACACAATCCGGCCGCTATCCGTCGCACTCTCATCGACTAACTGCTCAACTCCGAACGGTATTTGCATAATAAAGGGAGTCGCGAATAAATGGTGAACAATCGAGATCATCCATTCCCGGCATATTTAGTAGCAACAATTGATTAATGCACAATATCTTGTAGATATGCAACATATTTTTCATATGGGTGCCGAAGTCTATCTCAGATTCTCCGCGAACCCGGTTTCTGGTTACCGGTTATCTGTCAATCCGAAGCCGTCAATCCCGGGCAAAAGCCGCAGCTCTTGTCTATCCCGTGAAAAGCTGACCATAGGACATACGTAAAATGGGAGCATGGCTGGTTTTGGTAATTGGCCGCGCTGCGGCTGGCTGAATCCAGCTGGATTTTTCAAGGTTTGGATCATAGCGGTGAGTGATATTCAATCGCGGCAACGCGATGAACGTTCAAAACTCAGGATTTCGCGATCCATGCGATCGAGGTAATACAATGGTTATTCAAAACCGGGAACTCCGAACCGATAAGGGCGGCAGCTCGCTGCCGCGCTCCTAAAGAACTCTACCCTTTTGTATAGGCATACAAAAAAACGGAAAGCAGAAGCACAGCGGGGACCAAAAAGGGGACAATGCGGCGAAACCAGCCGGAAGGAATATGCAATCCTGTTTCTTCTTTTCCCTGAAGCTCAAGCGCAGCACGGCGGACGTATTTCGGGATTATGACGCCGGAACGCTCATTATAGCCGGCCAGCAGCGCACGGTCACATATGAGATTGATCAAGCGCGGATACCCTTTGGAACAGCGCCAGATGGCCCTGAAGGAGCCGGATCCGAAACGAAGCCTCGGGGCGCCCCCGGCCACGGCAATCCGGTGCCGTACGTATAGCTCGGTATCCTCTCTGGACAGAGCCTTGGTCTCAAAGCGCACCGAAATTCTCTGGTTTAGCTGACGGAGCGAAGCCGATTTAAGCTTCTGGTCGAGCTCCAATTGTCCCACGAAAATGATCTGCAGAAGCTTTTTCTTTGCCGTCTCGAGATTCGAAAGGAGCCGCAGTTGTTCGAGAAGAGTCAGAGGGATGTTTTGCGCTTCATCCACGATCAGCACCGTGAAAGCATTCTCTTCGGCTCTCGTTGCCAGGAACATATTGAGGCGGTCGAGCAACTGTTTTTTGGTCATCCCCTGCATCCAGTCGGTGTCAAACACATCCCGGAGCCCATCGTTTCCGCCCTCCAAATCCAGGCTGCTCTGGAATTGATCCGGGCGAACGCCGAGATCCTGCAGGATGGATTTCAGGATTTCGAGTTCCGAGAGCATCGGATTCTGGATAAGCGCAGTGCAGATGTTTTTGCGGGCCAGTCTTTCAAGAAGGGCCCAACAGAGCGTGGTCTTCCCCGTTCCGACATCGCCCACGACCACGGCAAATCCCTCGCGGCGCGCGATTCCATAAAGGATCTGGTCGAGTGCGTCCTTGCTCCGTTTGTTAAGAAAGAGAAACGAAGGATCGGGCGTCAAATTGAAAGCCGGTTCTTTCAGGCCGTAGAATTTCTCGTACATAGAACTATATTATCGGCAACGAGAGCATGAAACAATACATTGGAGTGCATTGTTTCTCGGTTCTTCATATATAAAAATACCACATACGCGGATTGAAATATTGCAAACTGTCTCAGAACTGCTTTTTGCAGGCTGAAGCCGTGATCCGAATATTCAATAAAAAAGCCTGTGCCCGGGCCCAAAGGCTGCGGAATCGTTTCGATAAACGGTGAGCATAAATATCCCGATGTGATATGATCCAAAGGATGCTACTCCGCACTGTTCTCATACTGCTGTCGTTTGCCTTGCCGTTATTTCCGCAGACGGCGGAAAACGTGTTGCTGGTGCTCAACGAGACGAGCCCGATATCGATGGATGTCGGGATGTACTACGCAAAGAAGCGCGGCGTCCCTCAGGATAATATGCTCCGCATCAGAACTCCCACGGACGATACCATCTCTTTTGAGGATTTCGACCGGTTGATCCAGGCTCCGCTCGCAGCCTGGCTGACGCGCAATTTTGCACAGGACCGCATCCTGTACATAGTGTTGACAAAGGGGATCCCCCTGCGCATAACGGGCACTTCGGGCAAAGACGGCACAGTGTCCAGTGTCGATTCCGAACTGACGCTGCTTTACCGCAGATTGAGGGGATATTCCCTATCTCCTGCCGGCCCGGTTAAGAATCCGTATTATCTCGCCGAATCGCCTCTCGCGCAGGCCAAGCGTTTCAGCCATGCAGAGCAGGACATTTATCTGGTCGCCCGCCTCGACGGTTACAACACAGCGGACATACGGGGCTTGATAGACCGCGGCATCGCCCCTTCCAAAAACGGTAGAATTCTCCTGGACGCAAAAGGTTCCTCTACGGAAAAGGCCGATGCATGGCTTCTGGAAGCCGCCGACCTTCTCGGGAAAACCGGATTCAAGAACCACGTCCTTCTCGACACAACCAAAAAGATCCTGACCGGTGAAAATGAAGTTCTGGGGTATTACTCCTGGGGTTCGAATGATCCCTCGATCCGCATACGGCATTTCGACTTTCAGTTCGCGCCCGGTGCCCTGGCGGGCATGTACGTGAGTACCGATGCGCGAACGTTCAAGGAATCTCAGGAGGACTGGACAATTGGCGAGTCCGGCTTTCCGCAGTCGTTGGCAGCGGACTTAATTCGCGACGGAGTAACAGGCATCTCCGGGCACGTGTCGGAACCGTTTTTGGAAGCAACCATCCGTCCTCACATCCTATTCCCTGCCTACGTTTCCGGCTTCAATCTTGTGGAATCCTTTTATCTTGCAATGCCCTATTTGAGCTGGCAAACCATTGTCGTCGGAGATCCTCTGTGCGCGCCATTCCGTACCAAGCACCTTGAACCGAAGGATATCGACGCCGGGACCGATCCTGATACGGAGTTGCCTGTGCACTTCGGGGCGAAACGCCTCAATACGGTCGCGGCTGCGGCAAATAAGCAATTTGGCGTTCTTCAGGATTCAGTCAAGCTTCTGTTGAGGGCGCAATCGCGTCTCGCCAGACAGGATCTGCCGGGAGCACGACAAGCGCTGGAAGAGTGCATTTCAGGCGACGACCGGCTGCCTGAATCCAATCTCCTCCTGGCGAGTCTGTATGAAGCCAGCCAGGAATATGACAAGGCTATCGGTCGCTATCGCAGACTCCGGATGCTCGTGCCGGATAATCCAATAGTGCTGAACAATCTGGCATATGCCCTGGCGGTAAGGAAGGGCAATGTATCGGAAGCTCTGCCGCTCGCGGAAAAGGCGTATGGTTTGGCGAAGAACTCGCCGAATATCGCCGACACGCTGGGCTGGATCTATCATCTGGCGGGTCAGAACGACAAGGCCATCAAGCATCTCGAAGAGGCTGCGCGGCTGGCATCCGGAAATGCGGAGATACATTTTCATTATGCCGTCGCCAGCGAGGCTGCCGGCAATAGGACTGAGGCCTCAGCCGCGCTGCAGCGAGCCGTGCAAATCGATCCGAAGCTCGCGCAGAGAGAAGACGTCAAACAACTGCAATCGAAGATAAAGCCATAGGTGCGAAAGCTTGCTGCCGCTTTGGGATTCCTTATTGTCATGTGGGTGCAGGCTAAAGCCCACATGTATTTTTTTGCTATTACCGCCTATCCTGTAAGTGCGGGATGAAGCCAGAGCTGGCATTCTTTTGAAACGTGTTTGGGGAAGGCGCATCAAATAGGTTTGGATAATATATGGCAAAAAAAATTCGCGTGATACTGGGACTGCTGGTTTTGGTATTGCTGTTGGTTTCTCTGGTTTATTTCGTTGCGAGCAGCACCTCAAGCTCTGATGCACTTAGGACTGTCCAGGTCGGCCGCCGCGAGCTGAGGGTCGTAATCAGTACCAACGGCATCATCGAGCCTATCGACCACAACGAGGTCTACTCTCCTCTCGACGCTTTCGTAGCCGCCATCCATGGGCAGGAAGGGTCGCAGATCCTAAAGGGTCAGATGCTGCTGCGCCTCGAGTCGCAGACGCTTCGAACTTCCCTGGCGGAAGCAAAAACCGCCGTGCTGGAGGCCCGCCGCCAGGCGCGGCTTGTTATAGGCGGACCGCCCAAGGAGGAACTGACTGCGCTTGACGCGTCCATTTCCGAACACACACTGCAACTGGAACAAACAAGCAAGGACCTGCAACTGGAAGAATCATTGCTGGTCAAACAAGCCACCACGCGCGCGGCCGTGGAAAACCTGCGCAAACAGCGGGACCTTCTTCAGGTCCGCCTGGAGGGATTCAGGCAAAAGAAGCTGGATCTCCAGGCACGCTACTCGGAAGAGGAAAAGGATTGGGAAAAGAACAAGCTGGTTGAGCTGAACAAACAGGTAACGGTATTGGAGCGGCAACTGCAGATGGAGTCGGTTGTCGCACCCAAAAGCGGTGTAATCTATTCGTTGCCCGTCAAATCCGGATCGTTCGTCGGCAAAGGCGAGCTGCTTGCGCAAATTTACGAGCCGGGGAGAATCCGCCTTCGCGCCTATGTGGATGAACCGGACTTGGGGAGGATCGCCAAAGGGCAGGCTGTGTCCATCGAGTGGGACGGGATGCCCAACAAGCAGTGGAACGGCGTGATTGAAAAGCTGGCGGAGCAGGTGATTGCGCTCAACAACCGCTCCGTGGGGTACGTGTATTGTTCCGTCGATGCAGCCCCCCGGGAACTGATTCCGAACCTTAACGTAAAGGTTGAAATCACCACAGCCCGCAGACCGGATGTCCTTGTAATCCCTAGAAGCGCCGTCATCCGGCAGGGAGGGAAGACATCCGTTCTATTGTCCAAAGGGAAGCAACCGGTCGTGAAACTTGTGGAACTGGGACTCGTCACCTCTGATGAAATCGAAATACTGAGCGGCATCAACGCCGGAGATACGGTCGTGATCAATCCCGGAGAGGCCCGGCTCAACCCTTAGGAGCCGTCCATTGACTGCGGATATTATTCAATGAGATCCAGTATTGCCCTTACCGAAATTCTGCGGACTGCGAATCAGGCTTTGATGCGCAATTGGGGACGCGCTGTGCTGACATCGTTGAGCATGGTCGTCGGAACGGCTTCTCTTGTGCTCGTGGTTGTCGCCGGGATCAGCGGAAGGGATTACACTCTGGAACAGATACGCGGCGTCGGCTCCAACCTGATCATCGTATCCAACCAGTCGACAGACGCCGGCACGAGGGCGCTGGCCGACCGGATCAATTTCAACGACCTCGAAGCCATTCAGAAAGAGGTTGCCGGCGTTCGCAGCGCTGCGGCCGTGGTAACGAGTCATCCTACAATCACGCTCGGAGGGACGAGACGTAGAATCACGCTAATAGGCACGACCCCCGAGTATCTGGACGTGCGCAACCTGGAAATTCTCAACGGCAGCTTCATCGACGACTACGATCAGCGGTACCGGAACAAGGTCTGCCTGGTCACGAAGCTTTTTGCGCAAAAGCTGGAGATGGATCCTTTCTACAGGGGATATATCAATTTCTACGGCCTGCAATTCAAGGTTATTGGCGTCTTCCGCGAACGCGTCAATACTTTCGGGCAGACGGAAGTCACTGATTACAGCGCCATAGTCCCGCTTTCGGTCATGCGCAATTTCACGGCGACCGATACCATAGACCAGATCTACGTTTCGGCCGTCAGCATGGACGCCGTCCCCCAGGCTTCGAAGGAAATCCTGAGCCTCGTGGTGTCCAGGCACAACAACCGCGCGTTCTTCCAGGTGGACAACCTCTCAGAGATGCTGAAGGCAGCGGACAAAATCACCATAGGATTGACCCTGGTGCTCCTGGTAATCGCTGCCATCTCGCTGATGTCCAGCGGTATCAGTATCATGAACGTTATGCTCATCACGGTGACCGAAAGAACCAAGGAAATCGGAATTAAGAAGGCCATAGGCGCATACCGCCGCGTGCTGTTGACGGAGTTTCTGGTGGAATCGCTGATTCTCAGCGGAGGCGGCGGATTGGTGGGAATTGTACTGGGAGTCGCTGCGCCCTATTCGATCCGATTTTTCACCACGGCGGTTCAGATTCAGATCCCGGTAATTGCCGTAATTTTGGGATTTGGCGTCACAGTCCTCGTCGGACTCACGTTTGGGATGATCCCGGCTCTCCGGGCCGCGCGAATGAATCCGGTAGAAGCCCTGCGCTACGAGTAAAAGCTGTTTTCTGAAACAAGTTGAGCCAGATCGCATGAGGCCACCGAAACGCTGGCGATCCGGTAAAATGGGCTGAAACCGCGACTCGCGTAAGGAAATATGGATCGCAATCCCTGGATTATGTGAGGGCTTCGCGGATGCGGGCAAGCCCTTTCTCGATGATCGGGATCGATGCGGCATAGGAAAGGCGCAGATACCCTTCCCCGTATTCGCCGAACGCCGAACCGGGCAGCAGCGCAACGCCTGCTTTGTCGAGAATCAGGTTGGCAAGCTCGCTTGATTTCATGCCGGTGCCTGTGATATTGGGGAAAGCATAAAATGCGCCCTGGGGCCGCTGGCATGTTATCCCCGGAATCGCGTTAAGGCCTGCGACTATCAGATCGCGTCGAACCTGATACTCCGTCACCATCCTATGGACCATGTCCTGAGGGCCGACGATGGCTTCTATGCCGGCGAATTGTGTGAAATGGGCAGTGGATCCCAGCGAGTGGGTCAGCAGCAAGCCGACGCGCTCCGCCAGCCCTTTAGGCATGATACCGTATCCCAGGCGCCAACCGGTCATAGAATAAGTCTTGGAAAATCCGTCGACGATGATGGTCCTGTTCTGCATTCCCGCCAGAGAAGCGATCGACGCGACCTCCAGCCCGTCGTACGCGATACGCGCATAGATTTCGTCGGACATGATCCAGCTGTCGAATTCCAGTGCCTTCTCCGCGATGTGCTCGAGGTCGGCTTGAGGGATGACGCCCCCGGTGGGATTGCTGGGCGAATTCAGGATAATCAGTTTCGTACGCTCGTTGATCAGCTTGTCAAACGCATCAAGGTCGAAAGAAAAACCGTTGGATTCGAGCAGCGGCACCGGGACCGGAACACCGCCCGCTACGCCGATCATGGCTTCGTAGGTCGGGAATCCGGGATTAGGATATATGACTTCGCCTCCGGGTTCGACAAGCGCGAGCGTCGGGAAGAAAAGGTTCGGCTTGCCTCCGGGGCTCACGACGACTTCGTCGGGATGAATTCGGATGCCCCGGCGGCGCCCTGCGTCCCGCGCGATCGCTTCGCGCAGAGGCACAATGCCGGCCGGGTGCGTGTAGCGCGTCATTCCTTCGCTGATCGCCTTGATGCCGGCGAGGCTGACGTTGCTGAAGGTCTCGTAATCCGGCTGCCCGATTTCAAAATGAATGATCTCCTTGCCGGCGGCCTCCAGCTGTCCGGCCTTCGCCAGGACCTGGTATGCGCCCTCAGGCGCAAGATGGCGGGTCCTTGTCGCATATCCCATGAATGCTCCTTCGGTGCATCTTTCGGGGTGCGGCAGCTTTCTACCGCATTCCTAAAGACTGAAACTATTCCAGCAGTTTTTTCAGATGATTGAATTCAGTATCCTGCATGCCGAACCAGTTTTCGCGCGCGGGAAACGTCTTGTCTTTTACCTCATCGTGATATGCCTTCAGCCCGTTCAAAATAACTTCGCCGGCGTCTGCAAACATCTTGGCCATTTTGGGCTTGAACTTCGGATACAGTCCGAACATGTCGTGGTAGATCAGCAGCTGGCCGTGCGCATGCGGCCCGGAGCCGAGCCCCATGATGATGCAGTTTTCGGCGCGCTCGGTAATAAGCTTGCACAGCCTGTCCGGCACGAGTTCCAGCAGGATCGCGACCGCCCCCGCCTTCTCAATGGCCTTGGCGTCATCCGCGATTACCTTTGCCAGAGCGGCGGATTTCCCCTGCAGCTTGAATCCACCCAGAGCGGCGACCGATTGCGGCGTCAGTCCGAGGTGCCCGATTGCCGGGATTCCCGCGTCCGTGATGGCTTTGATGCGCGGAGCCATGGCCGTTCCCCCCTCGAGCTTGATCGCGTCGCACCCCGCCTCCGCCATAAAGCGTCCTGCGTTTAGCACTGCGAGCTCGTCGCTGGGCTGATAGGACATGTACGGCATGTCCCCGACCAGGAAGACGTTCGGCGCGCCTTTGCGAACGGCGGATGCGTGGCGGATCATGTCGTCCATTTTCACGGGAAGTGTGGAATCGAAGCCGAGCATCGTCATCCCGAGGCTGTCGCCCACCAGGATCATCTCGATGCCGGCTTTCTCCTGCAGGTGCGCCGTGGGATAGTCGTAACATGTCAGCCAGCTGATCGGTTCACCGCGCTCAACCTTCTCGAACAGATAGGGCAGGGTGATTTTTGTAGGCGATTCGGTCATAAGCTACTCCATATATAATTTTGCGATTGTACGCCTCGCACATCGTCGAAGGGCGGCAAATCCCGCAATCGGCGTGATTTCTCTTTTGCCTCCGCATGCCGCCGCTCTGGAGTTTAGAGTTTCCAGTTCTCCACTATTCTAAACTGGGAACACATAAGAGAGCAGCAAGTTGCCGCACTCCGAAAGGGATATCTATTTCTTGCCGGCGTAGTGAAATTCGTATTTTTGCGTAAGCGAGACAGCCATGCACAGAAAGGGTTTTTCGAATTTCAGGGTTTCCATCGGGCAATGCCAGACGCCCTTTGGAATCACGACGGCCATAGGGACGGAAAAGATGTGGTCCTCCTCCTGACCTTTGGGCCCGATCTTGAAGTTCACCTCGGCGCCCAGATCGCCTATGTTTTTCGGATCTGATCCGATGAAATAAACCACCTCGTCGTGATCGTGGATATGCGGTTCCGTAGACATGCCCAGCTGCCCGACTCTGAGCCCGAAGGCATAAATGATGTTACATGGAAAGCCGTTCAAAATATCCGCGCCCGCCGAGAACATCGAGCTTTCCCCCATCTTGCGAACCGGCAGTTTGACCAGGCATTTCCCGTATTTTGTCTTCCCGTCCGAAGTCTCGGTCGAGACATTCTGCAACAGCGGATTCGCTCCTGCCGTCCACTGCAGCAGAGAGCTCGCAGCGCCGCCTACGGCCAGCGCCTTCACAAAGCCTCTACGCGTAGAACCGTTTTTAGCTTTCATGTAATTTCTCCGAAATTGATTCCAGATTTTCTATTCCAGATTCCAGATAAATTATCGATCTGGAATCCGGAATCATCGTTTATGCCGGATCCTGAAATTCCTCCGAGGCGTGTCCGTTATCGTTGCCGATAAGAATTCTCGCGTCGACGACGCGGGCGCCGGAGCCGCTTGGAAGGACGATCAGCGGATTGATGTCCATTTCCTCTATTTCTGGGAATTCCGTAACGAGCTGCGACAGACGCATCAGCGATTGGGCGATGGCGTCGATATCCGAAGGCGGCTCGCCGCGGAAGCCCTTCAGAAGCTTGAATCCCTTGATACCGTCGATCATATGCCGCGCGCCGAGTTCGCGAATCGGGGCGATGCGGAATATGACATCCTTGAACACCTCGACATAGATGCCGCCCAGACCGAACATAAGCAGCGGGCCGAAATGCGGATCGCGCTTCATGCCGAGAATCGTTTCTTTCCCTTTTCGGACCATTTCCTGGACCAGAACGCCCCAGATTTCGGCGTCCGGTTTGACAGACTTCACCTGATGCATCAGGTCGGCGTAGGCCGCCTTAACGTCCGCTTCATTCTGTAAATTCAGCCGGACGCCTCCGACATCCACCTTGTGCACGATCTGCGGTGAGATAATTTTCATAACGACGGGGAAACCGATTTCCTTCGCGGCCTTGATCGCCTCGGCTTCGTCCCCGGCCTGAATCGACCGCGACATGGGCAGGCCGTAAGCTCGCAGGACGGCGTGCGCTTCCGGCTCGGGCAGGAACCGGCGCCCTTCGCTTTTTGCCTTATTGATGATTTTCCGCACCGTGTCCGGCTGCACGTCGTCAAAGTGCACGATTTCGGTGCGCGGGCGGGTTCGCCAGCGGACATATCGGGCCATGGCTCCCATGGCGCGCGCCGCGTCCTCCGGAAACGCGTAGTGCGGGATTTGCGCATCCTCCAGGATCTTGAGCGAGCTTTGTATGTCGCCCGTGGCCATGTAAACGGCGGAAACCGGCTTGTCGGTGAACCGCACCTGCTGCGCGATCATTTTCGATGTCGCTTCAAGATTGGTCAACATTTGGGGAACGCAGATGGCGATGACTCCATCCACATTGTCGTCCGCGAGCACGGCCTGCATCGCCAATTGGTATCGGATTTCGTCCGCATCCCCGACCAGGTCCACGGGATTGTTCAGGCTGACGGTCGGAGGCAGGTTGGATCGAAGGATCGATTTTGACTTGGGCGTCAGCTGGGCCAGTTCCAGACCGTGACGCACGGCGGCGTCGGTAGCCATGATCCCGGGCCCGCCGGCGTTGGTGACGATCGCCACTCGCCGCCCCCTCGGCAAAGGCTGATTGGCGAACACCAGTCCGAAGCGGAACAGCTCTTCGAGCGTTTCCACGCGAAGCACACCGCATTGGACGAAAAGCGAGTCGTACACGTCGTCCGAACCTGACAGGGCGCCCGTATGAGAGGCCGCCGCCTTCGCGCCTTCCGTGGTCCGGCCCGACTTGACCGCGAGAATCGGTTTCCGCTCGGAAATTTTCTGCGCGAGACGGATGAATTCCTTCGGATCCTCCAGATCCTCGACGTACATCAGGATAACATCGGTCATGGGATCGTCGGCTAGGGCTTCCAGGAGGTGATTTTCGTGCGTATCCGCCTTGTTTCCTATCGATACGAATTTTGAAAATCCTATCTTCTTCGCGGCGGCGTACTCCAGCGCGGCCACGCCGACAGCACCGCTCTGAGATATAAAGGCTATCTTCCCCATGAGAGGGAAGCTTCGGGAAAACGTCGCGTTCAGCGAAACGGCGGGATCGGTGTTGATGACGCCAAAGCAGTTGGGCCCGATGACGGCCATTCCGTAACTCTGGGCGACTTCGCTCAGCTGCCGTTCCAGTTCCATGCCCTGGCCGCCGATTTCCTTGAAGCCCGCGCTGATAACGATGGCTCCCTTGCATCCTTTGCGGCCCGCATCCCGCAAGACCTGCGGGACCATGCCGGCAGGGACAAGAACGACCGCAAGGTCCACTTCATCCGGCACATCCATCACGGTCGGATACGCACGGACGCCCAGGACGCTCTTCGCCTTGGTGTTGACGGGATACACGCATCCGCCATAGCTCGCAAAGAGCAGGTTGGCGAAAACCGCGCGGCCCAGGCTCTGCTGCTTGGCCGAGGCGCCGATGACGGCGACCGAGCGGGGCGCAAAAATCGTTTTTAGCTGTTCTGCTTTGGTCATGTTTGCATTCCTTCTGGCATCATCGAAAACATCCTGCCGCGACGCACCGGAGTCCGGATGTTACCGGATTTTTGGAAACATTCAACACTCCACAATCCTGAGTGTTTCATAATCGCCGCCGCTGAGGCGGAAAACACCGAGCTCAGGTTTCGCCGGATCCGCCACCGAAACAATATAGCTTGGAAGGCGCGGATCGGAGCTCAGCGCGATGTCTATTTCCGTCGGCTGAGCACACAAATAGCGGTGCGAATGAAAAACTCCGGCGAAGCATTCACGCCGCGATTCCATTGTCTCAAGAACGGCTTTGACTTCGCGCGGGGAAATGACAAAACCGAGATCGGGATCTTTATAAAACTCTCCGAACGATTCAAAAACCGCTCTCCATTCCTGCGTGTTCCTGAGATTCGTGGAACATGGATACAGGCTCTTCGGACGCGAATGATCTGCGCCTCCGACCAGGCCGAAGGCCTTGTGCGGAAGGGCCTCCAGACAGAGCCGGACGAGGTCGTGGATCAGGCCCTTTTGCACGAAAATTTCAGGGGATGCCGACTGGTCCGGTGGGCTAACAAGCCTGTATAAATGGAATTCCTGCTTCTCTTTCTCTCCTGACATCACCCAAAACTATAGCAGAACTTAATGAGGCCAAAAGATAAAAAGTAGGGCACTTGCGCAACCTGCAAATGGGGCGGGACTTCAGCCCGGCCATTCATAAGAAAAGCATTTCTACAGTCTTGCGCGGATCCCGGCTTTAGCTTGTACAAACACACGATTCTGTCATGAACTTGTGTGCTAAAGCCCGCACCCACATTATCAATTGCAAAAGAAAAGGGCTGAAGGCCTGTTCCACCGGCTGTCCCGGAACGGACTTCCAGCCCTGGATTTGCGCTGCTTTTTTGCGGTGTATGCCTCGATCCCGCCCGTCAGGCCGGCGGCAGTTTACCCATGGCCGGCATCGGTTCCTTCGGCTTGTCCACCCTCGCGAACTCGAATCCGCCTGCGGTCAGCGGACCGAGTGCCCCGCCAGCCAGGATCGAGTACCGGAGGCAAAGGCCGCCGAACAGGCCCAGCACGGCCGCCAAACCCGCGGCAAATCCTTCCCCGCCATACAGCTCCAGGAAAAACGGGATGACCAGGCCGCACGCGACGACGCCCAGCCAGAAAATCGGCGCAACGGCTCCCGAAAGCATACGTTTGGCCGAGTATTGCGACTCGATGGTTCTGTAGGCGTTATACATGAAGACTGCGAGAACAAACATCTCCAAAAGCAAAACCGTCGCATCGACATTTGCCAGAAGGGCAAGTTGAGCTCCTTCGACTCCCAGGAATTGACCTATCAAAACGATGGCCATGATCCCCGTCGAGACGGCGGAAACAAAGAACAGAACCGGCAGCAGGGCCGTTCTCCAAAGGGCGATCGGCTGGCTATAGCCCAGAAGAAGCCCGGTATAGACCACGGTGAGAAACGCGAATATTGCCCCCAAAACGGCAATGATGCCTCGAGCGTTTTCAATCGCGCCGGGAAAAGGCCATATCCAGAAAGCCGTCTGGATAGTGGCAAAGACCATGAAGAGAACGATAATGATCGTGCCCCGCGCCATCCAGGAAGTGCCCGGTTTCATCCAGACTCTCCACGCATTGATCGGCTTGCCCAGGTCGGCGAGAAGAAACAAACATCCTATTAGGACGCTAGGCATACCCAGAAACACCCCGATCTTCGACACGGTCATCCATGCCGCGCCGCCGGCAAAGTCGGCAATCACCGCTACCAGGAACGCCCCGCCGCCGACGCCCGCGAGGAAAAGATAAGCGGCGATTATCCACCGCCATTCAATTTGAACCTGGCCTTCCATTTTTGCTGATCCCATAAAATTCTCCTGTCTCCTATCTGCGAATGCGCCCGCATGCGGGGCGAAGCAACGCACATTATCTTGGTGGCAGATAATAAACCTTGGGTTCGGTGCCGATTTCAGGCCGCAAGACAAAGCCGCGCTTTGTCTTGATGAGGTAAGATACTTCGCTTGCGGGATCGTCCAGATCGCCGAAATATCGTGCCTTGCCCGGACACGACTGCACGCAGGCCGGTTCCCTTCCTTCGGCGCGCCTGTCGATGCAGAAATCGCACTTGGTCGCCACGCCGTTTCCCCGTTTCTCCTCCCAAACCTTCATGCAATATTTCTCATAGTCACTGAGAGGGGGCCCTTCCGGGAAATAGCTCTTGTATTCCGGCACCGAATAGCGCGCGCCGTAAGGGCACGCCATCATGCAGTATTTGCAGCCGATGCATTTGTCCTTGTCTACGCGGACGATGCCGTCATCCGTTTGATAGGTAGCGCCCGTGGGACATACTTTCATGCAATCCGGCTCTTCGCATTGCATGCACAAGACCGGCAGCGCCTGCCGGACGGAATTGGGAAACTCACCCATTTCGCCCCGCAGAATCCGGCTCCAGAACACTCCGGGCGGCGTGCAGTTGGCCTGTTTGCATGCCATCACACAGGAGTAGCAGCCGTAGCATCTTTTGAGGTCGATGACCATTCCATAACGTGCCATATTCAACTCCAATTTAAATTGTTCAGTGTCATGCGTTCACAGGTTCACGCCTTATACACTTTCACACGGACGCAAATGTCCTGGTTCAGCGTCAAAGGATCCGTATGCGCCGCGTCCATCATGACAAGATCGTTGAAGAACGTCCCCTTGCCCTTCGCGATCGGCATGAAATTGCCCCAGTGGCCGCCTATGGCGGCGATGGCGATGTGGTGCGGCTCTATCCCTTCGCTGAGCGAGACGACGCCCGAGATCCGTTTGCCTTCCGGATTCTCCACCCATACCTTGTCGCCGTTCTTGATTCCCTTTTTCTCGGCAGTTTTCGCATTCATCTGGATTCCGTTGATATTCGGGTCTTCCTGCGTGATTTCATCCAGATACGGATTCTGCTGAGTCATGGAATTGCATTGCGTGACCGGCCGCCAGTAAAACGCGTTCATGTCGTATTCCGGCTTGTCTTTCGAGTGCGTAGGGCAGGGATACCAGTCGGCAAGCGCCTTGAAGACACTCCAGTTCAGATTGATATATTTCTTCTCCGGATCGTACTGCTCGCACAGTTTGGTTATCTGCTCTCCCGCATCGATGAAGTACTCGAAATATACCGGGACCCTGGATGGATTAAACCATTTCCAGTAAACATCTTCCTTGCGTTTCGGCCAGGTGAACACGCCCTTTTTGCGGACATGCTCCAGGCCGTGTTCCGGCCCGAAGCGGTCCTTGAGGAGACGATCCATGATCTCCGGCCACGTGTATTCGACGCTTCCGTCCTCGCACAGCTTGTACTCCGGACTGAAAGCCCCCCCGTAACGAATCACGGTCATATCATTCAGCGCCCTATAATACTTCGGGAGTATTCCGAGCCGCTTGCAGATGTCCATCAGGACCACGTTGAAATCCCGCCGCTCGTACATGGGCTCGATGACCGGCTGGCGGATCGTCCAGCCCCAATCATCCTCGCCCTGCGGGTGCGAGAACGTGGACGGGAAACTCACCGCGGGAGTGTACCGCTCGAGGAAACAGGCGTCCGGAAGAACAATGTCCGCCACCGCCTCTTCGAATTCCGAGATATACAACTGGAAAGAAAAGATGAAGTTGAACTTTTTCAGGAAGTTCTCCGTTACAATTTCCGCGTTCCCCATCGTCATGACCGAGTTGGACCCGAAATTGATCATGACGTCGGGCCTGTAGTTGACCTTGAACTGGTCCAGGATCTCGAACCAGTGCGGGCTCATGATGGTGAAAGCGTTGTAAATCGAGGTCGGGAACATGTCGTGCAGATCGAGCCGCGTCGGCTGTTTGGGTACGCGCAGCGGGTACGGCACGTGGTCGTAGACCCAAGCCTTGGCGACCAGCAAGCCGTCACCATCCGGGTAGGGAATTTGATAGGGCTTGCCGGTTCCCTTGTATCCGTCCGTTACTTCGCCGCCCAGGCCCATGGCTCCGGCGTAGGTGTCGGCCGCACCCAGCATGTGGTTGATCATGTCGATGGATAGGCAGGTCCACCCGGAGTTCACATGACCCTGGGAACCGCGGAAAAAGTGCGCCGCGATAGGCCGTTTGGGTATCTTTTTGGGGCCTTGCTCCGTCTGAATGGTGACGGTGGCGCCGATTTCCGCGCAGTCCACGATTTCCTTGCCCAGGCGCCTTATGGTAGCCGCCGGTATCCAGGTGATAGTTTCCACGTACTCCGGAGTATATTTTTTGACGTGCTCCTTGAGCAGCTCAAAAGCAGGGCGGCATTTGACGCCGTCAACCTCGTAGGTCCCCATCAGGGCCACGTCGTGCGCCTGGTCCTCGTACTGCACTCTGGTCACGGACGGATCGTTGTGGATCTTGGGGCATTTGTCCACGAGATCCCAAACCATGGGCTTGTTCGTGGCTTTGTCCCGCATGTAGCGGCCGTCGGAGGGACGAATCAGGTAAGGCGCGTTTGTTTTATACTTCAGGTATTCGTCATCCCACACGCCGAGCTCGTTTAAAAATATGTTCACGAATCCCAGCGCAAGTGCTCCGTCGGTTCCGACCCGGATCGGCACCCACTCGTGCGCCTTGGATGCCTGCGGGCTTTGCATGGGATCAAACGTGATGGTCCGGGCGCCGCGGGCGCGCGCGTCGGCCGCCTGGATGGCGTTTTGGACCGCCGTGTGCCCCGCGCCGTGGCCTTTCGAGCAGCCGAAATTCAAAGGCAGGCTGCAGTGCGCAAAATCCGGAATGATCGACCAGGCGACGTGCATGATGCCGTTCATGAAATGGGCGCCGTTGCCGCAGTGGAGGCCTCCGCCGGACACCCAGTAATTCGGCGTTCCGAAAGCCTTGTTGAACGCCGTGACCGCATACCGGATCTCGGAGGCAGCCGTTGTCGTGGCCTGGAAATACGCGCCCCGCGAGTCTCTCTTCTGGCATTCCTGCAGCTTCTTAACGATGGTATCGAGCGCCTCATCCCAGGTGATACGCACAAACTTCGGGTCGACGCCGAGGCCTTTTTGGGGATTGGTACGTTTGAGGGGATAGTTCACCCGGTACGGATCGTAGAGCAGGTGAGTCGATGCAAGGCCTTTGACGCAGACTTTGCCTCGTCCCGTCGGTGCTTCGGGATTTCCCTCAATTTCTGTTACGACTCCGTTCACGCGGTGCGCCTTGATTCCGCACATGCAGTAGCACTGACCGCAACATGTGGAAATCCAGACATCATCTTGAACTTTGGACGCTTGTGTAGCAGCCATCTAACTGTCCTTTCCTTGAAATGCAAAACCAAAGTTGAGTTGCTGCAACGATCGAATATAAAAATGCTACGATCCACATGAAGCGCCCGCTTTTGGGGGCGCGACCATAAAAGTGTGTTTCCGGTGCGTCAACACGTAAAAACCGAAGCCTGAGTTCCCAGTTCCCAGTTTCCAATTCACAGTTGTTGAAAACTGGGAACTGGAAACTCTAAACTGGGAACTCCTAAAGCGGCGGCAATCCGCCGCACTCCGAAAGAAGAGGGGTGTTGCTTGGACGAATCTGCGAAACAACCGGATTGGGATGAAACCGAAAAGCGGCTGCAGCCGCAGTATGTCGCCTTTTTTCGCGAGACCATGGACATGCCGGAGAAAACTGCGAACGAAATCTTCAAGAGCTTCGCGGAAGAGCAGAAAGAGGCCGCCAGGCGCGAAGGCACGGACCGCCTTCCGGAATCGTTTGGCGATATTCTGCTGGAGCGCGAGCAAACCGACGAAAAAGTCAAAGCCGCGTTTGCACCCAAGAGAGCCGAGGGCGTCACCGACGAGGACATCGCTTTCTGGTGGAACATGCACGACCTGGAGCGGCGCCTGATCTGCAGGATCGACGAGATGAACCGGATACTGCTTTTTGAAAAGCTTATGCAGGCGAAGGGCATTACGGAGCCGGACGCCGCGCGTCTGGTCGCGAAACGCTACCCGATCTACGGCGACCCGCAACACCTCGTCCTCGAAGCCGAGGACGACCGGCCTCTTCCGTTCGAGTTGAAATGGCGCATCAACCGGTACATCATGCAAAGAACGCAATCCAATCCCGAGGAATTTCAAAAGGAAACGGATGCCTCCACTTCCTTGAACGCCTTCCTGCGCGGAGCCCTGAGAGAGGGAAAACTCTGACACGGGAGATTTGTTTAATGCAAATTGCGCCGAATGCATCGCTATATCACGCCCGCTGATTTCAACTCTTCTATCCGCTTTTCGTCGTACCCGAGAACCTCGCTCAGTATCTCTCCCGTGTGTTCGCCGAGCACGGGAGGGGGCCTGCGGATCGCCGCCTTCGTTTCGGAATATTTCACCGGGATGCCAGCCAATTTGACTTTCCCGGCTTTTGGATGGTCGACTTCCACCAGCATGTTCCTGTGGAGTACCTGAGGATTCTGGAAAACCTCGTCCATGGTATTGATGGGCGCACACGGGATCGTCTCGTCGTTCAGCAGCTTCACCCATTCATCCCGCGGGCGCGCCTTCATGATCGGAGCCAGGCTGCCAATGCACTCCTTCCGGTTCTGAACCCGCAGAGGGTTCGTCTTGAAGCGCGGGTCCTCGGCCAGATCGGGCCTGCCGATTACCTTACAGAACCGAATCCAGAGCTGGTCGTTGCCGACCGCCACGATCACATATTTGTCTTTCGTCTCGAATCCCTGGTAGGGCACGATGGTCTCATGCGCGGTTCCCCATCGTTTGGGGATTTCGCCGGATACGAGATAGGAGCTTGCAATATTGACGAGCGCCGAAACCTGGGTCTCCAGCAGCGAGAGATCGATGCGCTGCCCCTGCCCGGTCTTTGTCCGCGCGTACAGCGCGGCACAGATCGCGCCTTGGGCCGAGATTCCCGTGGTGACGTCGGTTATGGCGACTCCGACCTTGACAGGCGGCCCATCCGGCTCCCCCGTGATGCCCATGAGCCCGCCGAAGGCGGAAACCGCCAGGTCGTACCCCGCGCGTCCGCTGAAAGGGCCGTCGGGACCGAATCCGGTGATGGAACAATAGATAATTCCGGGATTGATCGCGTGCAGCGCGTCATACCCGATTCCCAGATCATCCATAGTGCCGGGAGTAAAGTTTTCGAGAACAATGTCGGATTTGCGGGCCAAGGCTTTGACGATTTCGATGCCGGCGGATTTCTTCAGATCTATCGTGATGCTCCGCTTGTTGCGGTTCACGCAGAGAAAATAGGCGCTCTCCCCGGGAGCCGCAAACGGCGGCCCCCAGTGCCGTGTCTCGTCGCCGATTCCGGGACGCTCGACCTTGATGATGTCCGCTCCCAGATCGCCCAGAATCATGGAACAGTAGGGCCCCGCCAAAACGCGGGAGAGGTCAAGGACGCGGATTCCTGTCAGCGGACCTTCCATAATAGCTCATTCATGTGGCACCGGACTTGAGGCCGGCCATCTTAAGGCAGCCTATTCAGCCCTGGCTGCACGGGCTAAAGACTGCACTCACAGATCAAATTAGGTATCTGACATCAATTCAGGCCTTTTGAAAAACATAGTTCAGCTGGTCGTTCGGCAGTTTGTTCGCGACCGCTTTCATTTCCATGCCGATCCTGATCTCGTCATCCGTAACATCTTTGGCGATTCTGCCGAAGATTTTGTAGCTCCCGTAGTCCAGGACTGCAATGCAATAGGGAAGATCTCCCTCGAATCCCATGGGTCCGTATTGAAGCTTGCTGTATGCCAGAAGTTTTCCGGTGCCGCTGACCTCAAACCACTCCATATCGCTGGAAAAGCACTGACAGCAGTCCGCTCTCGGAGGGAAAAACTGGAGTCCGCACTTCTTGCACTGCGTCCCCATAACTTTTCCCTGTTCGAGATACCCGACGAAATCGTTCGTCTTGGTGATGGCCGTGAAGCTCACGGTCCCGAATTTCTTGAATCGATCGTCGACCTCTTTTTTCGCCATGTTAGGACCTCCCCAGAATAAGTACGTTGGCGTAAAGGCCCACGCCGCCGATGTTATGGACCAGCCCGATTCCCGGATTCGCGACCTGCATGTCGCCCATTTCACCCCTTAGCTGAAGCACAATGGTTCGGACCTGCGAGCCTCCGGTGGCGCCGATAGGGTGCCCCTTGGAGAGAAGGCCTCCATCGATATTGACCGGAATGCTGCCTTCCTTGTATGTCTCCTTGCCTTTGATGAGGTCTTTTCCTTCGCCGGGCTTTGCAAATCCCAAGCCTTCATAGGCCATCATTTCCGCAATCGTGAAGCAATCGTGAACTTCGGCCACATCGATGTCCTTGGGCGTGATTCCCGCCATCTTGTAAGCCTGCTTCCCGGCGATATCTGCCACTTCCAATCCTGCGAAATTATTCCTTCCCGTCATGTTCACCGGAGCCGATGCCGAACCTATCCCCATAATCCAAACCGGCTTCTTGCACACAGCCTTTGCCTTTTCTTCATTAGCCAGGATCAGGCAGGAGCAGCCGTCCGCGTTCGCGCAGCAATCTCCAACGCGCAGAGGGCTGGCGACGGGACCGGACATCGGGTTTTGCGGATCGGAGAACATTTCGAGGGCGACACCCTTGCGATACACGGCCTTGTCATTGATCTGGCCGTATGTGGACGCTTTAACCCTGATGAGGGCCAGGTCTTCCAGGGTCGTGCCATACTTCTCCATGTGCCCTTTGGCAAACATGGCGTAGTAAGCGGGCATCATTGTTCCGAAGGGACTCTCCCACTGGACGTCTGTCCCTCGCCCCATTCTTTCCTGAGATTCGGCGGAAGAAATCTCCGACATTTTCTGAAAACCTATGACCGCGACCACGTCATGAAGCCCTGACTTGATCATCGAATAAGCCAGTTTCACGCCTGTAGTGCTGGATGAGCAGAGACTTTCAACATAAAAGGTCGGCTGCGGCGTCAGTCCGAGATATTCCGCAAACACCCCGGACGGCGACCTTTGCTTGTCGTATTCGGGGGCCGAACAAACAATCGATGCATCAATGTCCTTCAAAGAAATCTGCGCATCGAGCATGCAATCTTTGAATCCATCAAAGGCCAACTCCCTGATGGAACCGGGATAGCCCCTGACAAACGGCGTCTGGCCTACACCGATAACTGCCACTCTTCCCATGGATTACCTCCTGCTCTTGGAATGTTCTGCATTTGCATTCATAGGCAAAGCGCCTTTGCCGCCGCTCCCCGGGAATCAGATATACTGACCACCGTCCACCTTGATGACTTCGCCCGTCACGTGCCGCGCTTTTTCGGTGCACAGGAAGGTCACCACCCAGGCGACCTCTTCCGGTTGTCCCATTCTCCCGAGAACAATCTCGGCCATGGCCTTCTGCCGCACATCGTCGGGCGCCTGCTTCACCATGTCGGTCTCAATCAAGCCCGGCGCCACCGCGTTGCAATTCACGTTGGACTTCGCCAATTCGCGGGCCACGGTCTTCGTCAAGCCTATGATCCCGGCCTTGGCCGCCGTGTAATTCGACTGGCCGAATTTGCCGCGCAATCCGTTGATGGATGTGACGTTGACGATCTTTCCGCTCCCCTGCTCTTTGAACAGCGGTGCGACCGCGCGAATGTAGTTGAAGTAGCCCTTGAGGTTGATGTCGAGAGCCTCGTCCCACTGCTGCTCCGTCATCTTCCATATTACGGCGTCCCGGTTCACGCCGGCATTGTTGACCAAGATATCCACTCGCCCGAATTCCTTCACAACCGCGGCCACCATATCCTGCGCATCCTGGAAACTGGCCACGTCGGCTCGAATCGCCAGGCCGCGCCTGCCCATGGCATTGATCTGATCGCAGATCGCGCGTGCTTCCGCGTCATGTTTGCGATAGTTGATCGCCACGTTTGCGCCGTTTTTAGCCAGATCGAGCGCGCACGCGCTGCCGATTCCCAGGCTTGCCCCCGTCACAATCGCCACTTTCCCTTCAAGTTCCATTTTGTGTCCTCCAGAAACGGAGTTGGTCGTTAGATTCCCGCTCATTGCCTTTCGTGGCCAGAATTATGGTTACCAATATTGGTTACCACCAAAATAGTCGAACAAAATTCACACTGTCAATACAAATCTTCCGGCCTTCCCGGGAGCGCCGGCAGATTTCTCTCGCTTTATGAGTTTCCAGTTTGGAGTTTCCAGTCCCCAGTTTTCAATAACTGGGAACTGTGAACTGGAAACTCTGACCTCGAAGGCGCCGGCGAGCTGCTGCACTCCGAAGGGTTTACACGTCCTTCCAGGCTGGCTTGCGGCGCTCGATAAAGGCCGTGATTCCTTCGTTGCCGTCATTGCTCGCAAGAACTTCGTCTACATACTGCTTTTCGATCTTTGCCAGCGGCTCCTGGAGGGCGGCGATCAGGCCGGAACCCAGGCGCGCCACGCGGTTATTCTGGCGGATGGCGAAGGCCGACAGCGGGCCGAGGTTTTTGCGGTACCATGCGATCAGCTCTTCCTCGGGAGTAACACCGGAGAAAATCTCCGAAACCAGTCCCGCTCTTTCTGCAGCCGCGGCATCGATGGTTGCGCCGGTCATGATGAGCCTCTCCGCCAGAGGCCCTCCGAGGCGATGGGCGCCGATCGCCGCAAGAACGGGAGGAAATACGCCCAGCTTGATCTCGGGGCAGCCCATGACGGCGTTTGGCGCCGCAAAAACGAAGTGGCAGGCGAGGATTAGCTCGAAGGCGCCGCCCAGGCATGAGCCCTCCACGAGAGCGGCGATCGGTACCGGGTAGGCGGCGATCTGCCGTATCATCGCGTGAAATCCGGCGAGCATCGACGGAGCCTGTTCCTTGCGATGCTCTTCGACGGATGCTCCAAAAGAAAAGTGGTTGCCGGCGCCGCGAATAAAAACCAAACGCATGTGGGAATTGACGCTGTTTGCCGCAAGCGCTTCAGAAAGCGCTTTCATCATTTCGAGCGTGAGCACATTCCCCTTGGGACGGTTCAGCACGAGTCTGAGCAGTGTCCCGTCTTCGAGGAGGGTCGCTTCGACGATCGGCGAGGTATTTTCTGTAGCCATAAAAACTCCTGTCTTGGAGGCTCCCAGTTTCCAGTTTCCAGTTTGAACTGCAAAACAACTGGGAACTGGAAACTCTGAACTGGAAACTTCTTTAGGTACGGGGATCCATGACCATGCGGCGTTCGAGCTTGTGCGCGGCCATATCCGCCAGATAGTCGTTTACTTTGGACATCGGCCCATAGGCGATGAACGGATCCAGTTTCACCTTCCCTTCCTCGATCATGCGCAGCACTCCCGGGTAGACCTCCGGAGGACAACCCCAGGTTCCATGCAGCGTGGCATCGAACGCCATGAGGTTGGAAAGCCTCACATCGACCTTGTTCGGCGTATATCCCACCTGCATCATGATCGCCCCGCGTTCCAGCAGTCCATAAGCGGTGGTCTGGCCGGGCGCGCTTCCGCTGCATTCAAATATCTTGTATTTCAACGTCGGGATACCCTTGGCAAAAGCCCGGACCTGTTTGCGGAGCTCTTTCGGATCCAGGTTTGTCAGGTTGATGGTGGCCGACGCTCCATACTGGCCGATCAGTTTCAGGCGATCCTCGATGATGTCGCACGCGACGACGCGGGCGCCCAGCGCATTGGCGATTTGAACCACAAAGCCTCCGACCCCGCCGGCGCCAACCACAATGACGGCGTCTCCGGCGGAGACGTTGGCCCGAAGGATCGCCTGGTACGCCGTCGAGACGGCATCGGCGACGACCGAAAGAGCCGCGACATTCGAGGAAGCTTCAATCCTGATCAGCGGACGTGCCGGAACGAGAAAATGCGTTGAAAATGCCCCGTCGATGTCGTTTCCGGGCATCTTCTGGTTCGGACAGGCGTTTCCTCTGCCGGCCCTGCAAAAATCGCATTCGCCGCAGGGAAGCACCGCCGGGACGAGCACGGTGCTCCCGACGAGCGATTCGTAATCTTTGCCGGCTTCCACTACGCGCCCGACGCCTTCGTGTCCGAGGACGATGGGAATCCCTTTTTTGGTCGGGACGGATCCGTCCGCATAGCCGAGATCCGTGTGGCAAAGACCGCAAGCGATCACCTCCACAACGGCTTCCGCCGGTCCCGGAGCGGGTATCTGCAAAGGCCGGCGTACCAGTGGAGCCTTTGGAGCTTCCAAAACATATGCTTCAGCAGTAACAGTCATAACCTCTCCATAGTAAAATGATTCTGTTTCATATCCATGACGCTCGTCAAATCCAGGTCAGTCGCATATCCAGCACTGCCGGCTAACGACTATCGACTGCCGACTATTTCGGCTTCCCGAGCACCTGCTCCATGAAAGCCTCGTCCACAAGAGCGCCTTCGGCGATCAACTGGCGGTATTTGAGGAAGTCGATCGTGTCGGTTCCCGTGACCTTCTTCGTGTTGAAAGCGCCGAAGCCGAGGAAAGCCTCGCCCATCATGTTTGCGGCGAGCCAGTGCCGGTTCGGATTCTTGATCTGATCCCAGAAGAATTTCTTCTTGTTCCGGACGCCATCGATCGACATGATCAGGCAGCCCGGGAAGAGATTCGCGAAGATCCACACGATCCTGTCCACTTCCGCGTCGAGTAGCGAGAAATCGTAGTCGTTGTTTTTCAGCTTTTCGCCGACCCAGGCCCTCGCCTTTTTAAACTCCTCGCCCGTTTTGTATTCGCCGTATACGATTTCCCCGTCCTTCACGTACGTATCGGTGATTATCTGGGGATTGCGCACCCACTGCCCGCTGTCGTCTTTGAGAACGGGGACAACTTTCGAGACGAGGTTTTTGGCCTTCATCTTGTAGGCGCTCCACATCTCGCAGCTGATGCAGTTCCACATGGCGTCCTCCGCCGTGAGAAACCAGGGCAGGAAGTCCGACGCTCCGCCGACGGGCGCCGATCCGTGGCGCGGGCCCGCCTGTCCGAAGATCGCCAGGTCGGAAGAAACCGCGATGTCGCAGGCCAATCCGATCTCCTGTCCTCCGGCGACCCTCATCCCGTTGACCCGGCAGATGACGGGCTTCTTGCACATCAGGATGGAATCGACCATGTTGTTGAACAGCTCCATATAGGCGCCGTATTCTTCGGGGCGTTTGCTGTAGTACTCCGAATACTCCTTGGTATTGCCTCCGGTGCAGAACGCGCTGGGTCCCGTGCCCGTGAAAACGGTGGCAACCACTTCGCGGTCCACGGAGGAGTTTTCAAACCCGGCAATAACGCCCTTTACCATTTCCGTCGTATAGGAATTGTATTGGGCCGGATTATTAAGCCTGATCCAGGCGGTGAACAGTCCAGGGATCACATTCCCTTTAGGATCCTTCAGAGGCCGCTTCTCATAGACGACACAGGGCGCTTCCGTCCCCCAGTGTTCCGAGCCGAACCTGCTGTGATCCTTTTTGCCGTTTTCTCTTGGCATCCAATCGAGTCCCATAAGTGTCTCCTTGCAAGACGTAGAGCATGGTTTCATATACCTTCATGCCGGTGTTGCCGGCGTGAATATTTTAGTGCTGCCAGTGGCCTACAGTAGAAATTGCAGACTATCACTAACTTGTTTTTGACCGGAGTGTCAAGAAATGAATGAAGGGCGGGCGAAATTTCGCGCTTTTTGCCAGGCGAATTTTTGTCCGTTGTTGCTTCTATACAAATACCCAATTCCGTGTAGAATTTCTCCGCCGGGGAAATGAAACCTTCGGAGTGCGACAGCTTGCTGCCGCCTTATGAGTTCCCAGTTTCGAGTTTCCAGTTCCCAGTTTTGAATAACTGGGAATTGGGAACTCTGAACTTCAAAGCGGAAGCAAACTGCCGTGCTCGGAGGGCTGAAGGTTTTTATGGACATTTTGGCCGGACTCAATCCTCAACAGCGGATCGCGGTCGAACACGGACGCGGGCCCGCGCTGGTGCTTGCCGGCGCCGGCAGCGGCAAGACGCGTGTCCTCGCTCACAGGATCGCCTACCTGATCCGGAATGAGGCCGCGCGTCCTGAGAACATACTGGCCGTCACCTTCACCAACAAGGCCGCCAAGGAAATGCGGGAACGAGTGCAAAAGATACTCGGGACCACGCGCACCGCAGAGCCGCTTATCTCGACGTTCCACTCTTTTTGCGTGCGCCTGCTCCGCCGGGATATTCATCGCCTCGGATACAAGCGCGACTTCTCCATCTCTGACGCGGACGATCAAAAGCGGCTGGTCAAGCGGATCCTCGACGAGAATGGCAAGCCTGACCCGAATAGATCGCCGCGGGAGATCCTCAGC
>JAEAME010000437.1_pt1 | contig 43367 bp, 30 predicted proteins | sample 8958731 | NCBI WGS metagenome assembly JAEAME01 (sample SAMN16933194, study PRJNA681113) | bioreactor sludge metagenome | isolation source: anerobic bioreactor sludge (Control) | place: India:Bengaluru | collected 2018-10-24
CAGAACCGGTAGAGGGCTTCCCGACCCTCCACGCAGTTGCGGGCCTTCAGGGATCCGGGCGCGTAGTAGAGGCCGGAGTGGACGACGCCGCTGTTGTGGCCCGTCTGGTGTGCGGCCAGTCGCGGCTCGGCCTCGAGGAGCACCAGAGACACCGCCGCACGGGCGGTCAGCGCCATCGCCGTCGCTGTCCCGACGATTCCCCCGCCTATGACCGCGACATCGTACGTCCTCGACGCCATGCCTCCTCCTGCCGGGCACCTCACCCGCTGGTTCACGATCGCTCGTCTCTCGCCCGGTGCGCACCCCCCGACTGGCATCCAGGGCACCCGCGCGCCCTGCGCCGCCGATCACCCTAGCACGGTTCCGGCTCGGTTGAACCGTTTGAGCGCCGGACTGCTGCCCTGACCTGCTCCCCTGAGGTGCTCCCCCGGTAGCGTTGGGCCGACGAACCCGGCATAATAGCCGCCGTCCCCGATCCTCCGACCCGCTGCCCGGCAGCCCGTCGGCGGGGCCCCGGGGCCTGTCCCCATCGACCGGTCCCCTCTCACGCGCGATCTGAGCTGATGGGCTTCAACGCCGTCGATTACATCGTCCTGCTGGCGTACCTCGCGGGCATCACGGTCTTCGGGACCCTGTTCCGGCGCAGTCAGCGTTCGGTCGCGGACTACTTCGTCGGCACGAAGCGCACGCACTGGTTCGTGATCAGCCTCTCCATCGTGGCGACCGAGACCAGCACGCTGACGCTGATTGGCGTGCCCGCGATCGCCTACGCGGCCTATGCGCGCCCGGAAGAGGGGGGAACGCTGACGTACCTACAGGTCGTGCTGGGCTACATCGTCGCCCGCCTCATCATCAGCGCGCTGTTTATCCCCGCCTACTTCAAGGGGAATCTCCTGACGGCGTACCAGCTGCTGGATCGCCGATTCGGGCCGAGGGCCAAGCACTTCACGGCGTCGTTGTTCCTGCTGATGCGATCGCTGTCGGAGGGGGTGCGGCTCTTCGCCACCTCGCTCGTCGTCGGCGCCGTCATCGGCGCGAGCCTGCCGGGCCTTCCGTACCTCTGGCTGTGGTCGATCCTGCTCGTGGGGGCGTTGACGCTGGTCTATACGTACCAAGGGGGGATGGCTGCCGTCATCTGGACCGATCTGATCCAGTTCGTGATCTACGTCGCCGGGTCGCTCGTGGCCGGATACCAGCTGCTGACGCTGATCCCCGGAGGCTGGCAGACCGTCGTGACGCTCGGCGCGGAGGCGGGCAAGTTCCAGATGCTCTCGTTCTCGCGCGACCTGTCACTGCCGTTCACCTTCTGGGCGGGCCTCGCCGGGGGCACCTGCCTGACGATGGCGTCGCACGGCACCGACCAGCTGCTGGTGCAGCGCCTCCTGACGTGCAGGAGCCAGCGGGACAGCCAGAAGGCGCTCATCGCCAGCGGCTTCATCGTCTTTCTGCAGTTTGCCTTCTTCCTGACCATCGGGATCATGCTGCACGCCTTCTACCGGTTCCATCCGGTGCCGGCGCTCGCCAGCAACGACGAAATCTTCCCGGCTTTCATCGTCCAGAATCTGCCGCACGGCGTCTCGGGTCTCGTGATTGCCGCGATCTTCGCCGCCGCGATGTCCACGCTGAGCGGGGCGCTGAACTCGATGTCGTCGACGACGGTGGTCGATTTTTACGGGCCGCTCGTGGCCCGGGACCGGCCCGACTCGCACCTGCTGGCGGTCTCGCGCCGGCTGACCGCGGTGTGGGGCCTTGTTTTGATCAGCATCGCCGTGGCGGCCCGGGACTGGGGTTCGGTCTTCACCGCCGGCTTGTCGATCTCGTCGATCGTCTGGGGCCCCATGTTGGGAGCGTTCCTGCTGGGCGTGCTGACGCGGAGGACGTCGCAGACCGGCGTCATGGTGGGCATCGGCGTGTCGCTGCTCTGCATGCTGTCGATCAAGGCGTTCACGCCGCTGGCCTGGACCTGGTACGTGCTCGTTGGAGCAGCGATCTGCGCGGCCGTGGGGTACGGCACCAGCCTGGTTGGCTCCAGGAGCACGGCGTCGCCAGCCGCGAGAGCGTGAGCGGAAGGCCGAGGTTCGGGGCACGCCGAGCACGCGGGCGAGGCAGCGGACGAGCCGTGCGCGGCCGGCTGTCTGGAGGGTATGACCAGTGCGTGTGGTTGCGGATCTCATCAAGACGTATCTGGTTCCAGGATCGATCTCGTTCCTCGTCTTCGCGCTGGCTGTGGGCGTCGCCCTGCTGTACGGCGGCGATCGCCTCAAACGCTGGGGACGCAGGTTGCTGACCGTGCTTGCCGTCACGTATTGGGCGCTCAGCATGCAGCTCGTGGCGGATTGGGTGGCCGGCGGCCTCGTTCTCGCCTATCGCCCCCTGACGGATGCGTCCGCGGCGGCAGGCGCCTCGGCCATCGTCGTGCTGAGCGTCGGCAGCACGAGCTACAGCGTACACGGCCAGGAGGTGCCTGAGCTGGGCAAGGACACGGCGTTTAATCTGCTCGAGGCGGCGCGTGTCTATCGCCTGCTCGACCGGCCGCTCGTGGTCGCGTCGGGAGGCGCGCCTCCGTCAACGCCGCGCACGCCCGACAGCGAGATGATGCGGGATCAGCTCGTCAAGCTGGGGATCGCTGCCGACCGGATCGTGCTCGAGTCTCGATCGACCACCACGCGTGAGCAGGCGGTCTTCTCGGGCGAGGTGCTCCGGCAGCGCGGGATACGCACCTTCGTCCTGGTCACGGCCCCCGAACACATGAGCCGTGCGGTCGGCACGTTCGAGGCGCTCGGCTTCACGGTGATCCCCGCCGTCTCCACCTTCAGGGCCGCGGTGGCGGAATCGTTCTGGGATCGGATCAGGCCGTCGCGGGGGGCCCTGCTGCAGAGCGACTGGGCGGTGTACGAGTACCTCGCCCGCGCCTACTACTGGCTGCAGGGCTGGGTGTAGCGCTTCCCTGCGCCGCCGTGGTTTCTCTCCCGGCGGCAATTTCACTAGAATGGAGGAGGTTCCCGCCTGCGGACCTGCCGGGTGCCCGCGCTCTGGTCCTCCCGGTGTGAATCCCCTGTTCCGTCTATTTCCCTCTGGCCGTTCCCGAGGAGCTTCCGCGCATGAGAACAAGCGTCGCCGTCAGCTTCCTGTGCCTTACCGTAGCTGTCCCGGCCTTTGCCCAGACGCCGCCACCCGCCCCACCGCCGCAGCAGTCGAGGCCGGTCAGAGTCTTTGTCGACTGTCAGAATGCGTCCTGTGATTTCGACTACATTCGTACCGAAGTCCCGTTCGTCGACTACATGCGGGACCGGAAGGAAGCCGACGTCCACTTGCTCATCACGGCGGAATCCGCCGGCGCCGGGGGCCGGCAGTACACCCTGAACTTCATGGGGCAAGGCCCCTTCGAGGGGATGAATGACGTCCTGAAGTACGACACGCTGCCCACGGATACGAGCGACATCGTCAGGGCCGGCCTCGTACGGATGATCAAGGTGGGGCTCGTGCGCTACGTCGCCTACACCCCGCAGGGACTCAACCTTCAGATTGCGCATCGCGTCGACAATCGAGAGAACGCCAGCCGGCCCGCGGCGACGGCTCAGCCGGCGGACGATCCGTGGGACTTCTGGGTCTTCCGAACCGGGTTTTCGGGCAGCGTCGACAGCGAGGAACGCACGAGCGAGATGTCCTTCGACGCCTCATTCTCAGCGAACCGGACGACAGACGCCTGGAAACTCGACTTCCGGAACTCCGTCGGGTACGACGAGGAGCAATACACCTACAGCGATGGCAGAACCTTCACCAGCGTCCGGCGGGATTGGTACAGCGACACCCTCCTCGTCAAGAGCCTGTCCGATCACTGGTCGGCCGGGCTCAACGCCGAGCTGACCTCGACCACCTACTACAACCAGGACCTGGCACTCGAGGTCATGCCAGCCGTCGAGTGGAACCTGTTCCCCTACTCGGAGTCGACACGCCGCCAGTTCACGTTCCTGTACTCGGCGGGCTTCCACTACTACGACTACATGGAGGAGACCGTCTACGGGAAGCTGCAAGAGAAGCTCCTGTACCATTCCGCCACGGTGTCGCTGGACACGAACCAGCCCTGGGGCAGGTCGGAGATTGACTTTGCCTTCTCCCAGGCGCTGAGCAAGCCAAACCGCTATCGGCTGACCGCAAGCGGCGAGATCGATATCCGGGTGACGAGGGGGCTGTCACTGAGCTTCGACGCGAGCGCCTCCTTCATCCGCGACCAGATCTACCTGCCGGCCGGCGACGCGACGCCCGAGGAGATCCTGTCGCGCCAGCGCCAGCTTGCGACGGGACATCGTTTCTCCGTCTCGGCCGGCATCAGTTACACGTTCGGCTCGATCTTCAACAACATCGTCAACTCCCGCATGTAGAGGCGCGCGGTCGTCTGCAGCTCGCCCTGCCGAGGCGGTACGGATACACGCGTGCGGGTGGCCCGACACTATGCGCCGGGAGCAGGAAACGCTGCGGGCATTTGATCCGATCCCGCGAGGAAGGCGCCCACCTGGCGCCGGAGCTCCTGCTGGATCCGATCGACCGGCTGCCGGCCGTCGAGCACCCGGAAGCCGAACTCGTCGGCAAGGAGCGCGTACTCGCGAAGCAGCTTCCCCTGGTACGTACGGAAGCTGTCGTAGATGTCATCGCTCGACTTCATGTCCATCCCCGATTCCCAGTAGTCCATGAACCGGGACTGGAGCACGCGGCGGACGAGCGTTTCCACGTCGACCTTCAGGTAGAACACGAGGTGCGGGACGATCGCAAAGCCGTAGAGGTTGCGGAGCCACGCCCGGTCCACGCCCCGCACGCCCGCGCGCGCCAGCGCCGTGAAGATGTACCGATCGGCGAGCACGATGAAGCCCGCCCTGAGCGCCGGCAGGATTTCCTTCTCCAGGCGATCGGCGAAATCGGTGGCGTACAGGAGCACGAAGGTCAGCTTGTTGAGGGTGTTGCTGCCCTTGGCCAGGTCGATGGTCGGCTGCATGAGCGGCGAGCGCGTCCACTCGGTCTCGACCACCCCGTACCCCTGGACCTCGAGCCACTCGCGCAGCAGCCGAATCTGCGTCGAGCGTCCGACGCCGTCGGTCCCCTCGATGGCGATGATCCGTCCCGGGTACTCCCGGATCGGCAGGTACGGCAAGCCGCGCCCGTAGTACCTGCCCGGCACACACGCAGACGGCCCGTCGCTACTCGGCGCTGGCAACTCGCTCGGCATCGCGCTGCTCCAGGTGTGTTGAGACCAGATGTCGTACGACCCGCTGCTGATCGGCAATGCTGGGAACCGCGTCCACAACGCTCAGACCGAATTCCTCGACCATCCGGTCGTACTCGTCGAGCACCCGGCTCTGGAAGAGACGGAAGCTCTCGAGCGGGACGCTGCTCCACCCCAGGTCCATGCCGGCCTCGTAGAACTTGAGCTTGACGCGCCGGGCGAGCAGCCGGTCGACCGAGACGTCGATGGGCACTTTGAAGTACAACGCCAGGTCGGGCCTGACGGCAAACCCGTACAGGTCCCGGACCCACGACCGGTCGACGCCCCGGGCCGCGTCTCTCGCGAACGCCGTGTAGGCGTACCGATCCGCGAGCACGATCATCCCGGCCTTGAGCGGCGGGACGATCTGGTACATCAGCCGGTCCGCAAAATCGGTGGCGTGGAGCAGGCTGAAGGTCATCGGCGTCAGCAGGTTCTTCTTCTTTCCCGCCCGCGTGGCCGCCTTCACCAGGGAGGAGGAGTTCCACTCGGTGACGAACACCCGATGACCTGCCGCCGTCAGCCACTTGGCCAGAAGCCCCAGCTGCGTCGTCTTCCCCGAGCCGTCAATGCCCTCGACGACGAACAGGCGTCCGGGGTACTGGTGCGGTGTGGTGAGCGTATTGAGCATGAGTGGCGTCCGCAATCTCGATTCGGAGTTGCCTGCCGAGGACGCGCTCGAGGGGGCGCAGTTGGCGGCCGGCTGCCCACGCCTCGAGTTCGGCGGTGTCGTGCGCGCGAATCACGAGCGCGGCCGCGTGGCCTCGCTCCTGGTACTCGACCTCATCGACGACCTGAGCGTGGCTGCGGTCCAGGCACTCGGCGACGCGCAGCAGCGCAGACGCTGCGCGCACGGCGGCTCGCGCCCCGCCGCCGAGCGCCCCGAACTCCGCGTCCGACTTCTTCGGGGCGGCGCGGCGGTGATAACGGGCGACGAGCGCCACCGCGTCAATCTCCTCCGGCTCGAAGCCGCGCAGGCCGCCGTGGCGGATCAGGTAGGCGGAGTGCCGGTGGTGCCGCGCGTAACTCACGTGGTCGCCGATGTCGTGCAGCAACGCCGCGTACTCCAGCCACTCGCGCACCCGGTCCGGCAGCCCGTGGAACCCGCGCGTCTGGTCGAACAGCGCCAGCGCAATCCGGGCCACCTGCGCCGCATGTGCGGCGCCGTACCGGCAACGCTCGGCGAGCTCCATCACGCTGCGGCGCCGGATGTCGGGGAACTCCTCGGCCCGTTCGATGCGCGCGGCGTGCCGCTGGAGGTAATCGAGGACGAGCCCTTCGCGCAGGGAGTACTCGCAGAGCGTGATGGCAGGAGCGTCGAGCCGTCGGACCATCGTGTCGAGCAGAATCGCGCCGGCCACGATGAGATCGGCGCGGCGCGGATCCAGGCCGGGCAGCCGCAGGCGCTGCTCGAGGCTCATCGACACGAGGCGCTTCCGCAGCCGGTGCAGGTCGGCCGCCGGCAGGCTGCGATGATGGAGGCTTGCGCCCTCCGCTCCGCCGGATGCCGCGAGCGCCACCGCACCGAGGCTCAGGATCGTGCCTGAGCTGCCGATGATCCGGCTGAAACCGGCGGCCTTCACCTCGTCGAGAAACCCGCCGGCCCGCGAGCGGATGTGCCGGACGAGCCTCCGCTCGTCATTGGAGGTCAGCGGGTCGCTGCGGACGAACCGCTCGCTCAGGCGAATCGATCCCAGCCTCAAGGAGCGGGACAGCAGCACGCTCGAGGCCGTTCCGAGCGTGACCTCGGTCGAGCCGCCCCCGATGTCGATCACGAGCGCCGCGCCGTCCCCGGCTCCGATCCCGTACATCGCCGCCTGATGTTCGAGTCGCGCCTCGTCGGCGCCCGTGATGACGCGGGCGCGAATGCCGGTCTCGCGCTCGAGTGCCGCCAGAAACTCCCCGCCGTTGGCCGACTCGCGCACCGCACTCGTCGCCGTCGCACGGATCTCATCCACGTGGTTGGCGTCCGCGATCCGCTTGAACCTGGCGAGCACCTGCAACGCCGGAAGCATGGCCGCCTCTGTCAGCGGTCGGCCGTCAAGGCCGGCCGCGCCAAGCCGGACCATCTCCTTCTCGCGGTCGATCACGGTGAACGACTGGTTGGGGTGCACCTCCGCCACGATCATGTGGACTGAGTTCGTGCCGATGTCAATGGCGGCTATCCGCATGGCCTGATTGGGTTTCTGGCTGCCCGGCGAGCCTCAAGCCCGCATAGTATAATCCCGTACGACCTGTGCCGCACGCCAGCCCCACTCCCGCTCCCCTCCGTCGGCGACCGGTTCGACGGCGCACGCGGCGCCCGCCACAGATCCCCCCTCTGCGTACCGTACTCGACCGGCGCCTGCTCGCCGTCCGCCGCGAGGTGGCCGGGGCACTCGCAGGCGACGCCGAAGCCCTCCACAGGATGCGCGTCGCATCCCGGCGCCTTCGGGAAGCGCTGCCGGTGCTGGCGGCGGGGCACGAGCCCGGTTCACCTGCTGGGCGAGCCGTGCGCAGGCTCGCCCGCGTGGCGCGCCGTCTGACACGCGCGCTGGGAGGCGTCCGCGAGCTTGACGTCGCGCTGATCCTGCTTGCCGACCTCGAAACCGCCCGCCCTTTGCTGCGCGCCGCCACCGGCACGGTCCGCCAGGTCGTCAGGTGGGAGCGCGAGGTGCGGCGAGCCGACCTCGGCCGCCGCCTGCAGCAGGCCGATTTCGACCAGCTCCGGCAGCGCATCGCGACCCTCCTCCTCGATTTCGAGGTCGCCGCCGCCGCGGGGGACTGGCGGTCGCTGCTCGAAACGCGGATCGCCTGTCGGGCGGCAGACGTCCGGGCGGCTGCCGACCTGGCCGGTCATCTCTATGCGCCTGAACGGCTGCACGGTGTGCGGATCGCGGCGAAGAAGCTGCGGTATGCGCTGGAGCTGGCACGGGAGCTGGGCCGCGTGCCGACGCTGCAGGCTCTCAGGCAGCTCAAGCAGCTGCAGGACCTGCTCGGGCACATGCACGATCTCGAGGTCCTCGCAGGTTACACGAGGCTGCTGGACCTGCAGGTCAGCACGCGCGGGCGGCAGCACGCGAGAATCGCAGGCCTGCTGAACACGATCGAGGAGGAGGTCCGGCGGCTTCACGCGACGTACCTCGCCAGACGTCCGGTGCTGGACAAAATCGCCGCCAGATGTGACAGTGAGTTCTGTCCGAGGCTCGGGGGTCCCCCGTCGCCCGACGCTGGGAGGCGCGGGGCATGACCGCTGCATGAGGTACCATGGCAAACACGATTGCGCTGTACGTGGTGCGACACGCCATCGCCGCCGAGCGGGGTGACGAGTTCCCCGACGACACGAAGCGGCCGTTGACGACGGACGGAATCACCAGGTTCCGCCAGGCCGTCGAGGGCCTCGGGTCGCTGGGCGTGAAGCTCGATCAGATCCTGACGAGCCCGCTCGTGAGAGCCCGGCAGACGGCGGACATCCTCGCCGAGATGCTGCCCGGCCGCCCGCCCGTGACCGAGGTCAAGGCGCTTGCGCCGGGAAGCAGCGTGGCATCGGCGATCACCGCCCTGGGTGAGTTCGGCCGCCGGTCGAGCATCGCGCTGGTGGGCCACGAGCCGGGCATCGGGGAGCTGGCCGCGCGTCTGGTCGGTGCGCGCCAGGCGTTCTCGTTCAGGAAGGGCGCCATCTGCCGCATTGACGTCACGGCGCTGCCGCTGGCAGGCCCGGGCACGCTTCGCTGGTTCCTCACGCCGAAGATGCTCCGCAAGCTGGGATGAGCGGGGGCCGCTGGCGTCGCACGCTGTTCCCGGAGCCGGCGCGGCGATTCCCGCGCTTCCGGCTGTGGAGCATCGCGCTCAGAACGGCGCACATCGCCGTGACGGGCCTCCTGCTCGGCGGCCATGCGTTCGGCGCGCCGGCGGACCGGCTTCGCCCGGTGCTGTGGGCGGCCATCGCCACCGGCGCAGGCCTGATGGCGCTCGACAGCTACAAGAGCCTTCACTGGCTGCACCAGACCTGGGGCGCGATGCTGCTCCTGAAGCTCGGCCTGATCTGTCTGGTGCCGGTGTTCTGGGACCTCCGGGTCCCCCTCCTGCTCGCTGTCGTGGCCCTGGCCTCGACTGAGTCGCACATGCCCGGTCGGTTCCGCCACTACTCGCTGCTGTTCCGCCGGCACATGAAGGCGTAGCACTGTCCCCGGCCCGATGGAGGGTCCTCTCGGGTATGCGTCGACTTCTGCTTGTCCCGTTGATGGCCGGCGTCCTCGTTCTTGGTGCTGCAGGCCGGCAGGCGTCCGACGCCGCGTTCGAACGCGCGCTCGACGCGTGGGATGCCGGCGACTACCCGGCAGCCCTGGCCGGCTTCCGTTCCGTGCTCACCGGAGAGGGCGGCGGCCGGTATCTGGAGCAGGTCGCGCTCCGGACGGGCGAGCTCTTCACCGTGACGGAACTCGCGACAGACGGCCGCTCGGTCCGGTTCAGCCCGGACGGCCGCCACGCGGCGTTCGATATCGGCTCGCGCAGCAGGCCGCGCGTGCGCGTTGTCGATCTCAGCACCGCAACGCACGCCCTGCGCGACATCGAGGGATCGCGCCTCGTCTTCTCTCCCATCGAACAGACGGCCGCGTATCTGCGGGTTGCCGCCACGCCTGAGATCGTCAGGCTTCGGGAGGAACTGGATCGGCTCTCCCGCGACCCGGAGGCCGATCGCCGGCAGCAGACACGCGTTCAGCAGGGCCTGGCAGAGCTCGAAAGCGCGAACGTACAGGTGGTGGTCTGCGATCTCCAGTCGGGTCGGGAACAGGTCCTCGACAGCGGGTCACTGAGAGCCCTCTCTCTGGCGTTCAGCGCCGACGGCCGTGACGTGTACGTCGCAGCCGGCCGGCCCGGTGAGACGGACACCACCGATATCTACGCCGTGACGCAGGCCACTGGGGCGCTGCGCCAGCTGACCTCGGGGCCGGGACGCAAGTCCGGGGTGACCCCGGTTGCCGGGGGGCGTGTGCTGCTCTATACGGTCGCGCTGCCTGCTGGAGCCGGGCGGGGGGCCGCGCCCGCAGGCGGCCGGGGCGCTCGTGCAAGCGGCGGCCAGGCGGCCGCGGATGTCGTCGTCTTGAACCTCACCGACCGCGTCACCACCACGTTCAGGGGCACGGCGCCCGTCGTCTCGGAGGACGGCTCGACGCTCGCGTTTCTGGCGCGCGCGGGCGAGCAGTCCGTGATCCAGATCGTCAGACTCGCCGGTGACCGCAGCCCGGCCGTCGTGAAGCAGACGCCGCAGCGCATCGGCTCGCTGGCGCTCTCGCGGGACGGGAGCCGCGTCGCCTTTGAGATGCCGGACAACGGGAACCAGGAGATCTTCTGCATCAACGCCGACGGGACCGGAGAGGTCCGCGTCAGCCGCGAGATCCAGCATGACCGCGAGCCGCGCTTCGTCGGCGCCGGGCGCATCCTCGCGGTCAAGGGCGAGGAGCGCCACAGTCGCGCGTTCCTGTACGACCTGGCCTCGTTAACGGCGATGCGCGTGTTCCACAACAACACCTTGCGCACGATCGCTCCCGAGTACGAGTGGGCGGTCGGCCCATCCGGCACGCAACTGCTCGTCGTCGCGGATCGGGACGGCGATACGATCTCGCCGGAGCGCGGTGTCTACCTGGTGGACCTGACAAGGAAGGTCACCGAACGGGAGGTGCTCGCCCGCCTCGACGCGAACCTCGCGGCCGAACACGCGCTCAGGGCGCGTGCCGCCGCCCAGTTCAAGCCTGTCCTCTCCGAGATTGCCCGCGTCACCGAGCGAGTCTCAATCCGGAGGATCTACGAGTACGAGGAGGCGCTGTCCGCCTTCGGGTCGAAGGACATCACGCAGCCGGGCAACCGGCGAGCTGCCGAGTACATCTCCGCCACCTTGCGGTCGTTCGGGTACCGACCCGAGTACCAGACGTTCACCGCACCCGGCGGGATCCAGACCGCCAATGTGCTGGCCACGCTCACCGGCGTCGAGAACCCCGAGCTCGTGTACGTGATGAGCAGCCACTTCGATTCCGTCGCGCGCGGTCCCGGCGCTGACGACAACGGTTCCGGCGCGGCGGTCCTGCTCGAGACGGCGCGGGTGATGGCGGCCACACCCATGCCCGCGACGGTCGTGTTCGCGGCGCTTACGGGTGAGGAGGCCGGCCTGCTCGGCAGCCGCGAGTTCGTCCGCCAGGCGGTCGCGACGCAGCTGAAGGTGGTCGGCGCGCTGAACAACGATACGCTGGGCTGGACCAACGATCACAGGCTCGACAACACGATCCGCTACGCAAACGCGGGGATCCGGGACCTCCAGCACGGCGCGTCGTTCCTCTTCTCGAGGATGGTCACCTACGATGCGCGGTATTTCAGGTCCACCGACGCTGCCGCCTATGTGGAGGCCTACGGGGACATTGTCGGAGGCTTCGGCTCGTATCCGATCCTCGGCAGCCCTCACTATCACCAGGCCACCGATCTGCTGGAGACCGTCAATCACCACCTGCTCTTCGAGGCGGCCAAGGCCAACGTGGCGTCGATCATGCGGCTGGCCTGCGGGCCGTCACGGGTTACCGGCCTTAGGGCCGAGCGCGATCCGCGCGGAGCCGTCAAGGCTTCCTGGACGCCGAGCCCTGAGAAGGGCCTGGTGCGCTATCGCGTGAGATACGGTCCGGCCGGGCAGGCGCCTCTCCTCACCGTCAGCGTCGCTCAGCCGAAGGTGACGATCCCGGCGTCGGCATCGAAGCCGGCCACGACGCTCGAGATTGCGGTCACGGCGCTGACATCGCGCGGGCTCGAGTCCTGGGATGCGGCGCGGACGACCGTTGCGCCGCCGAAGTAGGCCGGACCTTCAGCTCCGCCGTCCTCGCAGGGGGCTTGAAGCCCCCTGCGTCACGGCGGGGCCCAAGCCCCGCCCCACGCCTGCTTACGCCTTCTGTCCCTCGAGCCACCGGTTGTAGAACCACATGCTGACGGCGGAAACGAAGCCGATTCCCATCAGGATCAGCCACCCGGCGGCGTTGTTCGCGGGCACCAGTTCGAGCAGACCATCAGGCCGAACGGTTGCGCCGCTGCACATGATCTCGTTGAAGATCCAGGCGCCGACGGGCCCGCCTGCCAGCGCGCCCAGCGCAAGCGGCAGGTTGGCGTAGCCCAGGAACAGCCCCTCCTGCCCCTTCGGCGCCAGCGCGCCGATGTACTCGTACATCCGCGGCGAGGTGAACAGCTCGCCCAGCGCAATGAGCGAGACGGTCAGGATGATGAAGACCGAGGCAATCGGCAGCCAGTTCGCGACAACCGCCTGCGGGCCTCCCGCAGCGAAGATCGGCGCGATGTTGATGAGCATCGCCACGCCGATGATGATCGTGCCGACGATCATCGAGCGGATCGGCTTCATCTTCCCGAACGTGTTCGAGATGATCAGCTGGAAACAGACGATGACGAACGGGTTGGCGGCCGTGTACAGGTCCATGGCCGGGTTCGCCTCGACCGTCTTCTTCACGTAGAGCGGCAGCACGTTGTAGACCTGGTTGTACAGGAAGAAGAAACCCGTCATCACGATCAGGTAGAGCGTGAAGCGCCCGCTTCTGAGCACGAGCACCATGTCGAGGAGGATCCGGCCGACCGACCGTCTGGGCTTCGCGGGGCCGCCCGCCGTCGCCGGCTCCCGGTACGTCAGCAGCACCACGAGGAAGGCCACCATCGACGCCGCTGCGGCCACAGCGAAGATGTAAGAGAGGTTCGCCCCCCCGGGTCCGGTACGTTCGGCGGCCCGCGCGCCGTAGATCGCGGCAACCACGACGACGGCCAGCACGACGATCGCCGTGAATCCGGCGGTGGCGGTCCAGATGTCCCGCCGGCTCCTCTCGGCCTTCGTCGTGCGGTAGACGAGGTAGACAATGCCGCCTGCGGCGACGGCGAGCACGCCGACGACGGCCAGCACGGTGCCGACGCTCGAGCCGTTGCGCACGACGAACGACGTGCCGCGGCCGAAGAGCGACCCGATGTTGATGACCATGTAGAAGATGGCGAAGCCCAGCGTGGCCCGGGCGCCTGCCGTCTTCTGCACGGTTCCAGAGATGCAGGGCTTGATGACCGACCCGCCGATCCCGATGACGACCACCGCGGCGAACAGCACGACAAACTCGCTGGTGCTCGCGCTGAACGTGTCTCCGATCGTCGGGGAGAGGACGCTGCCGCCCAGCCAGACCGGGTACCCCATCATCGTGTACCCGATGGTGAGCAGGACGAACGCCATGAGCAGCGCGCGGCGGAATCCGATCTGGTCGGCAATCGTGCCGGACAGGATCGGCAGGAAGTAGACCAGGAACCAGAGTGTCGAGTTCAGCGTCGAGGGCCAGTACGCCCCGAAGCCGAGCTGGCCGAGGTAGATGACGACGAAGCTCGCCATCGAGTAGTAGGCCGCGCGCTCGAAGAGCTCCGTCAGGTTCGCGGTCCAGAACGACGTGGGGAACTGCTGGGGCGTCGTGCTCGTCGCGGCGGTGTGTCCGTCCATATGGATTCTCGCTCCCGCGCTCTCGCGTCGTCTCCTACTTCAGCTTGACGATATTCACCGTCCCGTCGCCATACTTTTTCGCCAGCCCATCGATCGAGCGCCCGCCGAACTTGGCCGCCATGGCGTCGATCGTCCCCTGGTTCGGCAGCAGCGTGTCGGCCCCGGCCCGGCACTCCTCGATGTTGCCGGCCACCATGATCACCATCCGGTCGGTCTGCAGCCACTTCTGCGCGACCCGCTTGACGTCGGCCAGGGTCACCTTCTCGTACCTCGCGCGCAGCGTGTCGTAGTAATCCATCGGCCGCCTGTAGTATTCCAGCTGGGCGAAGTTCGCGAGGGTCTGCTCGGTCGTCGAGAAGGTGGCCGGAAACGCCTCGATCCTCGCCGTCTTCGCAAACGTCAGGTCCTGCTGCGACACGTCACCAGCGCGCATGCCCTCGATCAGATCGAGCATGAGCTGCGCGGCAAAGACCACGGTCGCGTTCTTCGTCTGGCAGAACGCTGAGAACGCGCCCGGGTACTCCAGTCCGCCGCTGAACGAGGAGCTCGTCGAGTAGGCGAGGCCGTTGTCCGTGCGTACCACTTTGGTGATTCTCGACGAGAACGACCCGCCGCCCAGGATGTAGTTCATCAGATCCACCGCCGGGTAGTCGGGGTCGTCCTGCATCAATCCGAGGTGCCCAATCCGGATGATGCCCTGGTTGGACGGGACGTCGGGCTGGATCATGTACACGCCGCCCTTCGCGGCCTGCTGCACCTTCGGGATCGGCGGTACGGCCTGCTCCGCTCTGGCCCACTGCCCGAAGGTGGCCTCGAGCTTCTGGAGCATCTCGGCTCTCTTGAAGTCGCCCGAGACGACCAACATGGCGTTGTTGGCCCCCCAGTACCGTCTGTGCCAGGCGGCCAGGTCGTCCCGCGTGATGTTCATGGTGTCCGCCTCGATCGGCTCTGCCGTGATCGGCGAGTCGTCCCCGTAGACGAGGCGACTGAAGGTGCGAGTAGCCACGCCCGAGAGGTTCCGGTTGCGGTTCCGGATCTGCACCAGCGCCTGGTCGCGCTCGCGCCGGACCTTGTCCTCCGGGAATGCCGGGTTCCTCAGGATGTCCATCCACGTCTTGAGCCCCTCATCGATGTGCCGGATGTGAATGGACAGCCCGGTGGCCGACACGCTGCCGGCCAGAAAGTCCATGCGCTCGGTGATCTGCTCGCCCGTCATCGTCGTGGTGCCGCCAGAGCGCATGACCGTGGAGGTCATGCCCGCGACGCCAAGTCTGTTCCTGGGTTCGAGAAACGGCCCGGTTCTCACCTGGAGCGAGGCGTTGAACCACGGAATCTGGTGGTCCTCCGCGATGTAGACCACCATCCCATTTGAGAGCGTGGCGCGGAACTCGGCGGCCTTCGGCGGAGTGAAGACGAGCGGGGCGAACTTGAACTGCTCGGGACGCGGGCCCCGTGCCGCCGGCTTCTGGGGAGCGGCCTTCGCCGCGGCAGCCGGCTTCTGACCGGTGTTGGCAGCCGTCTGAGCGTCCGTGCCGGCAGCCGCCGACCAGAGCGCTAGTATCGGTACGATCAGTGATGCCGCTAGCTTCTTTGACATCGTCCTATCCTCTGCTCCATGCCGCGGGCGCTATTGCTCCCGCTCCAGCACGCCGGTGACACTGTTGTCTCTCGTGAGGTACTTCTTGGCGACGCGCTCGAGGTCTGCCGGCGTCACCGCCATCCGCTGCTGGAATTGCTCCTCGATGAACTGCCACCGGTAGGCCGTCTCCATTCGAGCCAGCGTGCCCGCGATCCCGGTCCCGGCGAGGCTCTGCAGGTGGTTGGCTTCGATCATGTTCTTCACGCGCTGGAGCAGCTGAGGATCGACCGGGTTCACCTTGGCGTCCTCGATGTACGTCCACAGCTGCTTCTCGAGTTGGTCGAGCGGCACCTTCGGCGCGTTCTTCACCTCTCGCGCGCTCGCCCTCACCTGAAACGCACCGTCGTACATCGAGTTCGAGGCGCTCGCCCCCACCGATGTCGCGTTGTCGTCTCGGATGACCATGTCCAGGTACATCTTGCCCGTTCGTGCGCTCATCACGTTCCCCAGTACGTACAGCGGCGCGACGTCGTCGTGCCACAGCGGCGGGATATGGAACATGACGGTCACGTAGGGTGTGGCCTGCGCGCGGCCCAGCACGCGCTTCTCGACATAGGGCGGCTTGAAGTTCTCTCCCACGGTGCGCCGGTAGTACTCGGGCGACGGTTCCTCGGTGCGCACGCGCGGTGACTGCCCCTTCGACTTGAGCGGCCCGAAGTGCTTCGTGATCAAGGGCATCACAACGTCGGGATCGACGTCGCCTGCCAGCACCAGCGTGGCATTGTCGGGTCTGTAGAACTGCTCGCGGTACTCCATCATCTCCTGCTTCGTCACCCGGCTGATGTCCGACATCCAGCCCAGCACGGACCAACTGTAAGGACTGGCCGCATAGAAGGTGGCGCTGAGTTGCTCGGAAAAGAAGAAACCGGGATTGTTCTCGCTCATCCTGCGCTCCTCGGTGATCACATCCCGCTCCGAGTAGAACTCGCGGAACACGGGGTTGGCGAGACGATCGGCCTCAAGGGCGAGATACAGCTCCAGTTTGTTCTTCGGGAGGGTCACGTAGTACTGGGTCATTTCGTTGCCTGTGGAGGCATTGATGCCGGTGCCGCCGGCCTCCTGGTAGGCGCTCCAGATCTCCTCGCTGACAATGGTCTCGGCCTTCTGCTTCGTGATCAGGTCGGACACCTGTCTCTTCAGGGCGACGATCTTCGCGTCGTCACGCCCGCTGACCTTCGATTCCTCCTGAACGACCTGGTCCATCAACGCGTCGATCCGGCGGTCGTACTCGGCATCCTTGGCGAGCGTGCCCGGCTTGATGCCCATCGACCTGGTGCCCTTGAACATCATGTGCTCGTGAAAATGCGAGATGCCGGTGATGCCGGGCCGCTCGTTGACCGATCCGACCCGGTACGCCAGGATGCAGCGGATGAGCGGCGCCTCGGGCCGTCTCACCATGAGCACCTTCAGGCCATTGGGCAGCACCCGCTCGATCACCTGGCTGGTCAGGCTCATCTGCTGGGCGACGGCGGGAAGCGTCAGCACCAGGCAGGCTGAAAGCACAGCAAGAGCTACGATGATTCGGTGTCGCATACGGACCTCTCTTCGAGTTCGGAACGACCCACCAGTGGTCCTGAGCGCGCTGCCCGCACACGTATCGCGTTCCGTTCGGGCCGATGACAGAACTGCATGTCGAAAACGTGACCGGCGAAGGCGAAATCCGACATCTATTGCAGGTCGATGCGGACCAGGCGGTACGGGCCCGTCTTGCCATCCCGTTCGTAGGTCAGCCGGTACGTCTGGTTGTTGAACCGCCTGATCTCGACGTTGCGTGTCGGCGAGACTTGTCGCAGATCCATCCGAACGCCTGTCTCGAGCTTGGGCAGCGCTGCCTCGAACGTCTCGCCCAGCTCGATCATCCCGTTCTCGGTGGCAATCGACGTGATCCCGGACGATCCCACCAGCTCCTCTTCCTGGCCGGGCGGCGGCAAGGGCAGCCTGGCGCCGGCGCGCCGCAGGAGGCTGACGATTTCCGTGTGGTTCGATGCCGCAGCCAGCTCGATCGCGGTCTTTCCCTCCGCCGTCTTCAGATTCAGGTCCGGGCTGGCTTCCAGCAGCATCTGCACCGTCTCTACGTGGCCGCGCTCGGCCGCCAGCATCAGCGCCGTCCGGCCCTGGTCGTCCGCGGCATTGACCTCCACGCCGCCCGAGATCAGCATGCCGGCCATGTCGGCCGCATCCTGTTCCAGAGACACGACACAGTGAAGCACGGTCTGGCCGTCGGGGCTCGCCGGGGCGTTGACGTTGGCGCCGTGATTGACGATCAGCTGAACGACCCGGGAATCCCCTCCGACAGCCGCGAGGGCCAGCGGTGTCGAGCAGGCCTCGGTCGGCTGCTCGTTGGGATCGAGCCCCGCCTCCAGCATCCGCTGAACCGTCGCCGTGTCATTCTCGAGGATGGCGGTCCGGAACTCCTGCCGCGATTCGACGCTGTTGGGGTTACGGCAGGCCGCGCTCAGGACGAGTACCAACCCGAGGCCGACGGCAGCCGACGCCAGTTTCACTGTCCACCGCGAGATATGCATGGCTTCACAACTCCACTTTGGTGGGATTCTACGTCTGACAGCCGAGGCGGGACAATGCCGGCAGCATCGTGAAACCGCCTGAGCTGGAGACCCGGCGCTTTGACCGCCAGCGCGGCGACACAGCCCGGGCCCGCGTCGAGGTCACGCAGTGACCAGGCTTCCGCCGTGATCTCGCCGAGATTGGATGCGACGATCCGCGGCTGGACACCGGGTTCACACGTCACCGCCACGCACCCAAGGCCGCGCGAGATGCCTAACCCCACCGCCTTCAGAACCGCTTCCTTGCGCGTCCAGCACGTGAAGAACGCCGTCCTTCTTTCCGGGCCGGCCATGGATGCCAGCGACTGCCGCTCGGCAGGGGCGAAGAAGCGCTCGGCGATGGCATCGCAGTCCACGCGCGGCCGGATGCGCTCGACGTCCACGCCAACCGCGACGCCGCGCGCGAAGGCCAGCAGCACCACCCCGCCGGAGTGCGACACACTGAACTCCAGGCCGTCTGGATTGTCGGCTGGCAAAAGCTTCGGCCTGCCCAGCGGGGTATACTCAAACCGCAGCCTGCCCGCGGGCCGATCGAGGTAAGCGCCAGCCAATCGGCGCAGCGTGCCGCGCGCCAGCACGAACGTCTCGCGGTGCGAGGGAACCAGCATCCGATCCGCGCGGTCCCGCTCGTCGGGCGACAGAAGGTCGCCGAGCGCCTCCACGTTGAGCGGGCAGGAATCGAGCGTCGTCGTCCAGACGTGCACGTCAGGTGCGCTCGACTGCTCCATCACCGGCGCTCCTCATCCTGCGGCGAAACGCGCACCGAAACGCGGTTTCATGCCCGCGAGTCCACCCTCAACCGCGGTCCGCCCTGTACAATGGTTCGAACGGCCATGGCGGCATCCGCTGAAACCGAACGGCGTCTCTATCGGCTCGCCGCCGCGCTGTTGACGTTCATCCTGCTCTACGCGGCCATCCTGCGCGTTGAGGCGCTTGCCGTCAAGTACGGGCCGATTGAGCACCCTCGCTGGGCGGCAGCGCTCACGGCAGCCGCCCTCAGGGCCGGACCGTACCTGAGCCCGCGCGCACTGGGCTGGCTGCCGGAACCGCGCCCGTACCAGGGGGGCGATCCCATCAACTACGTCCGCTTCGCCCGCCAGATGCAGCACTTCTACCAGCCCCACGTCCGCGAGCCGGTGTTCCTCTTCGTCACGCGCTTCTACCTGGGCGCGCTGGGCGGCCAGGACGTCGCGGTGAGCTTCGCCTCCGCGTCGTTCTCCGTCCTGCTGGTGCTCGCCACTTACCTGCTGGGATCGGTGCTCATCTCGCGCTGGGCCGGCCTGGGCGCCGCACTCGCCATGGCCATCGAGCGCGAGGTGATCGCCTGGGGTGTAGACGGCTGGCGAGACGATGCGTTTGCCGCGCTGGCGATCCTCTCGTGCTGGACGTTCGTGAAGCTGTACCGATCGGCGTCCTTCGGCAACGCGCTCCTGGCAGGCCTGATTGCCGGAGCCGCCGTTCTCACCCGGATCACGTCGCTCTCGTTCCTCGTGCCGGGTTACCTCGTGCTGGCCTTCCGAGCTTCCGCCAACTCCCCCGCCCGTCGCCTGGAACAGGTCGGCGTGAGCGTGCTGCTCATGGCGGCCGTCATCGCGCCGTACCTGCTCGCGTGCGCGATCGCCTACGGCGATCCGCTGTTTGCCATCAACTACCACACCGGTTTCTATCTGTCGCGTGGGGGGCATCCCACCGCTCAGCCGCCAAGCGCGCTCGCGTATGTGCTGGCAAGCTTCAGCCGCCTGCCCATCGCGACGTTCCATACGGCCCTGGCCGGCCTGACCACGTATCCGTTCCTCAACAAGTGGACGGGATTCGGCCCCTGGATCCCCGGACTGGGGAGCGCGCTGGCCTGGTTGGCTGTGCCAGGCCTGATCTGGCTGCTTCAGACCCGTGAACGCCGATTCGCGCTGCTGCTGGCCGCCGCCTCGCTGCTTCCCTATGCGTTCACGTGGCGCATTCCCGGCGGCGCGGAGTGGCGCTTCACGCTCCATGCCTATCCGTTTTATCTGATCGCCTCGGCGGCAGCCGCGGAGCTGCTTGCGCGCCATGCCCGATCGCTGCCCAATCTGATCCGAACGCGGCTCACCAGGCCGAATCGCCGGTCCGTCGTGCTGGGGATCGGAGCGGGAGTGGCAGGCCTGGCCGCCTGCGCCGCGGTGTTCGTTCTGCCGTACGTCGAGGCGCGGGAGGAGTTGTCAGCGGGCGAGCCAGCCGTGATCTCCGCGGATCGCGGATCCATCTTCTTCAGCCGGGGCTGGTCGCGCGCCATCGCCCTGGGTGATACGTGGATGCGATTCCCAATCAGGTCGCGCGCCGCTCTTCGCGTGCCGATCCCGCGACGGCAGGATCACACGCTGTCGCTCAGGATCGATCCGTTCGAGCCTGCTGCCGGCGAGCCGCAGCTGATTGGGGTCTTTCTGAACGGCGAGCGGCTTGCCACCCTCATGTCGCGCGCGACGCCGGAGACGCCGGCAGGGTACGTCATCACCGTCCCCGGATCGCGCGTCAGGCCCGGACCGAACACCCTCGAGCTCGTCTCAGCCCACCAGGTTCCGGTGAGTGAACTGCGCAGCCGTGCGGCCGGCCTGGACAGCGGAGCCGCTGTGGGGTTCCGCTTCTGGTCTGCCACGATTACGCCGAAGTGAGCGCCTCGGCCGGCACGCCTCTCCCCCTCAGAAACCTCCGCCCCCGCCCCCGCCGAAGCCGCCTCCGCTGTGGCCCCCGCCGCCGAAGCCCGAGCCACCCGAGCTGCGCGGGGCGGACGCCATCGCGGTTGCGGCGTGCGTCGACATCTGGTTGAGCGATCCGACAAACGCCTGCGGGTAGAACACGCCAGGAGTGGTGCCGCGGTACCAGTTCGGCGGCTCCTTGCAGATGCCCTCGAACGCGCGAGCCCAGCTCTTCTCCACACCAAGCGCCATCGCGTACGGGAGGAAGGCTTCGAACATCTCGGGCGTCCGCACGACGCGTTCGAGCCGATCGGCTTCGACGCGGCTGAGGAACTCCTCGAAGCCCAGCACGCCCTCAAGGGCGCGCGTGCCCGCCTCGGTCCGCGCGGGCATGAAGAGGCCGAACCCCAGCATGATCAGGGAGATCAGCCCGCCCGCGATCAGCGAGGCAAACGGCTGCACGCCGAGTGCTACGTTGATCAGGGCTCCGGCGACCCCGAGCACCACGCCGCCCAGGACGCCGCCGACAACGTAAGCGGTCCTCACCGTGTCGGGGCGCCGGTTGTAGCAGCCGTGTTCGACGAGTTGCCGGTACAGGCGGGTGCGCAGTTCCGGCAGATCCTTGTAGAAACGGTTCTCGAGCTCGGAGAGCGTCACCGACGCGAGCACCTCGCCGCCCGCGCCGCCAGCCGGTGCGTCGCCCACGACGGACTGCCTGAACAGCGACTCGAGGAGCCACTGCTCGTGCGGCTTGAGGGCGCTCCAGGCTGCCCGCGCCTTCTTGAGGTGGATGACGTACTCCTTCCCGGAGAGGAGCCCCAGCAGGCGGCGCTCCTCCCGTTCCTCGACCTGGAGATACCCGCGCACCGCCAGATCGACGAGCGTGGCCGAGACGTCACGCAGATCCACCGAGTTGTCGCTGAGCGTCCCCACTTCGCCGGGCCCGAGCCCCGCCGGCGGCTCGTACAGCGGCGCGATGGGCCTCCGGCGCGGGTCGCGGCCCCGCCGGTACCAGTGTCGCCACATCGCGACGAGCACGAGCGGCGGCGCCAGCAGCATGAAGTTCGCGCGGAGAAACGACCCGGCCTTCTCAACCGGGCCGGGTCTGGCGACCACGCCCGGATACCATCCCACGACCGCCGTCAGCCCCTCCTTGAAGCCGAGCCCCTGAAGCGTGGTGACAGTGACCTGCGCCGGATCGAGATCAACGCGCGCGGCCTGATCCCGCGACCCATAGCCGCCGGTGAAGGCGGCGGCCCGCAGTCCCGCCACACCGGCGGGCAAATGCACGCGCGCGGTGGCCGACTCGATCGGCACCTCCCACTCGTCGCCGGTCACGTTCCAGTACAGCTCGTCGTGCTCGTCGAAGAACTTGAGGCCGTTGTGCACGCGGTACCGCAGGACGATCGTCTTCGTCGCATTCAGAGCGCCGGGGATCCAGATCTTGAACTTGCGGTAGTGGCGCTCGCGGCTGCTCTCGCTCCGCAGCGTTGCCCCCCGGTCGTCGGTAATCTCAACCGAGTCGAGCCGCAGGGTGTAGTTGAAGCCCTGGGGTGTGCGGTACTCGACAGGGATCGTCCGGTAGATGCCGTTCCAGCTTCCCGTGAACCGTGGTGTGATTGTCTCGACGACGTCCACCGTCCCGTCGGAGTTGACGCGGATGTCTGCAATGAACTGCTCGATGACCAGGGACCGCTGGGCGCCCGCCGGCGAGGCGCACGCCAGCCCCAGCAGCGCCAGGACCACCGTGCGGGAGAGTGGTGACATCAGGCGCCTCCTACTTCGGGATGGAGACATCGACCGTGGGCACCGCCCGCTCGCGATCCGCCTCGAGCTGGAAGAACTCGCGCGCTGAGAACCCGAAGAGCCCGGCCACGAGATTGGACGGAAACTGCTGGATGCGCGTGTTGAGATCGCGCACGACCGCGTTGTAGTAGCGGCGGGCGTGCTGAATGGCGTCCTCGATCTGCACGAGGGTCGCCTGCAGCTGTGCGTAACTCTCGACCGCCCGCAACTGCGGATAGGCTTCGGCCAGGGCGAACACCTTGCCCAAGGCGGATGCCAACACCGCTTCGGCCTCGCCTCGGGCTGACGGTCCCCTCGCGTCCATCGCCCGCGACCGCGCGGCGATGACGGCATCGAGGGTGCCGCGCTCATAAGCGGCCGCTCCCTTCACCGCCTCGACCAGGTTCGGCACGAGATCGTGCCGTCTCTTGAGCTGCACGTCGATGTCGGCCCAAGCGTTCTCCGACAGCAGGCGCAGGCGCACAAGGCCGTTGTAGACGAGAATGACCGCACCGGCTGCCACAACGAGCGCACCGATCAGCACCCACATGGCCGCAACTCCCTTCTCACGTCATCCGGGCTCCCCCGCGCCGTTGTGTGCGGCAAAACGCGCGCACGCGGTCCATCACCACGGCGCGGCGAGCGGATCTCGGCGACTGGTCAATCGGGAGCGAGCATAGCACAGGCACGGGAGGGGCACGGAGAGGCACGGGAGGGGCACGGAGAGGCACGGAGAGGCAGAGGACAGGGACCGGAGAAGCACGGATGCGTAGAGCTGAAGACTGGCGTCGCGCCGCCAGCGTTCCCACGCGCCTACGCCACGAACACGCGGTTCCGGCCGGCCTGCTTGGCCGCGTACATCGCCTCGTCGGCGTGCTTGACCAGGTCGACCTCCCCGCTGACGTCCAGCTGCGGGAAGGCCGCGCCGCCGATGCTGATTGTGACCTTGATCGTCTGATCGCCGTCGGTGATCGACGAATCCTCGATGATGTGCCGCAGGCGTTCGCCGACGTGCTGCAGATCCGGTCGCGAAGCTGCCGGCAGGATGGCCAGGAACTCCTCGCCGCCGTAGCGGATCATCACGTCGCCTTCGCGCAGCACCGAGCGCGCCACACGCACGATCTGCACCAGAATCCGGTCCCCCACCAGGTGCCCGTAGGTGTCGTTGACCCGCTTGAAGTGATCGATGTCGAACATCAGCACGCCGAGCGGCGTGCTGGCCCGGACCGCGCGCCCGAACTCCTCGTGCAGGCGGGACATGCCGAACCGGCGGTTGTAGACCGCCGTCAGCGGGTCCAGTGCAGCCAGCCGCTGGAGCCGGTCGTGGACGAGCGCGTTGTTGAGGGCGAGCGACAGCCCCTGCCGGAACAGATCGAGCCGCCGGCGCACGTCGTCCGGGAAGCCCGACGCGCTGGCCAGCACGATAGCGCCCAGCGGGATCTGCTTGTAGGAGACCGGATCGACCAGGATCTCGCGCGGCCGGAAGTCCGTGAGCACCCCGTCCACGGCCACGTCGGCGGGAATCACCACGTTCTGGCGGGCGGCCATCCGCAGCGCGCGGCGGACGTGGTCGCTCGCCAGCAGGCCGGTCGGCGTTCGGATGCCGTGCGCGGCTGCGACGGTCAGCTCCCCTTCCGCCTCGACCAGAATCGCCCCGGCGTCAGCCCCCGTGTGCTGAACCAGCTGCTGCAGCGCCTGATGCGTCAGCGTGTCCAGCTCGAGCTGGCTGGCCAGCATCTCGTTGAAGGACCGCACGGCCGCCTCCGTCAGGCGAGAGGACGACAGCGCCTTGACCATGCTGTTGAACGCCTGCGCGCTTTGGCCAATCTCGTCCTCCGAGTCGACATCGATGTGGCACGACTCCGCTGTGGTTCGTGCCAGGCTCTCCTCGGTCGCCGTCGAGAGCAGGTTCGCCTCGACCGACTTCATGTGGTCGGCCAGAACCGTGAGGCGACGGCCGACGACCGCGCGTGCAATGCCGATGTTGGCGGCACCGACGATGAAGCCGGCCGACATGCTCGCTTCGACGAACCACCAGGTGACAAGGTCCCTCGGCATGCCCAGCAGCACGGCCAGGAACGGGAACACCAGACCCACCACGAGCCCCAGGCCCGTCATCCAGATGGCCAGGTCGGTGAAGACTCTCCGTGTCAATCGGATCATGCGGTCGCTCCGGGGCGGTCGGGCGCCAGCGCGCCACTTCTCTATTTCGGCCGGAAACCCTCCGGGGGCCAGCTCCAAGCCGTGTGCTATGCTTCGTCAGCCTGGCAAGCGGCCGGCGGCCGCACGAGCAGCGGAGGGGACCCGTCAATGGCAATCAACTGGCAGGACGTGCGGTACCGCGGTGACGCCCGCGATGTTGAGGAGCTCTCCGGCATCTACCGCATCAACGACTACCTGGACACCTTCGAGGAGAACCGGCGCCAGATCGACCAGGGGATCCGGGAGCGGCTCATCAAGGAGGGCATCCGCCTCAACGAGCGCCTGTCGCCGAGGATCTACCGGGTTTTCGGCGACCTCTGCCGGGCGCTCGAACTGTCGGCGCAGGCAGAGGTCTTCTGCCTCCCCTCGTCGGAGATCAACGCCTTCGCGCTGCTCGACGTGCGCCAGTCGGGAACCTATTCGATCATCGGCGTCACCGCGGCAGCGCTGGAGCGGCTTGAAGACGCGGAACTGCAGTCGATCCTCGGCCACGAGCTCGGCCACATCCTCTTCGGCAACAACCGGCTCGATGCGCTGATCTCGACGGACAAGAACAACCCGTCGCTCACGGTGCTGCCGGCTTTGGGCGAGAGCCTGTTCCTGCGGTGGCGCAAGAAGGCGGAGATCAGCGCCGATCGGGTCGGCCTGCTGGCCGGCCGCGATTTCCGCGCGTCGGCCGTGTCGCTGCTGAAGGCCACCTTCGGCCTCAGCGAGAAGAACCTCAACCTGGACATCGAAGCCCTGGTGGGGCAGGTGGACGAGATCAAGGGCCGGCCGGAGCTTATGGAGGAGGCCTTCGCCTCGCACCCGCTGCTGCCCATCCGGCTCAAGGCGCTCGACCTGTTCTCGCGCTCGGACAAGGCGCGGCGGAACGGGTTTCCGGCCGCGGGCGCGCTGCTCGCCGACAACGAGCTCGAGGATGCCGTCGACGCGCTCGTGCGCCTGACGCGCCGGTACCCCTACAAGCCGGTGCACCAGGCCATCATGCGCATCGTGGCGCTGGCCGGCGCGCAGCTGCTGGGCGCCGACGGCGACGTCAGCGACGAAGAGGTCAAAATCCTCGTGCAGATCCTCCACCAGTGGTTCACCGACGATCCCGAGGACGAGATCGTGACGAACCGCGCGGAAATCGAGCGCCGGCTTCCCGAAGCGGTGGCCGTCGTCAACAAGGACGGCGACAGCGACGACAAACGGTTCGTGCTGTCGCGGCTCGCCGACATCGCCCTCGCGGACGGCGCGCTGATGGACGCCGAGAGCCTCGTGATCCTCAACATCGCCCAGCAGCTGGACGTGCCCGGCAAGCTGGCCTACCAGACGATGGTCGGCGCCGCACAGTCGGTCGGCTTCCGGACCGACGTCAAGCTGAACCGCATGGCCGAGGGCATCCGCCGTTCGATGGTGAAGGGGTTCAAGTCCTGACACCCGCGCGATGGGCATCACAGCCGACATCATCGTGGTCGTCGTGGCGGCGTTCGTGGGAGGCCTCGCCGCCCAGCGCCTCGGCCAGCCGCTGATCCTCGGCTACATCGTGGCCGGCGTCGCGATGAGCCCCAACGTCGGCGGCCTCCACATCGGCAACACCCACGACATCGAGCTGCTCGCCGAGATCGGCGTCGCGCTCCTGCTGTTCGGGCTGGGCCTGGAGTTCTCCTTCAAGGAGCTGCGGCGGGTGAGAGCCGTCGCGCTGCTCGGCACGCCCATCCAGATGGCCCTCGCCACCGCCCTGGGGTTCGGGCTCGGGCAGGCGATGGGGTGGGGCTGGCAGCCGTCGCTGTGGTTCGGCGCCCTCATCTCGCTGTCCAGCACCATGGTGATTCTGAAGACCCTGATGAACCAGGGCTGGCTGGGCACGCTCTCGAGCAAGGTGATGATCGGGATGCTGATTGTGCAGGACCTCGCCGTGGTCCCGCTCATGATCGTGCTCCCCCAGCTGAACTCCCCCACCAGAGGCCTGCCGGTCATCGGCCTGGCCGCGCTCAAGGCCGCCGCATTCTTGGCGGCGATGTTCCTGCTGGGCACCAGGCTGCTGCCCCGGCTGATGGCACACATCGCCGGCTGGCGATCGCGCGAGCTGTTCCTGCTGGCGATCACCGCCATCGGCCTCGGCGTCGGCTACGCAACCTATCTGGTGGGCCTCTCGTTCGCCTTCGGCGCGTTCGTGGCGGGCATGGTGCTCGGCGAGTCCGACTACGGCTACCAGGCGCTCAGCGACATCATGCCGTTGCGCGACCTGTTCGGACTGCTGTTCTTCGCATCGGTCGGGATGCTGTTCGATCCCTCCTATCTGCTGAACCACTTCGCCACGCTCCTCGCCCTGCTGCTGGCAATCGGGGTCGGCAAAGGGATCATCTTCGCGGTCCTGGTCCTTCTCTTCGGCTACGGCAACGTCGTGCCCCTGGCGGTGGGCCTCGGCCTGTTCCAGATCGGGGAGTTCGCCTTCGTGCTCGCGCGTGTCGGCGTGACGAGCGGATCGATTGACACGAGCACGTACTCGCTCGTGCTGACGCTGGCGGTGGTCACGATGGCGCTGACGCCGCTCGTCTCGGGACAGACCGCGCGCCTCTACGCGATCGTGCGGCGCCGGTTCCGGCACGAGCCGCTGGCCTCGTTCAACCTCCCCGAGGCGGGCCTGTTCGATCATGTCGTCATTGCCGGTGGAGGCCGAGTGGGCCAGCAAGTGGCCCGCGCCCTGCTGAAGCTGGGCTTGCAGTTCGTGATCATCGACCTCGACCAGCGCCGTCTCGAGGAGGCCAAGCGTGAGGGCATGGCGTCCATCTTCGGCGACGCCAGCGCAGACGTCGTGCTGGAGGCGGCCGGCATCGACGCCGCGTGCCTCCTGCTCGTGACCGTGCCCCGCCTGGCCGACGCGCAGGCCATCGTGGCGCGGGCCAAGCGACGGAACCCGCGGATCGACGTCGTCGCGAGAACCGACGATGCCGCGCACCTGCCCGCGTTCAGGGAGCTGGAGGTCTGTGAGGTCGTGCTGCCGGAGGTCGAGGCCGGCCTCGAGATGACACGTCAGGCGCTGCTGCACCTCAAGATCCCACCGACCGAAATCCACCCCTACACCGACGAGGTCCGGCACGAGCTGTACGCGCCCTGCGCCGCGGCGGCTCCCGACTACCGCGTCCTCACGCAGTTGCGGCAGGCTGACCAGCAGTTCGACCTGCGCTGGATCCGCATCGAACCCGGCAGCCCGCTCATCGGTCGGTCGATCGGCGAGGCCGAGATCCGCAAGCGTACGGGCGCCTCCGTGGTCGGCGTGCTCCGGAGCGGCGAGCTGCGCGCCAACCCCGATGCGGCGTTCCGCCTCGAGGCCGGGGACCTGCTGGCGGTCATCGGCACGCACCTGACGCGCGACGCCGTCCAGCGGGCTGCCGCCTCCGGCGACGATACCGGGCCGGAGCCCGAGCCCGGCAGCCTCGCCCAGGCCGGATAGCGGCCGGGATCACGCGGCGTCGCCTGATCGTCCCCGCGTGCGCTGCCGGACGGCACCCGGCTTGGGAGGACAACCATGACGCTCGTCCAGGAAAAGGTCGCACAGGCCATGAGTCTCTTGAGGGAGTTCGACACCCCCTGCTGGCTGACCTTTGTCCGCGAGACCCAGATCAACGGCGATCCCGTGCTCCCCTTCCTCACCCAGTCGCACCTGACCTGGCACAGCGCGTTCCTTGTCAGCGCCGGCGGCGCGACACACGCCATCGTCGGCCGTTACGACAAGCGCATGGTTGAAGAGACGGGGGCCTACGGCGAGGTTGAGGGGTACGTCGAGAGCATCAAGGAGCCGCTCCTCCGCCGGCTGCTGGCGCTCGCGCCGCCGGCCATTGCCGTCAACTACTCGCAGGACAGCGAGATCTGCGACGGCCTCACGCACGGGATGTACCTCACGCTGCGTGCGTATCTGAGCGAGATTGGCTACGAGGGCCGGCTCGTGTCCGCCGAACGGCTACTGTCGGCGTTGCGCCAGCGGAAGGTGCCCGCCGAGCTCGCGCACATCAGAGAGGCCATCCGGGTGACGGAGGCAATCTTCGCGAAGGTCGCCGCGCAGCTTGCGCCCGGCCGGACCGAACGCGACGTGGCCCAGTTCGTTCACGCGGAAGTTGCCCGCGCCGGCGTCGGCTACGCATGGGAACCGGCCACCTGTCCCGCGGTCTTCACCGGCCCCGACACGGCGGAGGCTCACTACGGGCCGACCGGCCGTCCGATTGAACCCGGCCACATCGTCAACATGGACTTCGGCGTCAAGGTGGAGGAGTACTGCGCCGATCTCCAGCGGACGTTCTATGTCAGGGAGACGGGCGAGCGCAGCGTGCCACCGGAGGTGGAACGCGGGTTCGCAACAATTGCCCGCGCGATCGAGAAGGCACGCTTGTCGATGCGGCCCGGGGTGACGGGACACGACGTAGACACCGTGGCGAGAACCACTATCGTTGAAGCAGGCTACGACGAGTTCCCGCACGCGCTGGGCCACCAGGTCGGACGATTCTCGCACGATGGCACCGCGCTGCTCGCGCCCGTATGGGAGAAGTACGGGAAGAAGCCCTCGCTCCCGCTCGAGGAAGGGATGGTCTTCACGCTCGAGCCCCGGCTGACGGTACCGGGCCGGGGAATTGCCACAGTCGAAGAGATGGTGGTGGTAACCGCCGATGGCGCCCAGTACCTCTCGACGCCGCAGCGGGAGCTTATCGTTGTCGGTTAGCGGAGGTGGCAATCACCTCGGCCCACGAAGGTGCCGGTCCGCGAAGTCCAGGTACTGCTGCCAGTCGTACGCGGTGATGTCGTGCTTCCCGGTCCTCATGTGATACCGCACGGTCTCCCCCACCGGCTGGTTCACCGGCGGCATCTGGCTGGTGCCAATCCCCTTCCGGCCGAGCAGTTCGTAGACCCGGCTTGCCGAGACGGCGCCGAGGAACTCGCCTTTCGGGTCCGCCCATTGATCGTCCTCGGCGCTGGCCACATACAACGGCCGCGGCGCGATGAGCGCCAGCAGCATGTGCGAGTCGAAGGGCATCTCGTCTTCACGGCCGCTGTACCGGTGGTAGTTGCCGCAGAACCAGTGCGGGAACTGTCTGTTCAGATCGGCTACAGTCTCGCCGAATCGGCGCCGGCTGATGGCCGCGCCCCCCTCGCCCGAGTCATTTGAGATCACGAGGCCGAAGCGCGTATCCATCGCACCAGCCCAGAGGGCGGTCTTGCCCAGCCTCGAGTGACCGACGACAGCCAGGCGCGCCGCGTCCACGCCTGCATCTTGTGCCAGGTAGTCCGCCGCCCGGCTGAGGCCCCATGCCCACGCGGCGATGGCTCCCCACTCGCCATCACCCGGCGCCTGCTGCCCGCTCTTGAGGTACGCTGCGCGGACGCCCTGCTGCATGGCCCCGTCGATGTCGGGCTCGATGTCCCCGTAGTACATGGTCGCCAACCCGTAGCCGCGCGCGAGGATCGTTTCAACCTGCCAGCGCGAGGCCGCCGAGCCACGAGACGATTCCCGCGCCGGCTGGAGCTCAATCGCTCTGCTCTCCTTGTCCTGGCCCCAGCTTCCGGCGAGCGGGATGCCAGTATCGCCGTTCACGGTCTGATTCGGGCCGAAGCCGAGGCCGACGAACACCGGAACCCGGCCCGCCGCCTTGGCGGGCAGGTACAGCAGCAGGGCAAGACGTTTTCCCGCCACGTGGATGGAGATCTGCTTGCGAATTGCTGCGCCGCCCAGTGCAGCCTGGTCGACGGCATCAACCTCGAACCGCACCTGCTGCGGCCGTCCCGGCGCCCGGCCGAACATCTGCGTCTCGAGCAGGGACAGGATCTCCGCCCGGCGTGTCGTCCAGTCCGCCGCCGTGCCAACGCGCGCGCCGTTTCCCATGACGAGCAGATCCGGCAGCGTGTAGGCGGGCACCTTGGCTTCGTCGTAGTTCGTCGGGGGCTGCTGCGCCAGGGCGAGCGATCCCACGAGCATCGCGAGCAGGATGGGTCTCATCGTACCTCCCATGGCCCACTGCCGTCCGCCTGACCTCCGTCGCCGTTGCAGTGCCTTCCGCCGGCAACAGGTCCGGACCGGGGCGTCACGCTCCCGGGATTCTACGCGGGCGGCAGGGAGCACTCAAGAAAACGCTAGCCAATCCGGCGACCGCTCAGCTAGGCTTTCGGGACGACGGATCAGGCGGTGCCTGCAGCGCAGGCGAAAAGGAGCGCATATGGCACAGGAATCAGGCAAATCGACCGTGACGGGCGGCTACAAGACCATCGTGTACGTGATTTGCGGGGTTGCCGCTCTGGGTGGGCTGCTGTTTGGCTTGGACCAGGGGTTCATCGCCAATTCGCTCGAGACGCTGACGCAGCATTACCAGTTCGGCGTCGAGGGAGGCGAGAGCTACTCGGCGATTCTGGCAACCGGAGGGATCTTCGGTGCGCTGCTGTCGGGCATCTTCGCCCGGTTCCTCGGGCGCAAGAGGAGCCTCGTGCTCGCGGGCTTCATCTTCACCGGGGCCTCTGCCCTGTCGGCGATGCTGCCGCCGCTTCCGCTGCTCTCGGCGTGCCGCTTCGCGTTGGGGTTTGCGGTCGGCATCGCGTCGTTCACCGTGCCCCTCTACCTCTCCGAAACGGCGCCCGCCGCCATCCGCGGCTCCATGGGCACGCTCTTCCAGCTGATGATCACCATCGGCATCTTCGTGATTGCCCTGAGCAACGCGTTTGTCGCCCGGGCGTTCGTCAACCCGGCGACGTCGCTGCCCATCATGTTCCTGACCGTCACGCTGTTTGCCTCGCTGATGTTCGCCGGCAGCTTCATCCTGCCCGAGAGCCCGAGGTGGCTGATGCTCAAGGGGAGGCGGGAGAAGGCCGTTCAGGTCCTCCGGCGAACGCTCAACTCGCAGGAGGAGATCGATGCCGAGATCGGCGAGATCGAGGAGGCGCTGCACGGCCCGCAGGGCGCCGGCGTCAGGATCGTCTTTCGCGGCTACTTCTTCAAGGTCCTGCTGGTCGGCGTCCTGCTCCAGATGTTCCAGCAGCTGGTCGGCATCAACATGATGATCTACTACTCGCCGACCATCTTCGGCTACGCCGGAATGAAGGGCCTGCTGGCGATGATGACCGTGCCCACCGTGAACATGCTCTTCACCTTCCCCGCGATCCATCTCGTCGAGAAATGGGGACGCAAGAAGCTGCTCTACGTCGGCGCGGTGGCGATGCTGGTCACGATGCTGGCCGCGGGCTTCGCGTTCCAGTCGATCGGCGACGTCTCCGACCCGTCGCTGATCGGGGGCGCCCCGAAGACGCTGCTTCTGATCTCCGTCATCGTCTACATCTTCGGGTTCGCGGTCTCCTGGGGGCCGGTTGTATGGCTGGTCTGCTCGGAGATCTTCCCGCTCGAAGGGCGGGAGGTCGGCATGACAATCACGACCATGATCAACTGGACCTTCGCGGGTCTGGTGATGGCCAACGCGCTCAGCTTCATGAGCGCGTACGGGAACGCGTCCATCTTCTATGTGTTTGCCGGCTTCTGCGTGCTGGCGATCGTGTTCGTCGCGCTGTTCGTCCCGGAGACCAAGGGCATCACGCTCGAGGAGCTGGAGTTCAACCTGAAGAAGGGCGTCAGGCTGCGGGATCTCGGGCGTCGCGGCTAAGTGGACAGCCGCGAGTCGGCATCGCGGCCGCTCATCACGGGTGAGGCGATGCTGCCGCGGGAGAAAGGCTGAGCCGTGCGTAGCGGTGCGGGTGTGGGACCGCTCAGACGAGGACGTCCCCCCAGCCGCGGCGGCGCGTGAGAGCCTGCACGCGATGCCGGACCTCGTCCCGAATCCGTCGCACCTCGTCGAGCGGCTGTCCCTTTGGATCTGCGAGCGGCCAGTCCTCTCGCGGAACCCCCGGGGCGATCGGGCACTCGTCACCGCAGCCCATTGTCACGAGCAGCGCGGCCCCCGCCGCGAGATCGGCGGTCAGCAGGCGCGGCGTGACGCCTGAAAGATCGATGCCGACCTCGCGCATCACCTCCACCACCTCGGGGTGGATGGCCGCGCCAGGCCGAGTTCCCGCGGAAACGGCACGGGCGTGCGACGGATCAGCCTCCGCGTTGAAGAACGCGGCCGCCATCTGAGAGCGCCCGGCATTGTGGACACAGGCAAAGACAACCTTCGCCTGCTGGGCCTGTCCCGCCATAGAAGTGCCTCGTGAAACATCGGCCACCGGAGATCCCCCTCCCGACAGGCTTGCGAAGTCGGCCAGCAGGCCGGAGTACCTCAGTCGTGCGGAGACCTCAGGCCGACCCGCCGGGTTTTCGCGCGCGGATGAAGCCGCTCAAGAAGCGGCCGTCCACGAGCGGCGCCACGACGTCGACGTCGATGCCCTGCCCCGACAGGAACTCCCGCGCATCGGCCACCTTGTAGATCCGCGTGGGCTCAATCGAGACATCTTCGAAGCCGGCCCGTGCGAGCCGCGCGATGTAGTCGGACTCGTCCAGAGCGCCCGCGAGGCACCCCGCCCACAACTCGACGTTGCGGCGGATCTCCGGAGGGATGTCCCCGCGCACGACGACATCCGACACCGCAAAGCGGCCGCCCGGCTTGAGGACGCGGAACGCCTCGGCGAGGACGCGGTCCTTGTCGGCGGAGAGGTTGATGACGCAGTTCGAAATGATGACGTCCACGCTGCTGTCAGGCAGCGGGATGTCCTCAATCTCGCCTTTCAGGAACTCCACGTTGTCGACGCCGGCCTTCCGCTGGTTCTCGCGCGCCAAGGCGAGCATCTCGTCGGTCATGTCGAGGCCGTAGGCCTTGCCGCGGGGGCCGACTCTCCGCGCCGACAGCAGCACGTCAATCCCTCCGCCCGATCCCAGGTCGAGCACCACCTCGCCGGGCTGGAGGCTGGCGAGAGCGGTCGGATTCCCGCAGCCCAGCGAGGCCAGGACGGCCTCGGCCGGCAGCCCTTCGGTCTGCCGGCGGTCGTAAAGATTGACCGTGATCGGATCGACGGCCGCCGGCGCCGGTGAACAGCAACTCGGGCCGCAACACGCCTTCTCCTGGCTCGCCACGACGCGCAGGGCGGCCTTCCCGTATCGGTCTTTGACGACGTTCTTGATGTCCGACATGCTGTGCTCCTGCTCCAAGATCATTTTACCGGAACACGACCCCTCCCGACTCCATCCCCGTGCTTGACAGCGAAGCTCCCGCAGCTGCGCCCGTGTTGAGTGGGACCGTCGCGCGACCGCAGGTGCAGGAGTGTCGACGTGCGGCCGATAGAACGGAGAAGGCCCGGAACAGGAGGATCGCGGCAATGAACGGGAGGCTCGCAACCAGCGGTGCTGTCGTCGCCCTCGTCACGTGGCTGGCCTCCGGGGCGCTTCCATCTGCCGCACCGGCGCGCCGCGTCAACGCGCCCTTCTTCGCCGACGCCGTTCGTTTTCCGGAGGCGGCGGTCTTCTGGTTCGGCCGGGTGGATGCGGCCAGCAATTATGCTGATGTCCGTGTCGCGTACACAAACCAGGAGCTGTGGATCAACCTCGAGATCTTCGACCAGTGGCTGTGGGAGGACGACTCGGCGAGCCGGACGCCTGCGAGCCTGGAACAGTGGGACGCTGCCACGCTGGCTGTGGACACGGGCAGCACACCGGGGACCGCACCATCGACGAGCGCCTACCGGTTCGTGGGCCAGCTGAACTGGTGGCGGCCGCGCACCGACTATCAAGCCGCGTACCGAGGAACAGGCGCTGCCTGGGCCCCTGCTGCGAGCCTGCCGTTCACGACGGAGACCGGCTGGCGGGGAAACGCCCCCAACGACGCCTCGGAGGATCGGGGCTGGGTCATCACCTTCCACATCCCTTTCTCGAGCCTCGGGCTCTCCGGTGCCCCACCCGCCGGCGCAGTCTGGCGGCTGGGCCTGCAAATCCATGACAAGGACGTGAGCTCGCTGGCCGCGGCCGCGGGTGCCGCGTGGCCGGAGACCTTCGCCCGCGACGACCCTTCCACGTGGGGACAGCTCGCGTTCGGTACACGCCCGAACCCGACGCACCCCGTTCCGCCGTCTGCGAGTACCTACACCATTCGCCACAAGCTCAGCGGCATGACCGTAAAGGACGCGATGGTGGGCGGCGGGGCGACCTGCGGCTCAGGCCTCGCGGACTTCTTCTCCCAGTGGGGCGCGACCAATTATGCGCAGTCCACGACGCTCGTCACGCAGAACCAGTCGGATGTCGCCGATTGGCCCTGTTTCTCGAGGGTCTACGTCGACTTCCCCCTCGACAGCCTGCCGCGGGGCAAGACCGTCGTCGGCGCAAGCTTGACGGTCTATCAGTTCGGCGGGTCCGACCCGTCGGCTGCCGAGCCGTCCCTGGTGCAGGTGATGACGGTCGCAGAGCCGTGGGACGAGGGCACGATCACCTGGAACAACGCGCCGCTCGCGGCAGAGAACGTCGGCGAGGCGTGGGTGGATCCCATTCCCACCATGCTGCCGTGGCCCGGCGCGGCTCGCACGTGGAACATCACCTGGGCCGTGACTCAGGCCTACGAAGCCGGGCAACCCTTCCTGCGCCTGGCGCTCTACGAGGCCGACTCCGCCTATCACAGTGGCAAGTACTTCACGTCCTCGGATACCGGCGACTGGAACGAGGCAGGCCGGCCCACGCTTCGGGTCACGCTTGGCGACAGAGGGTCGGTCCCGCCTCTCGCACCGACCAACGTGCGCATCGTCAAGTAGTCCGACGAAGATCGCACTCCCTGAGCTTCTGGAGAGCACCGTTGACGAGCGGGCGTCTCAATCAGATCCGAGGAGGAACGGCTTCATCGGGGACCATTTCTCCTGCCACACGACCGGCACGAGTTGCTCGGTCACCACGGGCGGAAACAGCGCACCCATTGCCCGGCGGTCGCTGCCGGCGAGGTTATAGAGCACAAACGGCACGACCAGATGAGCCGGGCCCGAGTGCTCCTGGCTGTGCGCCGAGAGCCTCGCGACCAGCGCGGCCTGTTCATCGGCGGGCACGAGAGCGTCAACCTTGGAGACCGTCAGGTGCGTCTCTTCGCGCCGGCGGTGCGTCTCCCACAACGCCGCCAGCCGTTCGAGCAGACTGGCGACCGTGGTCCAGGAATCCGGCGAAGGCTGCTGTCGGATGCTCGCAGCTCGGCCGTTGATGTCGGCCAGAATGGGGACGACGGTCCTGTGCTCCTCGGACAGCAGGTCCCACGGGACCTCCGGGAACCTGCCGCGGAGCGCCGGGAAGGCCACTTCGTCTTCTCCGGTGTGGTGCCCGTGCAGAACGGAGACAAGCGCCTGCAGGTAATCCGCGAAGCCTGCGGCCAACGCAGGCCCGACCGGCTCGCCGCCGGCATACGCACGGCTTTGCCGGCAGGCAACTTCCACGCCACGGGTGATCACCTGGTGGATTCGCAGGAGGCCTCTTGCCAGATTGTGCGACTCGTCGTGGCTCCCGGCTGCCCCTGTCTTGAAAGGCGACGGTTGTGTGTCGGGCATGGGCTCCTCCGTTCAGAAACGCGTCGCTGATTGACGACGTCACGAAAGAGGGAGCAAGCGGCGTGCCGGGAGCCTTCGCGACTTGCGTGACGCACGAACCGTAGGTTCCCTGGCCGACTCAGCCGGCCGAGGTTCCAGCGACGATTCGGTCACCAAACGTTCTTCCACACCGGCTATAATCAACGTACTTTCAGGAAGTTCAGTCTGCCCGGGGATATCGGAATCGGAGGAGTTGCCGCCAGGGTTACACTGGAAACGCCCGGTCCCGGTTGCTCCGTTGGTTGCTTAAAGGGGGTGCACAGTGAGGATCTCGAGGAGAACGATTTTTCAGGCGGCGACGGCGGCCGCCGGGTCGATCCTGGCCAACCGCGGGGCGCTGGCCCAGAACGTCAACCTGGCCGGCGAAGCGCAGAAGCGGCCGCGGACGACGGAGCCGCATCCGGAAGGTTTTCCTCCCAACAACAAGCGGTCCACCGTTTCGCTGATCAAGGGCGACAGCCGGCGGAAGAACGTCACCGAGTCCCTCGTGGCGATCAACGAGCAGATTCTGCCGGTGCTCAAGAAGAAGAAGTACGTGCTGATCAAGCCGAACGCGCTGGGGACGACCCACGTGGACGCGCTGCGCGGAATCCTGGACTACCTGGCTCCGCGGTTCAAGGGGCCGGTCGTTATCGCTGAGTCCTCGACCGGCGACACGATGCAGTGGATGGAGAAAGCCGCGTTCCCGGAGCTCCTCAAGGAGTACAACAATCACAGCAAGCTGAAGGTCAGCCTGGTCGACCTCAACGAAGAGGCCAAGTACGTGGTGCAGCCGCTGCTCGACTACCACCTGCACGTGGTGCCGGCTCGGCTGGCGGCGCGCTTGTTCGATCCCGACGCCTATATCATCGGGTCGGCCTGCTTCAAGGTCCACAACATCGCGGTGGTGACGTTGTCGATCAAGAACATGGTGCTGGGCGCCCCACTGCACCAGACGAAGGCTGAGGCCAAGTCGGGCAATTCGTGGCTCGACAAGCGGCGCTATCACGCGGGGATCCGCCAGAGCCTCTACAACATTTACGTGACGGCGGCGCACATGAAGCCGTTCTGGGGCGTGACGGTCATCGACGGCTACGAGGGCCGGGAAAACAGCGGTGTCGTGGAATCCAAGGTTGCGATTGCTTCGACCGACTACGTGGCGGCCGACCGCGTGGGCGCGGAAGCCATGGGTGTCAACCACGAATGGCTCGGCTGGCTCAAGTACTGCGGCGAATCGGGCGTCGGGCAGTGGGACCTGGCGAAGATCGACATCCGTGGCAACAGAGTGGAAGAGGTGCGGAAGGAGTACCGCCTGCATCCCGACATCGACCTCCAGTTGAGGTGGATGGGTCCGATGGAGGAACTGCCGCCAACGCTGGGATGGCTGACGCCCCTCAAGCCAGAGGACGCCGACGCCTATGCAAACGGCCTCGCCTGAGCGGGAGATCTTCGGCAACTGGCGCACCTCGTCGACACCAACGCGCGCATTACGCTCATCGACGGGACGCGCAGGCAGGTCAGGCGCAGGTGGCGACGACCTGAGGCTCGTCCCCTCGTCGGTCTGTCAGGTTTGCAACTGGAATCTTCGACTGACAAGGATCATCGACTGACCAGCCGTCTCGCCTGAGCGCTTACTTCGCCGGCTCGAGCTGCGCCGTCCAGAGGTTCGAGGTCACCATCCACTCGGGCAGGATCAGCTTGTCGCGGGCCGCGGCGAGGAACATCGCGGGGCCGTACACGGCCGGCGAGGTCGACGCGCGATGCAGATGGTAGAGGGCGTACGGGTCGCCGGTCGGTGTCTTCATCCGTGGATCGAGCCGCTGCGCCCAGATACAGGTGTGCCCGTCGCGGTCGCTGAAGTAGTAGAGCTCGTTGCCGTCAGCCGACCACGCGGGGCTCGCGGGCCGGAAGACGTAAGGAGTCGCCAGGGCACCACCAGCGCCGACGAAGGACCGGCCCGTTGCGATCCGCCGCCAATTCGACGGCGCCGCGGGCTCAGGGCCAACCGGTGCGACGAAGACCTCAACCGGACGGTCCGGCGCGGCGACGACGAACGTCACCCAGCGGTCGTCCGGCGACAGGCGGGCGTCCATGATCGCGCCAGGCGCGACCGACAGGATTTCGGTCTGAGTTCCGGTCGAGAGATGCTGTCGGACGAGTCGATCCTGGCCGTAACAGATGACGGCGGACTGGGAATCCGAGAAGAAGCCGGTCACCTGGCAGTCCTCGCAGACCTGCCGCCCCGGCAGGCTCGTGGCCGCGCCGACGAAGCCGACGTGCCTGCCGGATCGCACCTCCGCATAGCCGACCAGCGACCCATCCGGGCTGATCTGCGGATTCGCGGTGAGCGGCAGAGCCTCTGATCGGTACACGCTCTCCTGCCCGGCGGCGAGATCGCAAACACGGATCTCGATGCGCCCCGTCTCCCAGCTCACATAGGCGACGTACGCCACCACGCGCCCGTCCCGCGAGACGGACAGGCCGCCCTTGATGCTGGCGTCGGAGGTGACGTTCGCTGCCGACACGGTTGCGCCGTCCCGCGTCGGAGGCAGCGGCAGGCTGACGAAGTCCATGGCGATGCTCTGGGTGCACATGAGTGCCCGGCCGCCTGATGCCGCGGCCATGCAGGCGTGAAGGCCGACTCCCGACGTCAACTGCTCGGCCGGCCCCGACAGCGTCCAGGCCCCTGGCGCCAATGGCGCCCTAAACAGGTGGACTCCGTCCACGATTGACCCTCTATTGAAATAGAGGTCGCCCCCAAACAGGCCCACCAGGTTCAAAATGGGGATACCTGCGCGCCGGCTCGCTGGCACTCCTCCGGTGGCGACCGGGGCCCCGCCGTCTAGCAGCGGGGCAACCCACCAATCGGAAATCAGCGGGTCTCCCGTTCTGATGCCGCCATAGACGAGGTGCTTGCTGTCGCCGGTCCAGGCGAGAACTGCCGGTGCCGGGAGTCCGAATGCCGGCTGGAACGGCCTGGGCGAGCCTCCCTTCGCGGACACGAGGAAGATCCTGTGCAGCGGCGGGACGCCGGTGGGCTCGCCGGACAGATAGGCGATGGTCCTGCCATCTGGCGAGAAGCTGGGTGACCGGCCCCCGGCGACGAGCAGCCGCTCGGTCCCGCCGAGCGTCTCGGTGATGTACAGCCCGCCGCCGTCGCGCTCGGACCGGAACACGATCTGCGCCCCGTCCGGCGAAATCGTGGGGTGGTAGTCGTCCGCCTCGTGGCGCGTCAGCCGGGTCGGCTGGCCGACGCTGATGTGCTGGACGTAGATGTCGAGGTTGCCCTCCCCGCTCCGGTCCGACGCGTACGCGGCGAGGTTCCCGTCCGGCGATATCTCGGGATCACTGGTGATGCCGGTATCGGCGGTGAAGCGCTCCGGTTGCAGCTCGAACGCCGGAGGCGCACGTCTGGTCGCCAGCCACACGATGCCCGCCGCAATGGCCGCCACGCCAGCGCCAGCGGCGAGCCGCCACACCAACCGGCGCGCGCGGGCCGGCGCACGCTCCGGAGTGGCGAGCTTCCCCGACTCCGATTCCTCTTTGATTTCCTCCAGCGCGATCCGCAGGTCGGCCATCGTCTGCCAGCGGCGGTGCGGGTCTTTCCGCAGGCAGCGGGTGATCAGCTTCTCCAGGTCGTGCGGAACCGCCGGGGTGATGGTGCTGGGCGGCTTCGGGTCCTCTTTCAAGATCGCCGACAGCGTGGACAGCCTGCTCGGTCCCTGAAACGGCGGCTGCCCCGTCACGAGCTCATAGAGCACTGACCCCAGCGAGAAGATGTCCGACCGCGCATCGACCGGCCGCCCTTCCGCCTGTTCCGGCGACATGTAGGCGACCGTCCCGACGATCGTGCCCTGTTCGGTGAGCGGCTTGCCCTCCATGTGAACCGTGGCCGTGGCGGCCTCATCGCCCAAGTCCGGCTCTGTCAGCTTCGCGAGGCCGAAGTCGAGGACCTTCACGACGCCGTCCGCGCTCACCATGATGTTCGTCGGCTTCAGGTCCCGGTGGACGATGCCCGCCGCGTGGGCCTTGGCCAGCGCATCGGCGATCTGCACCGCGTATTTGAGCGCCTCGTTCAGGCGCACCCCGTGGCGCCCGATCCGCTGATCGAGCGTCGTGCCCGCGACATACTCCATGGCGATGAAGTCGGTGCCGTCCGCCTGGTCGATGTCGTAGATGTGGACGATGTGCGGATGGTTGAGCGCGGAGGCCGCCTTGGCCTCCTGGACGAACCGGCGCTTGCGGTCCGGGTCCGCCACCTTCTCCGGCGGCAGGACCTTGAGCGCTACGGGGCGGTCGAGATGCAGGTCCTGCGCCTTGTAGACGACGCCCATTCCACCCTCGCCAAGCTTCTCGAGGATGCGGTAGTGACCCAGAGTCGACCCGATCATCGCATCCTCCCATGCTTGGCTTCGGCGAGACCTCGCCGTAGCTCCGGGTGGTTCCGGCGGAGCGGAGGCGGGCCGCCTTCGCCAGGCTTCTCGAGGATCCGATAGTGGCCCAGCGTTGTTCCAATCATCGCGCCTCCCTTTTCGCTGGCCCCTCGCCCCCAGCCCCTAGCCCCTGGTCCCTAGCCCCTGGTCCCTAGCCCCTGGCCCCTACTTAAGAGGCACCTTCGCCTTCAGCTCCTCGAACCAGTTCTCCACGAGGTGGATGACTCTCTCTGCGGGCGGCGCGGGCGTCTCGGGAGCCTGCACGAACACAAACCGCTGGCCGCCGGGAGCCACGTCGAATCCCGGCAGCGTCGTGCCAGGCACGAGGCGGAGCGGTGCGAGGCGGAAGAGCGACTCGATGGCCGGGGAGATCGCTCCGTCCGGCCCGACACCACGCGCCACGAGCTCCACGGCGTCGGGCGACTGCCTGCGCAGGTAGAAGAGCTCCCGTCCGTCTCTCGCCCAGACGACGTTGCTGCCGCCATCGGTTGAAACCGGGCGGCGGTCCTGGAGGCTGGGAAACTCCCGCACGTAGACTTCCATCCGTCCCGTCTCGTCGGACGTGTAGGCCAGCCACCGTCCATCCGGCGAGACCTGCCCATCCGATTCCCTGTATACCTCGGTCAGAAGTGGACGGTCGCTCCACGATGTGCCGTCGCGGGTGAGCAGCCGGATGTCCATGCCGGTCTTCACCTCCATCGAGATGAACACGAGTTGCCCATCCGGGGTCCACGAGGCCGGCTGCGGCCCTCCCTCCGCGGACAGCAGCCGCTGCGGCTGTTCCGTTCCGTCGGCCCGCGCCCAGAAGAGGCCCTTCAGGCCATCGGGCGCGGCGCGGAAGACCAGCCGCGGTCCATCGCGTGGATCCCGCGTCCAGAGCGGTGCCCGCGCCGCGATATCAGGACTCGTCACGGGGACCAGCGATTTCGCGACGCGGAGGTCGTGCACCCAGACACGAAACTGCGACTGCGCGGTGTGGGCCGCGACCTGCTGGCCGTCCGGGGACAACCGGGGCCAGCGGTACGGTCGTGCCTCCGCCGTCATCGGCTCGACGCGTCCTTGGCGGTCCACCCAGACGAGCCTGCCGTTCTCGTCCGGGAACTCCCCTCCCTCGACGAAGGCGAGCATCCCCGTCGGGGACACGGCGACCTGGGCCGCGCCGGAGTCGTAGCTGCTGTTCTCCGAGTTGGTCGCCTGCATCACGTTGGAGAGCAGTCCCCGTTCCTGCCCGGTGACTTCGAGCTTCTTCACGTCGAAGGGCCGTGCCATCAGCTGGCCCCGCCGGAGGTAGATCAAGTGCCCGGTCGGCACGTACTGAGCGTCCGCTGCACCCTGAACGAGTATCCTCCAGCCGGGCGTCCCGAACGTGTGAACGGCAACGGCGACGCTGTCCCAGTGGCCGACTTCCTTGAGCACGGTGAACAGCACCGCGTTCGAACCCGGTAGCATGTGCGGGAGGCGATGGCTGTACTCTCCGGGTCTGGGCTCCGTGACCGCCTCGGGCGTTCCTCCCTGGCTCGGCACCCTCCAGAGGCCCGAGTTCTGCATCCGCGCGAACACGATCGGCCCCTCGTCGCCCCAGCTCGCGCCAAACGGGACCGTCGGGGCCTGGACCTGGGCGATGTCCACGGGGGGGCCGCCTCCGTCGAGCGGCACCTTCTTCAGCGCGTTCTGGGTCCAGAACGCCACCCACTGGCCGTCGGGTGAGAGGAACGGCGCCGTGGCACCCTCGGTGCCGGGAATCGACCTCGCCTCGGGCGTGTCGAGGCTGCGCACGTAGACCTGAAGGCGCGTCCCGGCGACCCCGGCGAACACGAGGCGACGGCCCTCCGGCGTCAGCGCGAGAATCGTGCGGACGGGTCGATTCCGCGTGGCGTCACCTCCCTGCAGGCGGTCGGCGGGCCTCGTGTCAACGAGCCGGTACTGCAGGCCGCGGTTCGACGGTGTGAGGCTCCTGGCGAGGATCAGCGTGAGCGCGACGCTGACGAGCACGCAGGCGGCGAGTGCTCCGACCATGAGCAACGCGAGGCGCAGCCGGCGTCCCGCGCGCGGCGACGTCACCAGGCGGCTGCCGACCGACTCTACGCCGCGGCTGCGGTCCTCCGCAATCCACCGCAGCTCGCGCGCCACGTCGCTCGCCGATTGCCACCGCCCATCCGCGTCCTTGGCCAGGCACGTCGTCACAAGCCGGTCGAGTGCAGCGGGCGTGAGCGGCTGCAGGGCGGCCAGAACGGGCGGCTGGCTGTTCATGATGTTGCCGATCAGGCTCGCCGCGCTCGCCCCGTCGAACGCCCGTTTCCCCGTCAGCATCTCGTAGAGGATCGCGCCCAGCGCCCACAGGTCCGTCCGAGCATCCGCCGCCTTCCCCTCGACCTGCTCCGGCGCCATGTACTGCAGCGTGCCGACAATCTGCCCGTCGCCTGTCAGTGGAGCAGTTCGCGTAGGAGCGGACGCCAGGCTCGCGGCGGCCGCCTGCTCGCCGTGTCCCGTCAGCTTCGCCAGACCGAAATCAAGAAGCTTCGCGCCCGCCTTCGTCAGCATCACGTTGCCGGGCTTGAGATCCCGGTGGATGACGCCCTGCCGATGCGCCGCTGAGAGGGCGTCGGCGATCTCCGCCGCGATGGTAAGGCCCTGGTCGAGCGGGAGTGGCCCCTTCTCCAGTCGCTGGGCCAACGTCTCACCTGTCAGGTGCTCCATGACGAGGAACGTCGCCCCGTCATGTTCACCGACGTCGTGGAGCGTGCAGATGTGCGGGTGGTTCAGTCCGGCGATGGTCTTCGCCTCCCGCTCGAACCGGGCCCGGCGATCGGGGTCGGCGCTCACCTCGCGTGGGAGCACCTTGATGGCGACGCTGC
>JAEAME010000435.1_pt1 | contig 43351 bp, 39 predicted proteins | sample 8958731 | NCBI WGS metagenome assembly JAEAME01 (sample SAMN16933194, study PRJNA681113) | bioreactor sludge metagenome | isolation source: anerobic bioreactor sludge (Control) | place: India:Bengaluru | collected 2018-10-24
GATCAAAGCAGGAGATCGGATTTCCGTCATAAATCCGTATGATTGTTTGGCATACGATTCGTACGAATATACGGCAAATAATCGCATGGTTATTGTCGGCAACCGGATCGAAACGGTTTTTACCGGTGAAATATCCTACCTGACATCCGGCGACCTTCAGAAGGTTTATTTCATGAAAGGTCATCAGGAATTCGGAAACGCATACGTTGCGTCGATCCTGAAATATGAGGGATACGAGTGTTTGGATTTGTATTTGAACGAAGCCGGCGAGATCCCCGCAGATTGCGATTTGATTGTTTTAAACTTGCCCGCAGCCGACATATCTGAAACCGAGGCGTCAATACTGAGCGAATATTTGAGCAAAAACGGACGTTTGATTGTCGTCTGTGACATTGTTTCGGTTAATGAGCCGCTGGATCAGATCAACAAACTGGTGGGCACGATGGGTCTATCGCTGACTTCGGATCTGATACTCGAATACTCTCCGGAACACCTTTTCAGTGCGGATGATAACAAAAACGCAAAGGGAATCGTATCTTCCGAGTACGCGGATGTTTTTGGCGTATATTATGCCTTTGTCGGGCGCTCCAGAAATGTTCGGATCAACGACACATCGACCGGCTCATTTTCGACCCGCCCGATCATTACCACTTCGGCACTGGCGACAATCAATCCGTACGGCACCATCGACGAGAACAAGACCAGTCAAGGCATTTACAATTATGCGGTTCGATCCACCTCAGTGAGTCCGGACAGTACGGGAGATATCATCGTTATGGGTACCGGATATCTTTCCGGAGACGAATACCTGAACGGGATCGGTGCGAGCGAAGAGAACGCCCGCCTTTTTTCCAATTTGATCCTCAGCATGACTGACCGGAATATTGAGACGCCGATTCCTCCGAAGGTTATTCCGAGTTATTCCTTCGAAAACCTGCCGTCCGTTTCGCAACAAACGCTTTGGTCCGTGGTGCTGATCGCGATCATTCCTTTCCTTTTCATATCCGCGGGAATTATCGTATATTATCGAAGAAGGCATCAGTAATCTATGAGTAAAGGCGTAAAATCGATACGCGATCTGAAAATTCCGCTGCTGATTCTTGCTTTATTAATCTTGGGGTTGATCGCGACGTATTATTTCTTTCCCGCCCGATCACCGGACGCGCAACAGAGTGAGTCATCTAAGCGCATTGACGTTCTTTCACTCAATCCCGATGATATTCTCTTCGTTTCCGTTGCGAAAAACGGTCGGGAGAGTTATCGGATCAACAGAACTGCAGACGGAGATATCGTGGCAATCTGGGCTTATGATGATCCTTCCGGCCTATATTCGGAGCATATTTTTTCGCAAGAACTCCTCGACATTTTTGTACGGGAAGTATCCTCCGTCGTTTCACTTAAAGCAATCGAAACGGACAGTTCCGGATTTGATCAATTCGGACTTTTGAATCCAGAAACGGAATTAAGATACGGGCTTTCAACCGGGGAGGAAGTTCACCTTCGAATCGGATCCAAGACTGCAGACGGGCTGTCGTCTTATTTGTGTTTAGGGAACGAAGGCCCCGTTTACGTAGTACCCGAAGAAAAAGCAGAGGTATTCCGCTATGTCGCCAAAGATTTTTTTGACCGTCGCGTTCTCGATTATTCCGCGCGAAAGATATCGGAATTGAGTTTTTTCAGGCGCGCTGACGATCTTTCGGTTACAGCCCGCCCCGAAGTTCATGTCACGTCCGCAGGCGATACGACCCAATGGATCTTAACGGATCCGGTCGAGTTTCGAAGCGGAGAGATATTTGACCGGCTGATGAATTCCTTGCTGACCATGCAAGCGGACGAATACGTAACATCTTCGACAGATGATCTTGCGCAATACGGATTGTCCGCTCCGGAATATGAGTTTCTTATTGAAGAACCGGGAGGAATCGAAACCAAAGCATACTTATCGAAGGAAATGTCAGGGAAATACTACGGATATACGGATAAAATACCCGGGATATTTCAAATCTCCTCCGACCGGATCAACGGACTGGATGTGTCTCTGATCGACTGTTACTTTCCGTATCCGGTCCAATCAACGATTGATGAGATCAAATCGATCCGGGCAGCTTTGCCCGAAGGCGAATTTCTTGCGGAAATTGAAGTTCCCGAAGGGGTTTTGATTACAGATTCGGAAGCATCCGTTTTCGTAAATCGTCGTTCGGCGAAGGTGACGGACAGCTCGGGAAACTCCTATTTTATGATTCTGTTTTTGTCTGTTATGGAAATACGATTCGCCGAAGTGGCAAAAAATCCCCCCGCATCCGATGACATTGCCGTTTCGATTCAAATCGTCGGAGAGAATAATCAGATGAACACGATCGAACTGATGCCCGTAGGAGAGGATCTTTTTGCCTTGTACCTTAATGGCCTATATACCGGATTTCGGGTCACTTCGGATGAACTGTATTCCGATCGTTTGACGGAGCCGGGGGTATGGTACGCGTATGAGCTGCTCAGTGATGCGCTTGACGGTCAAATAAACGGAAAGTATGATATTCCTGTGCAATAGCACAGAAAGGTGTGTCCATGTCAAAACAACCGAGGTATGACAACAAGAAAGTAAAAAGCTCAAAGAACCGGCTTCTGCCCTGGCTTCTATTTTTCAGTTTACTGCTGATCCTTGCCAGTGCGGTTCTGGTCGTGTTGGTCTTAAATCATGTCGAAGCATCCAAGGGATCGAATTACCCGCTCGGAATCAATGCCGTGTCGGGATTTGATTGCGATTATTCGGAAGCGCAACGTATCTTTCCGTACAAAGAAGGGCTGCTTAAAGTTACCGGCACACGGGTCGTATACATGTCCGTTTCAGGCACGGAGATATACAGTTGCGATATAAAAATGGAAGATCCGTTGTGTGTCATACGCGGGGAATATGCATTCGTTGCGGACCAAGGCGGATTTGCATACGCTTGTTTTACAGCAGAAGGGATGCTGTATTCGGGTTCTGTCTCCGGAAAGATCGGATATTCGGATGTTTCAGCAGATGGCTTTTGCGCGTTGATTATCGAAGATGAAAACACGAACGGTTCGGTTCTGGTGATGAACAATGCGGGTGAGAACATTGCAAAATGGAGATCCGTGGAGTCCGGTTACCCGGTTTCCGTGTGTTTTTCTCCGAAGAGCACAATGATCAGTATCGCTCTTGTCGACACCGACGGATCGCAAATGAAGCCGAACCTCAAACAGATTCAAATTCCTGACCCTTCTTCCGGCGAAAAGCCCTACGATTACGCATTCGTCACTGCGGATGATTCCGTAATTCTTCCGATGATCTCATACACGGATGACGAGCATATATTGTGGTCCGGCATTTCCAGCGTGTATTCACTCAATCAGGGCGTTTTAAGCGAGGTATCTTCTTCGTTCCCGAATATCATTTCGGTCGCTCCGGCCGGAGGCAAAGCGGGCATCTTTTATTCGGAAGGAATCGGACAGCAGATTTTTATCGGGTGGGTTGATCCATCCGGAAATGTATCCGAGCCGATCTTATTGGGCAACCAACTCAAAGCGCAATCCGTATATGATTCGCACATTTTGATTGCTGTTGACGATCGGCTACTGCTGGTCGATTCATCAACCGGCAGTATCGAAAAGGAACGCACCGTTGATGAGGATATCCTCCGCGTGATGTTGTCGTCGAACGACCGTGTTATCGTAGTAACATCTTCAGGGGTACGCGAAATACGGTTGTAGTATGTGAAAGGTTGAAATAAATTGGAGACTGAATTGAAGCTTGCCTACAAATCAAAAGAAGAGCTCATGGCTGTTCCTGATAAGAAATGGTTTATGAAGCACCTGTTGCCCGATGAACCGGTCTGCCGGGAACTAAAAAGTTCGTACTTCGACACTCCGGACATGGCTTTTCGACAAGCCGGAGCGGTTGTGCGTGTTCGTGAGGTCTCCGGAGAAGATTATATCCACACGGTGAAAATATCTACCGGCAGTAATGAAGGGCTCCATCAGCGATTCGAATGGAATCAAAAAACTACCGAGGATCGTTTCAGTGTGCAGGCTTTTCTGGAACAAGCACAAACCGATGAAGACCCGTATTCGATCCTTCAGGAAGTGCTTCAGCCGGCTTTGGGTGCCGATCTGCGGTGTATTCTTCAGACGAAATTTGAAAGAACAACCTATCTCGTCGGTTACGGAGACAGTATTTTTGAAGTTGCGCTCGACATCGGAGAAGTGGTTGCCGGCGAACGACGGGAAGACATTTGCGAAATGGAGATCGAACTTCTGAACGGCGATGTTCGCGACTTGTTGACACTCGGAGAGATTATTCAGGCCGGAAGTGACGGTGAACCGGAGAACCTCAGTAAATTCGGACGCGGGATCCGGCTTTTGGAATCCGACAAAGAAATATGACGGCAGTAACGATCGAAAATTCGCCTGAGTATGACGTCGCCATTATCGGGGGCGGAGCATCGGGAATGGCGTGCGCTCTGTTTCTTTCGAAATGGACGGATGTTGATCCGGGTTTGCGCCCGTCGATTCTGCTGATCGAAAAGAATGCCCGACTCGGTAAAAAACTCCTCCTAACCGGAAACGGACGGTGCAACCTGACGAACCGTGATACTTCAACAGATCGTTACCACGGATCTCATCCCGGTTTCGCACGCTTCGCGCTTTCGAAGTTCGGTCCGGAACATGCTTGTGATTTTTTCAGAGATATCGGACTGGATACTTATTTTGACGAAACCGGAAAAGCGTTCCCCAAGTCGTTAAATGCCTCGTCTGTGTTGGATTGCATGCGATTTTCGCTGGAAGAAAGCGGCGTTTTGATGATGGTGTCCGAAAGCATTGAGTCAATCCGGAAGAATAAGTCGGATTTCATTCTTCTGTCCTCAACGGGAAGAGTAATTCGCGCACGATATGTTGTTATTGCTTGCGGCGGTGCTGCATCTCCGTTTACCGGATCCGACGGCAGCGGGGCCGGGCTTCTGGAATCACTCGGGCACAAAGTGATCCCGCCGATCCCCGGAATCGTTCAAATCAAGACGAGTCCTGATTTTGTCAAGGCCGTATCCGGGGTCAAGGTCATCGCAAGCGCAACGCTTGTAGTCGACGGCGATCCGATTCGCTCCGAGTCCGGTGAGATTCTATTTACCGATTACGGACTGTCCGGCCCACCGATCCTGCAACTTTCCGGTTTTGCATCACGGGCGAGCCGCGGATTACGAAGCGGCAATAATAGCGCGAACATCGAAGTATCTATTGACTTCATGCCGGACAAGTCTGAACTTCAGGTGCGCAATATGCTCCTTGAAAGAAGAGCCGTATTTCCGAATCGAAAGCTTGAACAGATGTTGATCGGGGTTTTTCATAACCGCCTGGCGGTGCGCCTGATTAAAAACGCTTGTGAAAAGCCTCTCAGCGCATTGATTTCTACATTTTCAGACAACGAAATCGACCGGCTTTCGTCTCAAATTAAAAACTGTGTTTTCACGGTAACGGGTGTTATGCCCCTGACGAACGCTCAAATTACCATTGGCGGAGCGTGTACGGAGGAGTTTGAACCGGAAACGATGCGCTCCCTCAAATGTGAGCATTTGTACGCTTGCGGTGAAGTTCTGGATATCGACGGAGATTGCGGCGGATATAATCTTCAGTGGGCATGGTCGTCCGCATATATCGCCGCGAAAAGCATCGCACGGCTTTTCGGAGGGAAAGACTTCAGCGCCCCGAATGCAAACGGAGGTGCGCGATGAATTTGCGTATACTCGGATATTCGGGCGGATATCCCGGAGCAGGGATTGCAACTTCCGGATATTTGCTGACCGTCGGGGGAAAGAACATTTTAATCGATTGCGGAAGCGGAGTATTGGCGGAACTACAAAAATACATATCCGTTGAATGTCTGGACATGATCATTCTTACGCATCTTCATGAGGATCATATCAGTGACATGAGCGTCCTTCGTTATGCGCTCGACATGAAAGACAAGCATGGCCAGAAGATAACGCCGATACCGGTCTATGCGCCGAAAACGCCGGCCGCGGCTTTTCAAAAAGTATCCGACGAGCTGCTGCCTGTTTCGGTCATTGACCCGTCGATGCAAATCCGGTTTAGCGACACACGGATTACCTTTCATCAAACAGCTCACTCCGCAGAGTGTTACGGACTACGGGTCGAACACAACGGATCGATCTTTTCATATTCCTCGGACAGCGCTTATGATTCGAAAATTTTCGGGTTTCTCAATGACGCTACTCTTGCCGTTCTGGATTGCGGCGGTCTTTCGGCGGATGAAGAACGTGAAAGAAAACATATGACGCCGGAAAATTGTTTCATTCTGTACAAAGAATTCCGCATTAAACGGGTTGTACTTTCGCATTTGATTCCGTATCATAGTGTATCGGATACGATTCTTGAAGCGTCCGCTCTCGGGCAATGGCCTTTCGAGATCGCGGAAACAGGAAAAATCTACATCATCGATCGATAAATCGAGCGAACTCAAAGGGGGCCCGCAATGGAAACCGGAGAACAAAAAACAGCCGTTATGACGGTGGTCGGCAGTGATGCCGTCGGAATTATCGCCAGGATCAGCGATTTACTGTACCGGCATAACGTCAACATCAAGAACATTACCCAGAGCATTCTTGAGGATGTTTTTACGATGATCATGATGGTTGACCTGACATCGGGCGATATTGATATCAAGGATTTGTCCGACGAACTCAACGTTCTGGGTCAGGAAATTCACTTATCCATCAGCATTTGGCAGACCGATCTGTTTAACGCCATGCACAGGATCTGATCGATCCGGGGGTATTATAGTGATCACAAATTTCGAAGTCCTCGAAACGATTAAGATGTTTCAGGAACAACATTTGGACGTTCGCACGGTGACAATGGGCATCAGTCTTTTGGACTGTGTTTCTCCGAGCTCGTCGATCGCCTGCTCGAAAATATACGAGAAGATTACCCGTTACGCGAATAATCTCGTTCGTGTCTGCGACGACATCAGCCGGGAATACCGGATCCCTATCATCAACAAGAGAATATCGGTAACGCCGATATCCATCATCGCGGCCGCATCGGGAGAAACGAGCTACGCATGTTACGCGCAAACCATGGACAAGGCAGCACGTGAATGCGGCGTGGATTTTATCGGCGGTTTCTCCGCACTGGTACACAAAGGATATACTGCGGCGGACCGGATTTTGATCGAATCCATACCGGAAAGCCTTGCGATGACGAATCTGGTGTGCTCCAGCGTTAATCTCGCGTCGACAAGAACGGGAATCAATATGGATGCGGTTCGTCATATGGGCAAGGTAATATGCGATACCGCGTTAAGAACTGCGGAGCAAAATGCGATCGGATGCGCAAAACTGGTGGTTTTCGCAAATGCGCCCGAAGATAATCCGTTTATGGCCGGTGCGTTTCACGGCGTCGGCGAGGCGGAGTGTATCATCAATGTCGGTATTTCAGGACCCGGAGTGATTAAAGCGTCTCTGGAGTCCGTCCGCGGCGCGGATCTCGGCGTAGTCGCAGAGACAATTAAACGTTCGGCTTTCAAGATAACACGAGTAGGCGAACTGGTTGCCCAGGTAGCATCCCGGAGATTGGGTGTTCCGTTTGGCATTATCGACTTATCCTTGGCGCCTACGCCGTCGGTCGGTGATTCTGTCGCGCGGATTCTCGAAGAGATCGGACTTGAGGACTGCGGCGCATGGGGTACGACAGCAGCGCTTGCAATGCTGAACGACGCAGTTAAAAAGGGCGGAACGATGGCTTCCTCTTTTGTCGGCGGATTGTCCGGCGCGTTTATTCCGGTTTCCGAGGACGAGGGAATGATCGATGTTGCGAGCCGGGGGAAGATCTCCCTGGAAAAACTGGAAGCGATGACCTGCGTATGCTCCGTAGGGCTTGACATGATCGCCGTTCCGGGCGATACGCCGCCGGAGATCCTGTCCGGTATGATTGCGGACGAAATGGCGATCGGCACATTCAACAACAAGACGACGGCGGTCCGTGTCATACCGGTGCCGGGTAAAACCGTCGGTGATTTTGTGGAATACGGAGGGCTTCTCGGGAAGGCACCGATCATGAGCGTAAATACATCATCCTGTAAAGTTTTCATTGACCGGGGCGGAAGGATCCCCGCTCCGATCCACAGCATGAGAAACTGATAAGAAGAGGTGTCCGGTGGTCAACGACATATATGAAAACCTGGCTGCGAAATATGATTATGACTCGATTGTTTTCGATAACATAAAGTCTTCGGAATATCCGGAAGCGTTGAAATCTACGCCGTACTACGGCTTGTTCATGGTTGCCCGTCGAGCGGGGGAGATTGTTTCGGAGGACCGGTATTGGACGAACGTCAGTCATACGGGGCAGACGATCGGCAGGGAAGAAATTTTTCTGGCTTTTCAACTGTATTCGGGCGTGACGGGAAAACGAACGGATGATGAGGAAGGATTGCCGCTGACGCTTCGCCTGCTGATGCGTCTCGAGGAATTCATAAACTTGCGCGACAGCGAAGAAAATGCGGAAACGGAGGAAGATTTGATCGAAAAGATCAATTCCACGATCCGCAGGATTGAGTCTGGACGGCTCCCGACGGATCCTTTTCGTCGTCTGGATGTTGTTCTTGCGCGAAAATGGTGTCGCGTATTTCGTTTGTATGCTTTTCTTCAAATCAATCCGGACACACACCGGTCGAAAGGGTTTTTCGCCCGGGACTTAAAAACGTGCAGAAGAAGGGGTATCGGATCGGGATACCTGAAACGGATCGAGTATCGGATTCGTTTCTATAAATTGCTGGACAGCAGACTCCATGGGAAGATCATTGTTTTGGCTGAGGAATGGGAGAACCGGTGCCTTTCCGGTGAGATCCCCGCCAATCCGTATACATATGAGCTGATCGCGTTATCCTATTTCGACACCGATGAGGATTATATGACCGGTTACGAGTGGTTGGCACTGCTCGTCGGAAGGCATCCCGAGAATATGGATTTTATAAAATGGAAGGCGAGATATCTGAGACGTGCCGGGAAATATGACGAGGCACACGCCGTATGTAATTCTATTTTGGAGACGGACCCGTTGGATTTCGAGACGCATTGTTTTCAATCCAATCTTTATTATATGCAAGAGAAATACAAAGAGGCTCAGAAATCCGCACTGATCGCGACATCCTGCGAGGAGGATTCTCCGTTGGGGTATGTAGCGCTCGCTTTCTCATACCTTAACGATCAACAATACAGCGAGGCGATATCGGCCTTCAATCGGGCGCTCGAATTGGACGAGAACAGCGTGGATGCCTTAAGAGGAAAGAGTAAGGCCCTGGTTATGGTCGGCGAGGGATACGATGCGATGAATTGTCTGGTTCGTGCCGCACGGCTGGAGCCGCACAACGCCGACCTTTTTCGTGAATTGGCGGATGTTTACTTCATGTCGGGATATGTTGACGAGTGCAGACGGTACTGCAAAAAGTGCCTGTCACTGGATCCTTTTTCCTCCGCGGCATTCGTTCTTCTCGGTATGCTCGAAATCCGGGAGGAAAATACCGACGATGCGGTCAAGTGGCTGAAGCGGTCATTGGACATTGACCCGAATAATCCGATCGCGCTGAACGAGCTCGCCTACGTCGAACACATGAACGGGAACGATGATGAGTGCCTGAAACTACTGGAGCAGGCACTGGATATCGCTCCGGACTTTGCCGATGTCATATGCAGTATGGGCGTCGTTTATTATTTTAAGGGTGACTATGACACAGCCAACACGCTTCTGGATCGGGCACTTGAACTTGACCCGCTGCATGTCGGAGCCATGGTAACAAAGGGAAACGCACTGCTTTCCCAGTCGCTTCCCGAGGAAGCGCTGGCTTGGTATGAGAAAGCATTAGAGATTGAAGATGATTTTCCGGACGCGATCCGAGGGAAGGTCGACGCATTGCGTGCACTCGGGTTGGAGGATGAAGCCGCCGAATGGATCAAGAAAGAGGGCGATCTTTTCGACGATAACGATCGATAAAAGAAAAAGACTCCGGAGACCGGAGCCTTTTTATGTCAGCGGAATTTCTCCATTTGTTTCAATTCTTTCTCCACCTCGGAAGGGGAAGGCCCTCCGGTGACTTTACGATTTTCGACGCAACTTTTTGTGCTTATTGCTTCGTATATACTATTCTCGAAAAGGTTCGAGTAGGACTTCAAGGTATCAAGTTCCAAGTCGTCCAGGGTAACGGAGTTCTCAATGCAATGACGAACCAACTTGCCGGATACCTCATGCGCGTCGCGGAACGGCATGCCTTTCTTAACGAGATAATCCGCGAGGTCCGTCGCATTTGAAAAACCGCCGCGCGCGGCTTCCAGCATACGCTCTTCATTCAATTTCATCGTGCGAATCATTCCCGTAAACGGCGGCAAAGCGGCAGCAAGTGTATCCAGTGCGTCGAACAAAGCTTCCTGAACCTCCTGCATGTCCTTGTTGTAGGTCATCGGGAGTCCTTTCATAACGACTAAAAGCGCAATCAAGTCTCCGAATACCCGCCCGGTCTTTCCGCGGGTCAATTCGGCGACATCCGGATTCTTCTTTTGCGGCATGATCGACGAACCGGTGGAATACGCGTCGTCCAATTCAATAAAGCCGAATTCCTGACTCGACCACAAAATGACATCCTCCGAAAACCTGGATAGATGCATCATCAATATCGATAGTGCGCTCACGAGTTCGATCGCGAAATCGCGATCCGCAACACCGTCCATGCTGTTTCGGGTAACGCCGTTCAGCCCGAGTTCCATCGCGACGGATTCGCGGTCAAGAGGATACGTCGTTCCCGCCATGGAGCCGGAACCCAAAGGCGAGACGCAAGCCCTTCGTGTCGCGTCGTCGATGCGGCCGATATCCCGTTCCAGCATGGAAATGTAGGAGGTCAGGTGATGCGCGAACGTGATCGGTTGTGCGCGTTGAAGGTGGGTATATCCGGGCATATAAGTATGGAGGTTCTCTTTGGCTCGCGTGATCAGTGTACCGTGGAGTTCCATGATCAACAATCGGAGCGCACGAATATTCCGGATCGCGTATAGGCGTTGATCCAGGGCGACCTGGTCATTGCGACTGCGTGCGGTGTGAAGACGCTTGCCCGCGTCGCCGATGCGCTTGGTCAGTTCCTCCTCGACGAACATATGGATATCTTCCGCGTCGGAATCGAAAGTCAGGACCTTATTCTCGATGTCCGCGCGGATCCCCGTAAGGCCCTTTTCAATAGCTTGCGCATCGGCGTCGGAGAGTATGCCTTGTTTGTTCAACATATGACAATGCGCTATACTTCCGGCTATGTCCTCCGCGTACATCCGGAAGTCAAAGGGCAGGGAAGAGTTATAGTCGTTGACCGAAGAGTCCAGCGGTTTTTTAAAACGTCCCGACCACATCAATTTGGTCACGGTAACACCTCGATTCAGTCTAATAGTTCGTTTTTCTGTTTCATCCGGGCGACCACCTTCATAGGAAGCCCGAAACAATTGATAAAACCGGTCGCGTCTGCCTGATTATAGACTTCATCCGAAGAGAAGGTGGCGATGGCTTCATCGTACAAGGAGAAAGGCGATACGGTTCCTGCGGGCATACAATTCCCCTTATACAGCTTCATGCGTACATCTCCCGTAACGGTTTTCTGTGTCGCGTCGACGAAAGCCGATAAGGCTTCGCGAAGAGGATGGAACCATTGCCCGAAATAGACTAATTCAGAAAAGCGTTGCGCGACAAGATCCTTGTAGTGCAGGGTGTCTCGGTCCAGCGTCAACAGTTCGAGTTCTCTGTGCGCGGCGTACAGTACCGTCCCGCCCGGAGTCTCGTATACGCCTCGGGATTTCATGCCGACCAGACGATTCTCGACCATATCGGCGATCCCGACTCCATTATCACCGGCCAGTTTGTTCAGATGCTTCAAGAGGTCGACCGGAGCGTACTCCTTGCCGTCGATACGCTTCGGTATACCTTGCTCGAAGGAAATGGTAACATAGGTAGGCTGATCCGGAGCTTCCTCAGGGGATTTCATCAATTTCAGAATCTTATTGTAATTCGGCTCGTTCTCGGGATCCTCAAGATCCATTCCCTCATGCGAAAGGTGCCAGAGATTCTCGTCCATCGAGTAGTTGGCTTCCTTCGTGACCGGGACCGGGATGTTTCTTGCCGCCGCATAATCGATCTCCTCGTCACGCGATTTGATATCCCAGATACGCCACGGAGCGATAATCTTCATATCCGGAGCCAGCGCCTTGACCGTCAGTTCAAAGCGAACCTGGTCATTGCCCTTTCCGGTGCATCCGTGCGCGATTGCCGTACAACCCTCGCGCTTTGCGATCTCAATCATACGCTTGGCGATGACGGGGCGCGCAAAAGATGTGCCCAGCAGGTATTTTCCTTCATAAATCGCGCCGGCTTTGAGTGTCGGGTAAATGAAGTCGGTAATAAATTCCTCGCTGATGTCTTCGACAAAGCAAGCGGAGGCGCCGCAGTTCAACGCCTTTTGGATCAAAAAATCGCGGTCGATCCCGATGCCGACCTCGCCGGCCATGGCGATCACTTCACAATCATAGTGCTCGAGGAGCCACGGTATGATGATCGAGGTGTCCAGTCCCCCGGAATAAGCAAGCAGTATCTTTTCCTTAGCCATAATGACCTCCATGTATAAATATAATATAGCGTGAATAATTATGAGGATTGTAGCAGACCGGTCAACCGGAGTCAACACCCATATTCTATTATTCAAATCGGGACAATACAAGCGGGAAGTTGAGGCATGCATATTTGTGCATTTTCTTGGGGGATAATCGCTTTACGCTTTCGGAATGGTAAGGTAAAATCATTACATGTCACGGAAAGGTCGCGTGATCAGTCCGTAAGCAATTCATTGTTATCGCGAAAAGGAGTCGTATGTCATTTCCGATTATTGAGCACGAAAAGGGGCAATATTGCTTTTGTAACGGCACAAAAGTACCTTATTCATCCGATTTGGGGCGTTCGTTGAAAACCCCTGTTGACGACACGATCTATTATGAGTCGATTCGTTTCAGAAGCGGAGTCATGGTGTTTTTCGAGGATCACATGCTTCGGCTGTATCGGTCCGTTCACGCCAAGGAAGCGTTTGATTTCGACTCGGAGATCCTCTTTGATCAGGCAATGGAATTAATCCGTGATTCCGGGCTAGAACCATCGGACGGTAATTTGCGCATAGTTCTTACCCGTGATAAGTCGGTCGTTCATCTTTCCGATGCAGTTTATCCGGATCCGCAAATGTTTAAAGAGGGAATTGTTACATCGACGCTCGCGTGGGAGCGTGTCGAGCCGCAGGTGAAGGTATTTCGGGGAGATTATAAGAAGGCCGTGGCGGCATGCATGCTGGAACCGACGCCTTTCGGACTGCCTTATGAGGTTCTGCTGCGCGATTTCGGCGGAAAGATCACAGAGGGCAGTCGCTCCAATTTTTTCGTCCTATTTGATGATACGGTTTATTCTCCGCCGGAATCCATGATTCTGATCGGAATCACCCGGAAATATGTCATGAGAGCTTTAAGTGAAGCGGGACTTTTGTACAAGGAACAAACATTTTCTATAGATGAGCTGACGGCGATGAGAGACAACACATCCAACCGCCCGGAAGACGTCGCCGTATTTGTTACGAGCTCGCCCTTTGATATTCTTCCGGTTCGATCGATCGACGGCGAAAAGTTCCTGTCGGCGGACAACCTTCGGCTCAAAGCGATGTCGGATGCGTATTCGCGGATCACCGGGCAATATGTTCAATCCCGGATGATTCCGGATGAAATAAATCATTTGATTTTATAATTCAGGAGGTTTTTTGAAAATGACTACCCGTTCCGGAAAAGTGACAGTAACCACCGAGAATATTTTCCCGATTATTCGGAAATGGCTCTACACGGACCATGACATATTTGTCCGCGAGCTGGTATCGAATTCGGCCGACGCGATTTCCAAAATGAAGCGGATCATCGATTTGGGTGAAGCCGGCGATCTGATCGAGGATGCTTTTCGAATCGATGTCGAATATATGAAAGACGACGCATCGCTATCCTTTTCGGACAACGGAATCGGAATGACCGCGGAGGAAATCGACAGGTATATTAATCAGATTGCGTTTTCCGGAGCCATGGACTTCGTAGAAAAATATAAGGAGCAAAACGCCGAGGACAGCGGCATCATCGGGCATTTCGGCCTCGGATTCTATTCTGCTTTCATGGTGGCCGATAAAGTCCGGATCGAGACCAAGTCGTTCATCGAAGGGGAGAATGCCGTCTCGTGGGAATCCGAGGACGGCATGGAATATACCATTTCGCCCTCGGATCGTAAGGAGCGCGGGACGACCATAACACTCTGGCTTTCCGATGAGGCGAAGGAGATTTTCGACGCGATCAAGACAAGAAACATCTTGCGCAAGTATTGCTCATTCATCCCATATCCGCTATTTTTCTTTGATCGCGACGAAGAACGCGAGAAACTTGAGCGCGAAAACAAAAAGTCGGCGGAGGCAACCGAAAAGGGCGAGGAATACACGGTATCGGAGTACGAGCCGGATCGGATCAACCCGAAAGAGCCCTTGTGGGCGAAAGCTCCGAAGGACTGTACGGAGGACGAGTACATCTCGTTCTATCATGATGTCTTTTCCGATCTGCATGACCCGCTTTTCTGGATCCATCTGAACATGGACTATCCGTTTAAACTTCAGGGCGTTCTTTATTTTCCGAAGACCGATAACGTGTATCAATCCCTGGAAGGCAGAATCAAGATCTATAACCAGCAGGTTTTCGTGGCGGATAATATCGAAGAGATTATCCCCGATTTTCTTTTCCTCCTGAGAGGGTGCCTGGATTGTTCGGATCTGCCGTTGAACGTATCGCGTTCGGCACTTCAGCAGGATGAATACGTTAAAAAACTGTCATCACACATTATCCGCAAGGTTTCGGATAAGCTCAACGAGCTTTTCAAAAACGATCGCGAAGCGTACGAATCGTATTGGTCGGATATCGGTGTTTTCGTTAAATACGGCATGATGAAGGAAGATAAGTTTTACGACAAAGCCAAAGAGGTCCTTCTTTTTAAGACCGTAGACGGCCTGATGAAGACCTACGGCGAATTGACCGACGGAAAGGACTCGATCCGGTATACGCGCGATCCCGACCGTCAGGCGGCTTATATCGATATCGCGAAAACCAAGGGCTTTGAGGTCGTCGTTTTGAATGAAGAGCTTGATCCGAACTTTATCTCGTTTATGGAATACAAGAATCCCAAGAATCGTTTTATGCGGGTTGATGCCGAAATCTCCGGGGAGGCCGGGGCGGTCGTTGAACAGGAATCGCTTCGGGACTTGTTCCGCGAGGCGACCGGAGACAATACGCTGGAAGTATCGCTGATCGGCTTGGGTGAAGATCAATTGCCGGTGTTTATCCGGGAAACCGAGGAAGCGCGCCGCATGCAGGAAATGCGCAAACAATTCGAAAAGATGAAAAAGCCGGGAGAGGACGATCCGTATAAGGATCTGGACGCTATGTTCCCGGAGAAAAAAGATCTGGTCATCAATTCGAATCATCCCCTGACCGCTCGCCTGACCGCGCTTCGGGAAGGGACGGATGACAGGGAGGGGCTTCTTAAACTCTGCGTACATCTTTATGATCAAGCGCGTCTGAGTCACGGGTCTCTCGACGCCGAAGGCCTGAAGCGTTTCTTGAAAACGAATTCGGAATGGATGCTCAAACTCTCCGGGGACATGAAATAATTATAAAAGCGAGGGATATGTATGAATCGGTCTGCCGTATATCGGATCTTTTCCGAAAAAAAACCCGAATTTGCTGTTGAAGCGGAACAGGTCCTTCACGACGTCAGGTCGGATCTTTCGATCCCGAATCTCGAAAAGGTGCGCGTGATCAATCGATACGATGTTTCCGGCGTATCCGGAGATGAGTATGCCAAGGCGCGCACGATCGTTTTCTCCGAGCCGCCGGTCGATGATGTATACGATGAAACGATCGATCTGATCAACGCCTGTCACGTCCTCGCCGTCGAATCCCTGCCGGGACAATACGACCAGCGGGCGGATTCCGCTTCCCAGTGCATCCAGATCATCACGCAAAAGGATCAACCGAAAATCCGGACCGCAAAACTCTACGCGTTTTACGGAACCCTCACGGATACCGAAAAGGACAGGATCAACACCTTCCTGATCAATCCGGTCGAAGCACGCGCCGCCTCTTTGGAAAAGCCGGATACGCTCGAAGATCAACTGACTCCGCCCGAAGACATCCGGGTTGTTTCCGGATTTATTAAGATGTCGGAATCCGACCTGCGGGATCTTTTGGGCGAAATGGGGCTCGCGATGTCTTTGGCGGATTTGGTCTTTACACAGGAATTCTTTTCGGGCATCCAAAGGGATCCGACGGTGACCGAGATCCGTGTTCTGGATACGTATTGGTCGGACCACTGCCGGCACACTACGTTTCTGACAAAGCTTACCGATGTCCGTATCGACGGAAATTCAGCCATTTCCGCAGAAATTTCCTCTACTTTCGACGAATACAAATCCAGCCGCGAAAAGCTCTACGGAGATAGAGTGATGAGTAAACCCGTATGCCTCATGGATATGGCGACGATTGCGATGAAGCGCCTGCGTTCCGAAGGGAAGCTTGCTGACCTGGACGAGTCGGAGGAGATTAACGCCTGTTCGATCCGCATCCGTGTGAACGTCGACGGGAAGCCCGAGGAGTATCTTTTGATGTTCAAAAACGAGACCCATAACCATCCGACCGAGATCGAACCCTTCGGCGGAGCGGCCACCTGTTTGGGCGGAGCGATTCGCGACCCGCTCTCCGGACGTTCGTACGTCTATCAGGCAATGCGCGTGACCGGTGCCGGTGACCCGACAGTGCCGATAACAGAGACTTTACCCGGCAAACTTTCACAAAAAAAGCTTGTCCGCACGGCGGCGGCCGGCTACAGCGCATATGGCAATCAGATCGGCCTTGCAACCGGGCTGGTTGAGGAAATCTACCACCCGGGCTATATCGCCAAAAGAATGGAGATCGGTGCGGTGATTGCCGCGGCGCCGATCCGCCATGTCATTCGTGAAAGACCCGAGGACGGAGATATTGTCATACTGATCGGCGGCCGGACGGGAAGAGACGGAATCGGGGGCGCCACAGGCTCTTCCAAAGCGCATGACGAGACATCGGTCGTCCGTTGCGGTGCAGAGGTTCAAAAGGGCAATCCGCCGACGGAAAGAAAAATTCAGCGACTTTTCCGTAAGCCCGAAGTTTCCCGTATGATCATAAGGTGCAATGATTTCGGTGCGGGCGGCGTTTCGGTCGCGATCGGCGAACTGGCTGACGGGATCGATATCGATCTGGATTCGGTGCCGAAGAAATACGAGGGGTTGGACGGGACGGAACTCGCGATCTCGGAGTCACAGGAGCGCATGGCCGTCGTGATTAAGAAGAAGGATGAGGAACGGTTTTTCGAGGAGGCCGCCCGGGAAAATCTCGAAGCGACCCGCGTCGCCACTGTTACCGAAAAGCCTCATATGGTCATGAGATGGCGAAACAAAGTCATCGTGGACATCCCCAGAACCTTTATCAACACGAACGGGGCACCGTCGTATTCAACAGTAACGATTCTGCCACCGGAAATGGACAGGCCGTATATCGATTTAATCAACCCGACGATGAAACCCGGTGATTTTGCCGCTTCTCTCCAAGAAGGGCTTTCATCGATTAACGCATGCTCACAAAAGGGTCTGGTTCAACGATTCGACTCAACGATCGGCGCGGGGACCGTGTTTATGCCGTACGGCGGTAGATTCCAAAATTCGCCCGAAGAAGGAATGGTTTGCAAAATACCCGTTCTGAACGGGGAAACCGATACCGTCTCCGTAATGGCGTACGGATTTGATCCGTACCTTTCGGAATGGAGCCCTTATCACGGCGCGTACCATGCCGTCGTGGAGTCTCTTTTGAAACTTGCGGTGATCGGAGCGGATCCCCTGAGCGCAAGACTTACATTTCAAGAGTATTTTGAGCGCCTGACAACACGCGAATCCTGGGGCAAGCCCGCGGCGGCTATGCTCGGCGCTTTTCGCGCCCAAATCGATTACGAAACGCCCGCGATCGGCGGAAAAGACAGCATGTCCGGAACATTTAAAGACATTCACGTGCCTCCGACGCTGGTTTCATTTGCCGTCGCGACTTCGGCCGCGGATAAAATCGTATCCGCCGTTCTGTCGGCTCCCGGAGAGAAACTGTATCTGATCCGATTGGCGCGGTCTTCGGAAGGAATCTATCGTAAAGACCATGTTCTGCGTGTATTTAAAGCGATCGCTCAGATGCGCGAGCGCGGGCAAATCATGACCGCCGCCGTTATACGGGGAGCGGGCGTCGCTTGTCGCGTCGCGCAAATGTGCTTCGGAAATAAACTGGGATTTTGCTTTGATGATTCATGGACGTTGGAGTCGCTCTTTTCAAAAACCCTGGGTGCGGTCATCCTGTCCGTCCGCGACGGAAATGCGGTCGAAAAAATCGAGACCGTCGGAGGTCGTTATCTTGGAAAAACCGATGACTCCGGTTCAATATCGCATAACGGAAGCGCGATCCGACTCGATCAGGCGCTTTCTGCCTACGAGGGCAAACTGGAAGCCATATTTCCGACCCGAACGGTTTCGGAGAGACCCTGTTCGTTTGCCCGTCTTGATCCCGGTATTTCTTACTCGATTCCCGGTGTATTGAAACATGTGAAACCTACCGTGTTTATCCCTGCATTTCCGGGGACAAACACCGAATATGACGCGGCGAGAGCCTTTGAGATTGCCGGAGCGACACCGGATGTGATGGTCATCCGGAACCGGAGCGCGGCGGATATAGGAGAATCACTCCTTTCCATGCGCGAGCGAATCGGAAAGGCTCAAATTGTCATGCTGCCCGGCGGCTTTTCGGGAGGAGACGAGCCGGAAGGTTCCGCGAAGTTCATCGTTGCCGCACTGTTCAATCCGAACGTCTCCGAGGCGGTTCGCGAACTGCTTTTCAAACGTGACGGACTTATGCTCGGTATATGCAACGGTTTTCAGGCGCTGGTTAAGGTCGGCCTTCTTCCGTACGGAGATATTATCGAATCGAAATCCTCAAGCCCGACCCTAACGTTCAACCGGATCGGTCGACATCAGTCGATGTATGTTTCGACCCGTGTTGTTTCGAGCCGTTCACCATGGATGAGCCTTTGTAAGGAGGGCGATATTTTCTCCGTTCCGGTATCGCACGGGGAAGGTCGATTTGTAGCTTCCCGGGAGACTCTGGATGATCTGTTCCGAAACGGCCAGGTCGGGACGGTGTACGTTGACGATCGGGGTGTCCCGTCCATGGAAACCGCGTTCAATCCGAACGGGGCGGCGTGCTCCGTTGAGGGTATACTGGCTTTAAACGGACGCATTTACGGGAAAATGGGGCATAACGAGCGTTACGGCGCTCATGTCGGCAAAAACATTCCCGGCAATAAAGACCAACGGCTGTTTGAGTCCGGTGTCCGGTATTTCCTCGGATGACCGGCAAAGAAGCGGCGGAGATCTGCAATCGATTCGGCATCACCGCCCGGAAGAGGTGGGGGCAGAATTTTCTCTGCAGTGACGAGATAACCGGCCGAATCGTCGATGCCGCCGGGATCACCGCTGAAGATTCGGTTCTGGAAATCGGTCCGGGGCTCGGCGCTTTAACCGAGAAACTTTGTGACCGGTCTCAACACGTGCTCGCCGTCGAGATCGATCCCGTCCTGGCGGATTACTTGAGCAAACGATTTGCCGGTTCTAGTCGCTTTTCCGTTATCCGGGAGGATTATCTGAAGCTTCACGCGGACCGTGTAACCGAGCGGATCGGGCGGCCGCAGGTGATCGTTTCCAATCTTCCGTATAATTTGACGACGCCGATTGTGAGCCGATTGTTGACCGATTACCCGGATGCGGGCACGATGCTTTTTATGGTTGAGGAAGATGCGTGCGCTCGAATATTTTCATCTCCCGGTCAGAAAACGTACGGCCCGCTATCGGTTATATCATCGGTATTCGGGGAGAAAGAGAAATTGTTTTCGGTCGCACCGCATCACTTTTTTCCTGCGCCGCACACCGTGTCCGCAGTAATCCGTTTTTCGCGAAAAACGGATCGGGCGGTCATCCCGGACGGTTTCGTTACCTTTGTTCGCGAAGCCATGAGCTCCGGAAGAAAAACATTGATCAATGCGTTGGGACAAAGCGGCGGGTTTTCCAAAGATGCCGCAAAAATCCGGGATTATTTATCCCGAAATAGAATAATGCCAAACGTTCGGGCGGAATCGCTTCAGCCGGCGGATTTCCTTTCCCTATATCAAGAACTTCGACCGAACATCTGATAAAATGAAATCATCGGATCACGTTTCGGGGTGAGATTATGGAATATTACAGTAATGCGGGAAATCTTTTTAAAAAATACTCGAATTTGTCCGGTTCCCGCCGGAATCAAAGCGAGAAAAGATCGCCTGACCGGTCCGGCGAGATAGTCGAATATACGCAGCGTTATCGGTCCGAGCCTGTGCCGCCTCCTCAGAAGGAGAGCATCCCGCCTCAATATTCCAAGGTAGTCGTTCATATCGGCGGGATGCAGCATAAACTGTCCGCTTCGGATCATGAAGGAGAACTCTATATTCGTTCTGTTGCGGAAAAAGCGGACCGGATGATTGAATCCATTCGGCAAGACAATCCGGGTATGCCCATGCCGAATGTTCTTACACTGTCTTTGGTCAATGCGGTGGATCAGCTGAACCGCTCCGAGAAAATGAGAATGGAGCGGGATAACCGCATCGATGAACTGATCGCCGAGGTTGCCTCCGTAAAAGATAATTACCTGAAGCAAAGAGAAATCAACTGGGAACTCAAAAAGGAAGCTCTGCGCCTTCAGGACCTCATTCGCGCACAGGATTCGGAAGAGACTGCAATTTTTATCGAGCCGGAAGAAGAAAGACTCCCGCTGGAGGATCTGTTGATCCGGTCCGAATCGGAGGAACCGGATGAATTTGCCTGAACTTCTGGCCCCCGCCGGCTCACTGCCAGCCGTTTATGCCGCCGCACAGGCAGGAGCCGACGCAATCTATCTGGGCGTCGGTTCTTTTAACGCAAGAGCCAATGCGTTGAATTTCTCGCGTGAAGATCTGGAAGGGGCGATCCGATATTGCTACCCGCGCAACGTCCGCGTTTATCTGGCGATGAATACCCTTCTTCATGATGACGAAGAGACCGAAGCCTTGGAATGGGTCCGTTATGCCGTCGAAAGGGGTATTCATGCGATCATCGTCCAGGACATCGGACTTATGGCTCGGATCCGCGAATGTTTTCCCGGCCTTCCGATTCACGCGAGTACGCAAATGAACATGTTCGCATCAGACTCCGTGATCCATGCAGCAAAGGCCGGAATAAAGAGGATTATACTCCCGAGAGAACTGACCATTGATCAAATCCGTTCACGCGCAAGGATCGCGAGGCAGGAAGGCATCGAGCTGGAGGTTTTCATTCACGGTGCGTTGTGTGTTTCCTGTTCAGGACTTTGTCTTTTCAGCGCCATGAACGGCTCCGGTGCGCGCAGCGGAAATCGCGGCCTGTGCGCGCAACCCTGTCGGGAGGGATATGAATTACTTGACCGGGACGGGGCGTTACTGCGGAAAGGCAGAATATTTTCGATCAAGGACCAATCCGCACTTCTATGGCTCAAAGAGATGATGCAATTCGGCATTAGTTCTTTCAAAATCGAAGGCCGGATGAAAGCCCCGGATTATGTGCGGACATCCGTTCGTTTTTATCGCGAATGGATTGACCGGATTTCAGCCGGCGAAACGGTATCGCCCGAAGAATCGGCCGCAATGAAGGATTCTCTTTTGATTTCATTTAATCGCGGAGGCACGTTCACTTCCGGTCATATGTCCGGCAATCGTTTTGATCTTCCGGCGGGAAATTTTTCAGGGAAGTTCGGAATATTGATCGGACACATCGAAACCCTGATCCCGCGCAACGGATCGATGGATATTTCCATAAATAGAACGATACCGATCAAAACGAAGGACATCGTATCGATCCGAAAAAACGATCATGAGGAAGCGAGCTTTCCGATCGGACGAGTTTCATTTCAGAACGGTCGATGTACGATATGGGGACTGCATCCCGACACAATGGAGAAGTTGGAAAGCGGCATGAGCGTTTATCTGACGAAGATCAATGACATAACGGATTTTTTTGATCGGCCGGAAAAACCGCGCAAATCCCCGGTCGTTTTCAGGATTGAAGGAGTTCCCGAAGACGAAGTCAACATTTCTGTCAGCGCGCGGATCGAGGACCTTTTCGGGGAAGAAATCACCGTTCGTCAGACCTTTATGCTTCCGGCGGATTATAATGGTCCGATTCTCGAAAAACAGCGTATCGAAGAACAGTTATCGCGATGCGGCGACTCTCCGTTTTGGTCGGAGCGCGTCGAGTTTTCCGGCGGCTTTTCTGTTCGCGCTCCAATATCCTATATCAATCGGATACGCAGAACCCTGTTGGCCGTCCTGGAAGAGCGCATCGAAAGCATACGTATTTCAAAGCCAGGACGGATATCCCGTGATCTTAACGCTGAGAAGACTACATGCTCCTTACCGAATCAAAAAATTTCCGCCCGCCGGATCCTTTCTTCGCCGGTCGCACTCGAGTACTTATCTTTGCGCGTGAATCGTGCAGAGATATTCAGGGGTATACGGTATTATATTTTTTCTGTTTACGATATCGCCGACATGAACAGTTTGATGCGTATTGAATCTCTGGTCAAAGAACAGCCCGACACCGTCGTTCTTGTCCGGCTTCCGGGCTTCTGTTCCGATCCTCAATCCGATTGGGTCAAAGAAAAAATCGCGTCCTTCTCCCAAAAGATCGGTCCTTCGTTTAAAGCAGTCCTGACATCCGACCGGTTCTTCAGCGGAGCACCGGTTATACTGTCGCATCAGGCGAATCTTTTTAATGCCGATGCTCTGTGCGAAGCGCTGAAGTCCGGATCGACCGCCTTTTCGCTCTCCGAAGAACTGACGGACGAGAATATGATACGCATCATGTCCGATGATAAAATCAGGGACAAAGATCTTCAACTGATTATCCGTCGACACGGTCCGGTAGAATGGATGCAATCTGCGTTTTGTCCGCTCGGGCAAAATCGGGAAAACTGTTGCGCGTGTGAGGACCGACCCGTTGCGTTCCTACGCTCGGCATCCAATCCGCATAAAGGCAAAAGTCAGGATATGCCGTTTGTGCTGTTCCACCCTGAGTTTTGCACGACTGAGCTTTTCGGGCCGGGTAGACATACGCGATCGGACGAAACCTTGCGTTTGTTGAAAACGATGAATATTGATATGATGCACTTGGTACGAGTATTCACGGAGTCCCCCGAACAGATCGGAGACATCATAGCAACTGTATGCGATGGTTCTTGCGACATGAAATGAGCGAAGTCATAATGTGCCGATAAACATCCACCAACCCGATATGAGCGGAGGAACAACATGCCGATAAACATCCACATCAAACTGATATCCGAAAATGCGACCGCTCCGGCTTACGCGCACCCCGACGATGCGGGCATGGATATCTATGCGTCCGAAGACGTCGTCATTCCTCCGGGCCAAACCGTCGCCGTCCCGACAGGGATTACCCTGGCGATTCCGGAAGGTTATGAGATGCAAATAAGACCGAGAAGCGGCTTGTCGCTCAACACCATGCTCCGGATACCCAACAGCCCCGGAACGATCGACGCCGGTTTTCGTGATGAAGTGAAAATCATCATGCATAATGCCAGTCCGGAGAGTACCGCGTATCCGGAAGGTGTCGTGTTCAATACTTCCTCTAAGGGAAATCCGAAGGGTTCGTACCGGGTGCATAAGGGAGACCGTATCGCACAAATGATACTTGCGAAAACCGAACGCGCCGAATTTATCTTCGTCGACTCCGTCGAAGAGATCGGGCGAGACAGAAAGGGCGGATTCGGATCCACGGGACAATAAATAACGATGGTGATTTCCAATAAAAAGACTTTAATCCTCACCCTCCCGGTGGTAATATAGATGAGAAATACGATGCAAGATTAGTGATTCCTTGCATCTATTTTTTGCGCATTGTTCAAATCCGTAAGACCTTTTGAAAGGAGGGAGTCCGATGATTGAGTTTTTCAATACGAAGCAAGCGGTATCCGGAAAGGATAAAATGGTGAACCGCATCGAACGGATTGACAAAATCCAAGACGATTGCTGGATCAATATGTACGCTCCCACCGAAGAAGAGATTAAGCTGGTCGAGGAAACCATAGAGGTTCCGCCGGAATTTTTGCGCTACCCATTGGATGAAGAGGAACGTCCGAGAATCGACCTGGACGAAGATACGGGCGATGTGTTGATTATCATTGACATCCCCTGTACACGTAAAGACGATTCGATCGTTCATTACGAGACAGCTCCTCTGGGCATCATCATCACCAAGAGACACCTGCTGACCATTTCTCTGCGCGCAACCGGTATCTTGGATTCCTTCATAGAGAATCGTGTACGCGACCTGATTGTCAATTACCGGACGCGTTTTGCCATACAGATCCTTCTGGCTGTGGCAAAGGATTATTTGAAACTGTTGAGATACATGGATAAAGCAATCGAATCCTCCGAACGGACGCTTGCCAAATCGATCAGCAACACCGACCTTTATAAACTTCTCGATTTGGGAAAATCATTGGTCTACTTTTCAACGTCCCTTAAATCCAACGAGGCTGTTCTCGAGAAACTCATGCGCGGCAGAGTGGTGAAACAATACGAAGAAGACGAGGACCTTCTTGAGGATGTAATCATTGAGTACAAACAAGCCAGAGAGATGGCCGACATTTACGCGTCCATTGTCAACGGGACTATGGATGCGTATGCGTCGATTATCAACAACAACATGAACCTGATTATGAAAATTCTGGCCGCGGCTACAATCGCGTTGTCGGTTCCGACCGTCATTTCGAGCTTTTTCGGTCAGAATGTGCCGATGCCCTGGAGCGACGATTTTGCCGGTAATCCTTGGCCGTTCTTTATCGTTCTTGCGCTGGGCGGGATCGGTGCTTTTTTTGCCGTTTTCATCCTCCGCAAGAAGCGGATGCTTTAGTTTTCGAAAGGTCACAATATGTCTAGGGGACTTACTAAAAGACCGGGTGCTCGGATACCCGTGCAGAAAGTTATTGTTCGACTTGCGCAATTGCTGAGTGTGATCGCTGTAATTGCCATTTATTTCATTCTGCTCACAGCCGCAAGCGCAAACAGTCTGATGAAGGCTGAACGGACACCGATCTCGAACATTCCCTCGAATATCCTGCCGCCTTACTCACCGACAAGCTTTAAGTCATTCGATAAACAAACCAATCTTTCCGGATGGTTTTTCAAGACATCCGATCCGAAGAGCACGGTCATCATTGTCCACGGAACCGCGTCGAACCGGATGCCATTCAACGTTGAAACCGTGGATCTGGTTCGGGATTTTCTTGAAAACGGCTTCAATGTCTTTCTTTTCGATCAGAGGAACAGCGGGGAGTCGGAGGGAATTACGACCGGTTACGGGTATATGGAATGGAAGGATGTCATCGGCGCAATCGACTATGTACGAAAAATATCAGTAACCGAGAATGTCATACTGTATGGAATCGGCTCCGGTTGCTCTTCGGCGCTCATCGCCATGAGTAAGCTGCCCCAGAGCGGTGAGCCGGATAAGGAGATCAGTAATGACATCCGGGATCTTCAATTTGACGGAAGTTATGTGACGGGTTTCATACTGGATTCGCCGGCGAAAATGTCCGATGACTATATTCGTCCGATCGTAAAGGACGATTTTCTCTTGGGCTTTGTCACCCAGTATTCGATCCCGTACGCGATTCGAATTTCGGCGGGGCAGGGAGAAAACCTCAATCTCGCATCGGAAATCGCGCGCACATCGGTTCCGGTTTGCATCCTTTACGGGGACAGAGACACGTTCATCGACACGCAAAATATCGTTCAGATCGTCAGTGAAAGGGAGCGCTTGCATCCGAGCACGACAACGGTCGAAAAGTTTGTCGGCGCGGGGTATACGGAGGCGTATATCATTGATCCCGAGCATTACCGCGAAGTGATTACCGACTTTCTGAACAGTCACTTTGATTGATTTGAGGAGCCATGAATGGATGTTTTGACGCTCGGTATTGAATCTTCTTGTGATGAAACCGCATGCGCGGTCGTCCAAAACGGGACCCGGATCCTGTCATCGGTTATTTCATCGCAGGCATTGTTTCACAGCACTTTCGGCGGTGTTGTTCCCGAACTGGCATCGCGGATGCATGTTGAAACGATCGTTCCTTGCGTCCGTGAGGCGCTGTTTTGTTCCGGTAAAACGCTCGCGGATATAGACGCAATTTGCGTGACCAAAGGTCCGGGGCTCGTCGGGGCGCTTTTGGTCGGAATCTCCTTTTCGAAAGGATTGGCGGAAGTATCCGGTAAACCCCTGATCGGCGTCGGTCATATTGATGCGCACGTAGCGGCGAATTATCTGGTGCATCCGGACTTTAAACCTCCGTACATCGCCTTGATTGTGTCCGGTGGCCATACCGAAATCGTTTACACTCCGGATGATACCCGAAAAACAATCATCGGCCGGACCCGTGACGATGCGGCGGGAGAGGCAATCGATAAAATAGCGCGTGTTCTGGGGCTCGGTTACCCGGGAGGACCCAGAATGGACGCTGCGGCAAAGCTTGGCAAACCAAATTCCTATGAATTTCCGCGCACTTTTTTTCAGGGATCGTATGACTTTTCGTTCAGCGGCCTAAAAACTGCGGCGCTTAATATATTGAATCAATCCAAAATGGGCGGCGGAGAAATCAATGTCGCGGATTTTTCAGCGTCCTATTTGAATACGATCGCCGAAACACTTGCCGAAAACTGTATAAAAAGCTGCAAGCAAATGAATTGTGACCGCTTGTGTATGGCAGGAGGGGTTTCGGCAAATTCGGTTCTTCGCGATACGATGCGCAGGCATGCCGATAAAAACGGTATTCAACTGTTTTACCCGCCGGTCGAACTGTGCACCGATAATGCCGCAATGGTTGCAGCCGCCGGATATTTGTCGTATCTTAAGGGGGTTCGCGATGAATTATCGTTGAACGCAGAGCCGTCTTTACGCCGTGAACGGCAGGAATGATTTTGAGTATGCCCGAAAAGAATGTTGCGGATAATAAAAAAGCATTTCATGATTACTTCATTCTTGAAAAGTATGAAGCGGGCATATCTTTATCCGGAACCGAAGTGAAATCGATTCGCGCGGGTAAAATCAATCTCAGGGACAGTTACATTCAGGTGAAAGATAACGAGATGTACCTGATCGGTGTCCACATCAGTCCGTACGAAGCCGGCAATCGCTTCAACCGGGACCCGATGCGAATCCGTAAAATGCTGATGCATAAACAGGAGATTATTCGTCTTTATTCCCGGGTCAAACAGGACGGCCTTACGATTGTGCCGACCCGATGCTATTTCAAAGACGGAACGGTTAAATTCGAGATTGCTTTGGCAAAGGGAAAGGCCAAATACGACAAGCGTGACGCGTTGGCAAAGCAAACAGCGGAACGGGAAATTGCCGGAACATTGAAGAGTATTGCAAATCATCCGCGGGAATAAATGATATAATTATTTTTATTATTTGATCAGGAGTTTAAGGGTGACCAAAGACAAACAAAAAAGCGGCATACGCTGGCCATATCTGTTATTGTCCGTTCTGCTTTGGACTATCGTATTAGCCTGGATGTGGATTATCTTTTCACTGTCCGAGGAAACGGTCTATGATTCTTCGAATCGAAGCCTCAGGGCTCTGGAATTTCTGAAAGCCACATTCAATTTGGATATGCCCGTATTCATTCTCCGGAAAGTCGCGCACTTCGTCGAATATGCAATACTCACTTCCTTTTCGTTTTTCGCGTTCGCGGCAACATGCCGTGTTTCCGATAAAAACCCCCTGGTGGAAATTCCCGCAAAGGAAATGAAATCTACTTTCCAGACCAATTCCATGCTGTCGATATGGATCACGGTCTTGTACGCGGTTTTCGATGAGTATCATCAAATTTTTGTATTCGGAAGAAATGCGAACATCGTTGACGTATTGATCGATATTTTCGGCGGTGTTGTTGTTCTTCTGTTTTTCCGACTCGTCGTCGCATTTATCCTGTTGCGAAAAAAAAGATCGGAGCGATCCGATCTTCTTTTGAACGCTTAGAGACGATCTTATTCCCAGGTTGTTTTTTCGGATTGAGTCTGGCGCACGACATTGATGTAACTTCTGCCTGCGTTGACCAAAACCGGCTCTCCGGAGTCGTCGAATAATCGAATGAGGCTGACCGGCGAATCTTTATCCCATGTGATATGAATGATTTTTCCGTCCGACACATAGTATCCTTCTCCGCCGTCTTCCAGGAAGGCATCGACTGTGCCGTCACCGTGCCCTTGTATGTTGGCAAATAAAACGATGACGTTTTTGACGTATATTTTTTCTCCGGTGATTTCATCAATTTGCGCCGTACCGTTGTACTGATATTTACTGTATAAACCGATGTCTTTATCGTAAACAAAATTGGAGTCGTTATTTGTGTTCGAAAAGAAAACCGTCATGTCGGTACATGGCGTGCCGCCGGATAATGAAGGAGACCCGGAATCAACAAAATCAAACAACATCGGGGTTTCTCCCTCAAGACTGATTCCCCGGTAATCGATGGCTTTCATGAGCAGCGATCCGTTTGTAACCGCTGTATGTTCAATGGCTCTCTTGCTCCTCCAGGCATCATCACGGTAAAAAAACAGTCCGTCGGAAAGAGTGATTTCGCCGTTGACGGAATGACCTGACCCGGCACAATAAGCATTTCCGTCGACATCCTGAATACCATACTCGTACAGGTGGTCGGGGACGCGTTTATTTGAACCGAAATGGATGTAAATCGAATTGGTCCCCGCGCACAGATCCGAGGATACGATACGTGCGCTCCGAAGCGAGCCGATTTCGGGAACGGCTGATAGATCCGCAAAAACGGCCAACAAACGCGTTTGCCCGCCCTCGGTCTCATATTCGTAGATTACATCCGCCTTGTGCAGACCGCGTTGCGGAATCGACGCGATATGATTGTTAACAACAATGGCGACGGATCTTTTACCCGCATTCTCGGGATTCATATCGGCCAATCCGGTCAAAGGATTAACGTCATCATCTCGGGGCGGTATCGGAGTTGTTTCCGCTGCCGTTGTTTCGGAGGCTCCCTGTGTTGTCACCGACGGCTCGGACTGCGATACCGCCTGCGTCCCCGTTGTCCCGTCGATTGACTCTGAAGGCAGGTTGTCGATGCTCTTGTCTTTTCCGGAGCAGGCGACGGAGGATCCGATGACCAGGACGGCGATCAGAAGAAGTATAACTGTATTCGAAAAAATAGATTTTTTAATAATGGAATTTTTCATATTACACCTCGGTTGTTCGGTTGGGTATTGTTTCATTGGACATTCTACCACAAAGTTTTCGGGAATAAATACAAAACACTGTAATTGTGTTGATTGTCAATCATATAAAAATCGGATATGATAACGGCGAATAAAGTGAAATTTTAGAGGTGTTGGCTATTGAGAAACAGATATGAAAATCGTGTTGTACCGGCGGCGGACCGACGTCTTGCGAGCGCTGGCGACCATCGTGAAAATAATGGAAGATCCGGGGCGGGCGCTCCGCGTCGCGTGAAAAAAAAGAGAACAGCGCTCAGGATTTTCGCCCTGCTTCTTGTTGCGATACTTGGATTTACATCCGGTGTCGCGTATTACATGTTCCGTATGGTCGGAAAAGTTCAATATGTCTTTACTCCGATCATCAGTCCCGAAAAATATGAGCCGGTCGATATTCAGGAACTTGATCCGGTCAGCCTGGAAGGGGATACGAACTCAACTTGGGCGGAAGGCGGACACACCCGGGTATATGTTCATCCGGATTTCCCGATCAAAAAGGTTGCGCAGAAAGATAAAAAAATTGAAAACATTCTCATTTTCGGCATCGATTCCCGAGGTTCGGATGACGTCGTCTGCAGAGCGGACTCGATTATGATTCTGACGCTTGATCAGCGGAGTAAGTCCGTAAAACTGACTTCGTTAATGAGAGATTGTTCGGTCAATATCGATGGTAAGGCTTCTTCGGATAAACTGGCTCATTCGTATGCTTACGGCGGTGTCGGCCTGTTGATCAACACGATTAACGATAACTTCGGTCTGGATATCAGTCGTTTTGTCATGCTGGATTTTAACAGCGCGTCGCGGATCATCGACATCGTCGGCGGCGTGGAAATCAATGTGACCGGAAGTGAAGTCAAATACGCAAATATACAGATTGACGAGCATAATGCCCTTATGGGACTCGATGTCCCTTTCCTGACACACGAAGGCTATCAAACGCTTTCCGGGCCACAAGCCATCGCGTGGGCAAGAATTCGTTATCTTGATTCTGATTTTGTTCGTACGGGACGGCAAAGAACCGTTGCGACGGCGCTGATGACCAAGGTTTCATCGATGGGCACGGTCGATCAAATCGCAGTTTTTGAAGATATGGCCGGTATGTTTGAAACCAATATGCAATCGGACGATTTGTTGCGCCTCGGAATGACGGGTTCAGGCCTTGTCGGAAACAAGAGTGAATACCGTGTTCCCGCGGACGGATTATTTTACACCCAACCGGATCCGTGGATGATGATTTTGGACTGGGAAAAGCAGATCCCTGAACTTCATACTTTCATATGGGGGGAGTCGGAATGATCAAGAGCCAGCTTTATGTTGAGTGCCTCACCAATAAGCTTCCCGGATTGCCTCAGGAAAATATCTTCATGGAGGGGATATTCAGGAAGCCGGAGGATTATTCGAAGCCCTTTTCCCGTTCTGCCGCGTCGAACTCGGACTTTCAAGTCTGCGCGGTGCTGTCGGCCCGGGGCCCGGACAGTATGGCTGCGACAGCACTTCAGAAGTTGGCCAAAGCATTTTCCGATGCGGTAGAACGTGCCCGCTCGGCTCCGGTACGGGATGTCAATCTGTTTTCTGTGGATCTCGTACAATCGTTGAGCAACGTCGCCGAAGGATTTACACTCGCAAAAAAGGATATCTCCCTGCAAATCTCTTTCACGGCCTCGATTATTTACGAGGATATGCTTTATATCATCAGTCTCGGAAATACAAGAGCATATCTGCTTCACGACCGGAAATGGATCCCGCTGACAGAAGACGACACCGTTGCGAATCAAAGATTCAAGAAGGGTGAGCTTTCCAGAGAAGAAGCGCAAAAGGATCCCGACAGCGATATATTGACTCAATACATAGGCATGCCGTTGCGGGACGGTAAAAAACTTGTGCCGACCAAGGCGCGCTATAAGTTGTCCCAAAACGATGAAGTGTTTCTGTTGGGTGTCGGCATCGTGAAAAATGTTTCAGAGACCACCATGTCTTTTATCGCGAATCAGGAAGTTGATTTGCCGATGAAAACCGCTGAGCTCATTAAAGCATCCGCAGGCGGAGGCGCAAAAGGAGGACTGTCCGTTGTTGCGCTTCGGATCGATGAAGCACTCTCTTCGGTACCGGTTCTTGAGTCCGCATTGCCGCCATTAGCGAAAACAGATGCTCCGGATGATATAACGGCCCGGTATGCAATCAGAAATACCGCCGCCAATATGCCTGCAAACAGCATCGAAGATGATCCGTGGGCCGAGACGAACGAAGACGAAACGGACATCAAACGATATGAGAGGGGTGGAGATATGCCTGAAAAAACCAAAAAGAAATGGGTAAAACGACTCTGGGCGATCCTGACGCCTGTCATTTTGTTCGCTCTTTGCGCGCTCATCGGGTACTTCACCACCTATGCCGTCCTCAATTGGAGAAAAATCGAAGTCAAAGCCGATCCGAGCGCTTCAACGACGGTGAATCAAGAGGAATCAATGAATACCGTTATGTATTCTTTGAGCGATAATGTTTCGGTACTATCCGAAGAATCAACGGAGAGCCAAGTCCTTCAGGTCCTGAGCCGGGGTGAACCGGTGACGCTGATCTCGTTCGGCACCACTTTTTCAAAAGTTCAGACCGCTTCCGGAAATACCGGCTATGTACTTTCCCTGATGCTCTCGCAACTTGATCCGACAATCGGTGAAAGCGTCATTGAAATGACCGCTGATCCGACACCGATTCCGGAATTCACACAAGCGCCGGAGACCGATGCTACGGAGCCGACTCAAACTCAGGATACGGAGCCGACGGAGATTACCGAGGAAACAACTCAAGAAGAAACGACATCAGCAGAAACGCAACGACAGCAGCAACGACTGCCGGATGAATCGGCGATTTTCAAATCATTTGATTGAATTCAATTTGTAAATTATGAACCGATGTTCCCAAAAACGCCCGAGCAAAAATATCCGCTCGGGCGTCTTTATTTCTTTGCATAGGACTATTTATTAAAAAACTCGTTATACAATACGCGAACCGCGTAATTACAGTATTCCTCGCGTATGCCGAACATGACGGAGATTTCCGAGGCGCCCTGGTTGATGATCTCCAGGTTGATGCCCGCTTTGGAAAGGGCTTGCGCCGCGCGCGCGGTTGTTCCGACGGTGTTGGCCATCGCTTCGCCGACGATCATGACGATCGCAAGATTTTTATTGACGAAGACGTCGTCGATATTCAGTTCTTTTCGAATGCGGTCGACGATTCGCGACTCTTTTTCAGGAGAAAATTCGGACACGCGCAGAACGATGGATATCGAATCAATCCCGGAAGGCATGTGCTCGAAGGAAATTCCCTCGTCGGCGATGATGCTCAGCACCTTGACGGCAAACCCTACTTCGCGGTTCATAAGATACTTCTTGATGTTCAGCGTGCAAAACCCGTTCTCACCGGCGATGCCGGTAACTAAAGAGTCGTAGATCGACCGCTTGGCAACGATATACGTACCCTCGCGCGACGGGTTATTCGTATTGCGAATGTGAACCGGGATCCCTTTTTGAAAAGCGGGGTACAGCGCTTCTTCGTGCAGGACCGTAAATCCGGCGTATGCAAGCTCGCGCATTTCCGCGTATGTGATCTCGCGAATCGGAAAGGGATGATTGACGAGCTTGGGATTGACCGCGTAAACACAGTCGACATCGGTCCAGTTCTCATAGACCTGAGCATCGACCGCGGCGGCGAGGATCGATCCGGTTACATCAGACCCGCCGCGTGAAAAGGTCATGATCTGACCTTCCGGCGTGTATCCGTAAAAGCCGGGGAACACACAAATACCGTCGACCTCGCGTAACTTGGACAAATGATCATAAGATTCGGGAAGAACATGGACTCTCCCGAAAGTCGAAGAAAGCAGAAGACCGTATTCCTTCGGTTCGCAGAAGACCGCCTTGATTCCGATGCGATTGAGGTATGCGGCGACGACCTGTGCGGAGCAATATTCGCCGAGCGATTTAACGGCATCCATGTACCGGTCCGGATCGGAGACGGGCAGAGAGATCGTATCGGAAATTCGGTTCTTGATTACCGGAAGGACATCTTCGATACGCAGTGCTATCGCAATGTCCGAAAAACGCTCGCATATTCTGTTAAAGAGAACATCTCCGTTCGAACCAAAGAGACGCTCCTTCGCCAACGCGATTAAGAGATCGGTCACTTTGGTGTCGTTTGCGGTACGCACACCGGGAGCGGAGACCACAATGACCTTGCGATCGGAATTACCGATGATGATGTCGCAAACCTTCTGAATTTGAGAAGCGTCCGCCAGAGACGAACCGCCGAATTTGGAAACAATCATATTTTTGTATTCAGGAAAACCTGTTCCTTCCATTATTTCATAGTGAATCAATTATAAAGACACGCCGTTGATTATTCAAGAAAAAAATGCGCGCAGACGATTTGCTTTTCATTTCGGATGCGTGTATTCTCGTGAAAGAAGGAAACGGAGGAAGAGAAGCAAATGAGGTCTTTATTTCAAAACCTGGTTCCGCATCGCGTTTGTAAGCGCCTTTCCGATTTCCCTTTCACCGAGTTGCGCGATGCGGGGTACCGGTATGCTCTCCTGGATCTGGACAATACGATTGCGCCGGATCGCGCCAGGGAACCGAACGATTATTCCTACCGGGTCATTTCGCTATTAAAGGATGCCGGATTTGATTGCTGCCTGGTGTCCAACGCCAAATCCACCCGTTCCGAAAGTTTTGCGAGGACACTCGGAATATCCTTCGTGGATTATGCGGCGAAGCCTTCCCCCAAAGGAATAATCCGGGCCATTGAACGCATGAATGCCGTCCCGGAGCAAACGGTGCTTTTCGGGGATCAGTTATTTACCGATATTTTAGCCGCCAAAAGGGCCGGCATTTTCTCGGTTTTTGTCGAGCCTTATGACAAGAAAGAGATTTTTTACGTCAAATTGAAGCGCATTTTCGAGTATATCGTCAGAAAAATATGTCGTTTTTAGTCAATCTATTGCGCATATTTCGCCGGTCAAGTAGAATTTTATAGACGAAATGATTTAAACATGTTCCATATACGGAGCGAAGTGAGAGGGATTTTTTATGATCAGTGCAGGAGAGTTTAGAAACGGGTTAACCTTTGAAATGGACGGTCAGGTGTTTCAGGTCGTCGAGTTTCAGCATGTAAAGCCGGGCAAGGGATCTGCCTTTGTTCGCACAAAGTATAAGAATGTCCGGACGGGCGGAGTCGTCGAGCACTCCTTTAATCCGAACGAAAAGTTCGAACAGGCTCAGCTGGAACGAAACGACATGCAATATATATACTCCGACGGAGAACTGTATTATTTTATGGATCAGACGACGTATGAGCAAAGACCCATTGCCAAGTCGGATATCGGAGACAGTATCCGTTTTCTCAAAGAGGAAATGATTTGCAAGATTCTTTCTTATCAGGGTGAGATTTTCGGAGTCGAACTGCCGATTATCGTAGAACTTGAGATCACGGAATGTGAACCGGGCGTTAAGGGAGATACCGCGACCAATGCAACGAAACTTGCGACACTGGAAACCGGCGCAACCGTAAAGGTCCCGCTTTTCGTGAATCAGAACGAACGAATTCGTGTGGATACGCGCACCGGCGAGTATATCGAACGCGCGTGACGGCAAACGATGCCTTCAGTGAGGCGATCCTATGAGTGAAAATAAGCAAAGCGAGACCATTAAGGGCGAACGCACCATGTCGAAGGGCTTTATTGCCCAGTATGCCGCGGAAGCAGCCCTTCAGACCAAGGGGGTGGCTCGTCTGATGCCTTCGCCCGGAGTTGCTCTCAAAGAGTCGCTGGGGGTCCTCCATGAGGGCAAAGGGGTCAGCGTTGTGTTTCATGAGGACGAGGACACTTTTGTATCCATTACCGTATATCCGATTATATATTATGGTATGATTATACCTGAGGTCGCGTGGGCCGTTCAGGAGCGTGTTAAGGCAGACGTAGAGCGTTTCACCGGTGTGGTGGTCGAATCGGTCGATGTGCATGTTTGCGGAGTTGTGACCAGAGAGGAGAATCAAAATTGAACCAACTGATACGAATCGTCCTAATTATTTATTCATTCGTTTTAGGGCTTATCTCAATGGTTCTTCTTTATGCTTTCTTTGACACGACATTTTTCGGGTTAATTCTTTCCCCGCTTACCGGAATCGTAACGGATCCGGTCAATAAGTTTGTATATTTTGCAGTTCTTCTCCTGCTGTTTGCTTCCTGTATCGCGAGCGCCTCGTACGCGATCCTGTCCGGCAGACTCAGTCGGACCCGCATCCGTCAAACGGACATCGGCGCAGTGGATATCGGCGTCGACGCGATGGAGAGTATTGCGTTGAATTCGGCAAAAAGCGCGCAGGTAGGCATCAAATCGGCCAAGGCTCATGTTTCGTCCGCAAAAAACGGAGCGGTCCGGGTCCGTATGAACACGGTCCTTTATTCCAATGTTGAAATTCCTGCCATGATGGCTAAGGTCCAGGAGCGGATTAAGAAGGATATCGAGAGATACACCGGTATCACCGTTGAGTCCGTCTCTGTTAAAGTCAGTCGTGTGGAGCCCGTCGTTGCCAAGGTAGAAAGATAAATTAATGAGAGCTTTCTTTGTTAAATTTCTTGAGATGATCAAGGACAAAAACGCCGGGCTGATCGGAGCGGGGGCGGGGTTTGTGCTTGCTCTTTTATTGGTCATTTTCGGGATACTGAAAACCCTTTTCATTATCATCGTGACGCTCGCAGGCTATTTGTTGGGCGTAAAATTGTTTTCGGACAAGGAAAAACTCAAAAACTTCATGGACAAACTGATTCCCCCGGGGAGGTTTCGATGAGCAGAAAGAAGTCCCGCGAGGCGGCATTTCAGTTTTTATACCAGCTGGAGTTCAGAACGGATGATCCGGATCCGCAGAAAGAGATTTTTCTGGAGAACAATCCGCTTCAGGGAAAGGACCTCGAGTATTTTAATCTGATCGTATCCGGAGTATCCGGGAAAAAGGACGATTTGGATGCTTCGTTTTCGCCTTATCTGATCGGATGGAAATTGGATCGTATTCCTAAAGTTGACCTGGCGATCCTGCGTCTCGCGTGTTTTGAAATGTTGTATGTCGAATCGATTCCGAGTAATGTTTCCATAAGCGAAGCGGTTATTTTGGCCAAACAATACAGCACCGAGGAATCAAAAAGTTATATCAACGCCATACTCGGAAGGATCGATCCCGGTAAGACCGAATGAATCAAGTGCTTTCCGTTACTCAATTGAATCGTTATATAAACGATCTTTTGTCCTCCGACCCGGAAACGGCGTCGGTGCGTGTAGCTGGTGAAATATCCGGATACAAGAGATATCCTTCGGGACACTCATATTTTCAGTTGAAGGATACGGATGCTCAGGTAAGTTGTGTTCTTTTCAAAGGCAATTCCCAGAATCTGAACTTTCTTCCCGAGGACGGCAAAAAGGTTATCGTTACGGCAAGAGCCTCGATCTACGAGCAAGACGGCAGATTCCAGCTTGTGGTCTATTCGTGGAGCAAGACGGGATCGGAGATCTTTTTTTGCAATTCGAGCGTCTGAAGACCCGCCTTCGCGATGAAGGACTTTTCGATAACAGCCGTAAGAGGGCTCTTCCGTACATTCCTCATACGATCGGAGTGGTCACGTCTCCGAAGGGCGCCGTAATCCGGGACATCATTCACGTACTGTCCAGAAGATTCCCCGGGTTCAGGCTGATACTCTATCCGTCCGCGGTTCAGGGGCCGGGTGCGGCGAATCAATTGCGTGACGGGATTCGATACTTGAGTGATTCGGGCATTGCGGATGTCATTATTATATGCCGGGGCGGAGGATCAATCGAAGATTTAGCCCCGTTCAATGACGAGTCGCTCGCGCGCGCGATTTACGAATCCCGAGTCCCGGTCATTTCGGCTGTAGGACACGAAACGGACTTTACAATCGCTGATTTTGTCGCCGATCTGCGCGCTCCGACGCCCTCGGCCGCAGCGGAACTCGTCGTTCCGGACAAACGCACATTGAAAGAAAGCCTCAAAACATACCGTAATGCCCTGAATACCGCTGTCAAGCACAGTCTGGCGATAAAAAAAAGCATGCTTACGGCTCGCGTTACGCACCGTGCGCTGACATCTCCGATCATTCGACTCGAGGCCGAGATCCAACGTTTGGATGTGCTGTCCGGAAAGCTGAACGGGTCTTTAAAAACAGCCGTCAAAATGATGCGTTCCGATTGTAGTATACTGATTGAAAAGCTTGGCGCACTCGATCCGTCTTCCGTGATCCGTCGCGGTTATGCGATCGTCACTTCCGCGTCGGGCGGGATTATTTCGAGCATTCGTGATATAAGGGCATCACAGGACATCCATATTCGGGTCATTGACGGTACGATTGACGCCGTGACCCGAAACATTTATGCGGGAGGCGAAAATGGAACCGGGTAAATACTCTGAATTGACTTATGAGGCGGCTATCGCTGAGCTTGAGGTCATAATCAAGAAACTCGAAAACGGCCAGGTCGGACTTGAGGAGTCCCTTATCCTCTATGAGAAAGGGACAGCGCTCGCGAAACATTGCGAGGAAAAACTCGCATCGGCCGAAAAGCAAATATCAGTCCTGACCCAATCCGCTTCCGGCGAGATGGTCGCGGAGGATTTTGAGGCCGAAGATGACGGCGAACGCGTGAGTTCTTGAGTAACGAAGTGAATATGCATATTGTAGAAAACGCCCGAAAGGATATCGAACGCGAGCTTGAGCGTGTTTTCAGTGCGTCCTCATCGGATGTTACCGTTTGTGCGGCGCGCTACAGCCTCATGGGCGGCGGAAAGAGAATAAGACCGATCATTATGATCCTGACGGGCGACATGTTGTCTTTACGTAAAGAAATTCTTTTGCCGTATGCTTGCGCCGTCGAGATGATTCACACCTATTCTTTGATCCACGACGATTTACCCTGTATGGACAACGATACGATGCGGCGCGGCCGTGCTACCTGTCATGTGCAGTTCTCCGAGGCTACCGCTTTGCTCGCGGGCGATGCCCTTCTTAACGGCGCATACGAACTGCTTTTCGAACAGTGTTTCGGATCGGAGCGGGGGCCGTGCAAAGCCGGTTCATTCATCGCTGAATGTGCCGGTATTCGCGGTATGATCGGCGGCCAGTCGGAGGATATCCGTTCAGACGCGAGCGAAACGACGCCCGAAAGCCTGATTGCGTTGCATCGCAAAAAGACCGGCGCACTAATCATGGCATCGGTCATGGTCCCATATTATCTGTGTGACGAGGGGAGCATTCCGATCGAAGCCCGGATCGCCATGCAATCCTTTGCCGATCACATCGGGCTTGCTTTTCAGATCAAGGATGATCTATTGGATTTCTCGTCGACCAGCGAAAAGATGGGGAAGACCGTCGGTAAGGATGCAAAGACAGGAAAGGCGACCTTTGTAACGCTTTTCGGATATGATAAGGCCGCACAATTATTCGCGGGCGAGACTCAAGGTGCCTTCGATGCCTTGGAACAACTGCGGGTAATGGGCTATAACACAAAAATTATGGTTGAATTCACAGATTTTCTTACCGAAAGAGAGAAGTAAACCGCATTATGGGGGACATGATCAACCGCATAACCGATCCGTCGATGATTGCCGGACTTTCAGATTCGGAGAAGTCGAAACTCGCTGAAGAGATCAGAGAATCGATCATCAAAAATGTCGCCCGGAACGGCGGTCATTTGGCCTCGAATCTTGGCGTTGTCGATTTGACGATCGCTCTTCTGGCTTGCTTTCACCCGCCGGAAGACCAGATTGTTTTTGATGTGGGACACCAGTGTTATGCCTATAAAATTTTGACCGGCCGCGCCGACAAATTTTCTTCCATACGTCAGAAAGACGGGATCTCGGGGTTTCCGTGCCGATCCGAGAGTTGTTATGACTGCTTCGGGACGGGGCACAGCAGCACGTCCATATCCGCCGCACTGGGCCTTCTGCGCGCCAAGAAGCTCACGGGCGGGAAGGGAAGAGTTGTTGCCGTCATCGGAGACGGAGCGCTTTCGGGCGGAATGGCTTATGAAGCGCTCAATGACGCGGGTCAGTACGGAGAAAACATCATCGTTATTCTTAATGACAATCAGATGTCAATCGACAAAAATGTCGGCGCTATTTCCAGACATCTCGACGCAATTCGGTCGACATCGGGGTATCTTCGCGCCAAGAACCGCACGGAGAAAATTCTGAACCGTATTCCGGTCTTGGGTAAATGGTTATATCGTTTCATTGTTTTTTTCAAGGACTCCATCCGCATGGTCGTCCATCGCAAAAACCCCGTGATTTTCGAGAATTTGGGATTTCGCTATTACGGGCCTTTCGACGGACATGATATCGCGACCATGATTAAGAAAATCAGTACCGTTCAGAACCTCGACGAACCGGTATTGATTCATGTATGCACGCGCAAGGGAAAAGGATATGAATACGCCGAAGAGTTGCCCGATCAATATCACGGCGTCGCTCCGTTTGATGTTGAAATCGGCTTTAATAACGGGAGCGCGTCTTCGTTTACGACGGCTTTTTCGGAAAGTGTTGTCCGCATCGCTGAAAAAAACGACCGTGTAACCGCCATTTCCGCGGGAATGATGTCCAGTTCCGGACTGGATCATTTCCGTAACCGCTTCCCGACCCGTTTTTTTGATGTCGGGATTGCTGAGGAACATGCCGTAACGCTTGCCGCCGGATTGGCCGCTAACGGCATCATCCCTGTGTTGGTTTTATATTCAACATTTCTTCAGCGCGGCTATGATCAGATCCTTCATGATATATGTCTTCAGAACCTTCATACAGTCATCGCCGTAGATCGCGCGGGCATCGTCGGAGCCGACGGCGCGACACACCAGGGCGTTTATGATATGGCAATGCTTTATCCGATGCCAAACATCGAAATTCTTGCTCCGAGAGATTATTCGGACCTATATACCATGTTGGACTATGCGGTGAATCAAGCCGAAGGACCGGTTGCGATCCGTTATCCGCGCTCTGACGAACACAAAATCCCCGGCATCGAAAATGTTTCCGGTATGAAAGGCCAGTATCTCTCTGACGGTGAAGACGCGGTCATATTTTCGGCCGGTTCCGTTACCCCGGAAGCATATGATGCCGCGATGATCTTATTAAATGAAGGGATCCGTTGCACGGTTGTCGATCTGCGCCGGCTCAAACCGCTCGACGGGAATCTGATTGCGGAGGCGTCTCGCAACAAACGACTTATCGTTTGTTGTGAGGAGGGTGTTTATCCCGGCGGAGTCGCTTCGCAAATCGCTCAAATGCTGGTGCTTGATTCCCGGAAGACAATACTACTTTCCATTTCCGTAACCCCCGAAAATCTTGTTATCGGCTCTCGAAAAGAGGTGCTGCGCCTTCAGGGTCTGGACAGCGCTTCGATCGCGGAAAGGATACGTTCTTCGTTAAAAAACTGAGTCGATGTTCTTTTTAAAGATTCATCGGATATATTATGATGAATTTTTTATCTCGAATATGTATAATTACTATAGTTTCATCAAAGATCGGAGGCTCAGGGTTATTTCATGCGTTTCGGAATTATTTCCAATCCGGAGAAGGATCCCCAATATGTTTTCGCGCGATATGCCGCTTCCAGAATAAAGGAATCGGGCAATCAGGCCGTTATCGACGAATATTACTCAAATTCGGAATTGGCCGGGGATCCGAGCACCGAGATTTCGAGCTATGAGCACTGCGACATGATATTTTGCCTCGGCGGAGACGGAACATTTTTGTCTGCGGTACACGATCATTTTCTCAAGGACGTTCCGATAATCGGAGTGAATTTGGGAAGCATCGGGTTTCTCGCGGAGATTCAGCCCGATAAGTTTGATGAATATTTGACACGTATTCTCAATACTGACTACCGGATTGAGAAGAGAATTCAGCTTGAAGCCGCCGTTTTCCGGGAGGACGGCACGCCCAAAGGCGCGGGGATCTGCCTCAACGACGCTGTAGTGGCTCGAGGACAAAGCCTTCATGTGTTTACTCTGGATTTATTTATTGATAAAGACTATGTGGAGCGCTTGTCCGGCGACGGGGTGATTATTTCCACGCCGACCGGCTCCACCGCGTACTCCCTCGCTGCGGGAGGCCCGATCATCAAGCCGGACATGCATGCACTGCTCGTGACTCCGATCTGTCCGCATACTTTGAACAGCCGCTGTTATGTGGTGAGCGATGACAGCCGCGTCGAGATTCACCTGAAGAATTTTACCGAGCCCCCGATTCTCAGTTTCGACGGACGTAATGAGATTAAGTTGGAACCGATGGATCACATCATTTTCACCAAATCGAGGCATCCGATGAAGATTGTTCGTGTCGGTGATTCGAATTACTACCAGACCATTCGAAAGAAGATCCGTGCGAGAGGAAGTTTTTATGAAGATGGCGAAAAATGAGCGACAGGAAAGTATTTTGCGCGTGATACGCAGTTCTGACATATCGACGCAAGAGGAGCTTGTCAGCGAACTCCAATCGATGGGATTAGCCGTCACGCAGGCAACCGTCTCGCGGGATATTAAAGATTTGGGGATTATCAAAGTTACACTGCCGAACGGCACCTCCAAATACAGCGTCCTGGACAGGACGGGCGATGTTGCACCCGGACGCCTCTTGTCAGTTTTTTCTCAATCGGTTATCAAGAGTGAGCCGGCGATGCATTTGGTCATCATCCGAACGCTTCCCGGAATGGCTCAGGCCGCCGCATCCGCGTTGGATTCGATCCATTTGCAGGATGTCATCGGAACAATAGCCGGCGACGACACCGTATTTGTTGCTACGCCCGGTCCGGAATGCGCCATCGCGCTTTGCCAGACGATCAAAGATATGAATTTCGGATCACAACAGGAGTAACGGAAAAATGCTGATCAGACTGAGCATTTCCGGATTCGCCCTGATCGACTCCATGGACTTTGAGCCCGGTATGGGTCTCAATGTAATTTCGGGAGAGACGGGCGCCGGTAAATCTCTTCTCATCGACGCAATCGGCGCGCTGATCGGGAATCGAATCGGTAAGGAGACCGTTCGTACCGGCAGCGAGAAAGCCATCGTTGAAGGCATTTTTGACCACGTTCATGATGTGATTCCGGAATCGGAACTCGATGAACTCGGGATTAATCCTGACGATGACGGTTTGCTGTATATTTCAAGAGAGATTCACCTCGCGGGAAGAAATATCGTTCGTATCAACGGAACACTTTTGCCGCTGTCGGTTTTGAAGGCGATCGGCCCGAGACTTCTTGATATACACGGTCAACATGAACAGCAGAACATTTTTCAGGTTCCCAAGCACATTGAGCTGCTCGATCGTTATATCGGAGAGCGGATGAGCCTTGCGACTTCGGATTATTCGGCTGTCCTTTCGGAGTATAAGAAGTGTTTGGATGAGATATCCGCGCTCGGAACCGACCCTCAAGCGCGTGCAAGAAGAGCGGAACTCTTGAGATACCAGATTGAAGAGCTGGAAAATGCCGGGTTTCAGCCCGGTGAGGAGGAACTCCTTTTAAAAAACAAAAGAATGATCGCCGGAATCGATAAAGCCCGTAACGATGTCGCGGAATTGGATCGGATATTCGACTCCGAGGATTCGGTCTCTCCGTTGAACAGATTCCATGAAGCCGAAGCAAGAATAGACCAATTGTCGCTGTTTCGCGATAAATACCGATCAATAGGTGATCGGATG
>JAEAME010000438.1_pt1 | contig 43327 bp, 39 predicted proteins | sample 8958731 | NCBI WGS metagenome assembly JAEAME01 (sample SAMN16933194, study PRJNA681113) | bioreactor sludge metagenome | isolation source: anerobic bioreactor sludge (Control) | place: India:Bengaluru | collected 2018-10-24
TCGATTGCTCATCCAGGGACCTGCTGTGCGGCAGCAGACCTTCCTCGACGCCTGCTATAAAGACAACCCGGTATTCCGAGCCCTTGGAGCCGTGCAGCGTGTTGAATATGACGGCATCCTGCGTAAGCTGAGCCCCGGCGGCTTCCGAGGCCTGGCTGATCCTGCCGAGCAGGGAGCTGACGGCGGCCGGAGGATTGAGGTGATCATAGGAGGCTGCCAGTGAAACGAGCTCCAACACGTTCTCCATGCGCTCTTCGAAGCCGTCCTCATTTTTGAGTTGCTCCAGATAACCCGTCCTCTCGACGATCAGATTGAGCAATGAGGTTAAACCGGTGTGCCTGCCCCGCGTATGCAGCTCTTGCAGCAGCGCAACGAAACGTCCGGCTGAATTGCGCGCTTGCTGGCCGAGCGAGGGCAGCCCGCCCGCTGCGGCCTGTTCCAGCGCCTGGTGCAGATGGGTCCTGGTCCCGGCGGCCAGCTTCTGAATGCGGGCCAGCGTCTGGGGGCCGATGCCTTTGCCGGCCAGTTTTATCACACGCAGCAACGCAGCGTCGTCGGCGGGATTGCGTATCACCCTCAGCCAGGCGGCCAGGTCCATAACTTCACGGCGTTTATAGAAGGGCGTGCCGGTGGCCAATCTGTATGGTATCTTCTCGAGATTGAAGGCATCCTCCAGCGCGCGCGACTGTGCGTTGACCCGATACAAGACGGCGAAATCGCTCAGTTTCAGGCCGTGTTTGCCCGAAAGAGCTTTAATACGCGAGGCGATGAAATGGGCTTCGTCATTGCCTTCCTTGAGCCGTATCACGGAAATGGGACTGCCCGTCTCGCGCGATGTGGACAACCGCCTGTTTCTGCGCATACTGTTGCGTGCGATCAGGGCATTGGCCGCCTGCACGATGGTCTGCGTCGAGCGGTAGTTCTCATCGAGGTCGATGATCACAGCGCCCGGAAAATCCCTGCGGAAGATGTCCGAGTTGCGTACCTCGGCCTGTCTCCAGGAGTAGATCGTCTGATCCGGGTCCCCCACCACGCAGACATTGCCGTGTCCGGACCCCAGCATCTTGATGATCCGGTACTGGAGGTTGCTTGTATCCTGAAACTCGTCGACCAGTATGTACCTGAATATCTGCTGATAGCGCCGCAGGACATCGGGATTGTCCTGCAGCAGGCGGCCGGTGAAAACCAGCATGTCATCGTAGTCCAGGGCGTGGTTTTTCTTGAGGGCGGACTGATAAAGACGGTAGATAGTGGCGGATACGTCGTCCAGGCGTTCCGGCCCGACAGTGACGGCTTCAACATCCACGCCGCTGGTCTTCAGCCGGCTGATCAGCCCCTTAATACGGCGGAGGTTGGTCTCCTCGATGTTCAAACCGGCTCCGGCGATACATTGCCTGATCAGCTTGTTGCTCTCTTCATCATCGTACACAATGAAGCCGGTGCCCATACCCGGCACACCCTCTCTGCCCAGTATGCGCAAACAGGCTGCATGGATGGTGCTGATCGCTACGGCAGGAGGTTTTTCAAACAGCTCCCCCAGGCGCTTTTGCATCTCTGCCGCAGCCCGGCGGGAGAACGTGACGGCGAGAATATGCCGAGGATTGATGCCCGCCCGGCAGACCATGTAGGCAATGCGGTGGACGATGACGCGTGTTTTACCGCTTCCCGGCCCGGCATATACCAGCAGCGGGCCATCCACCGTCTGCGCGGCCCTTTTCTGAGCGGGATTGAGGCCATCTAAGGGATCCATTGCGGCCAGCTTAGATTAATAAATTCGGGAAAGTCAGATTTTCTCGAGCGGCGCCATGCTGAGCAGAAGCTTCTTCACGCCGCCCTCTTCGAAAGCCACGATTGCCTCGCGGTCCTGCCCGGTCACCCTGACGCCTATCACCTGGCCGTCGCCGAATTTGGCATGGCGCACGCGGTCGCCGGGATTGACCTCGGCCATTGCCCCGGCAGCCGGCCGTTGAGGGCTCTTTTTTGCCAGCAGGTCGGCGATGTTGATGCCTTCATCTTCGTCGCGCCACCTTCTTGCCCTTACACCCGTGCCTCTGACGGCCTGCTCCTCACCCGGGACCATTCCTTTGCGTTCAATCAGGTGATCCGGCAGGTCGTCCAGGAACCTGGAGGGCGTGCTCTCCGAGCTCATTCCGAAGATGGCCCGGCGGACGGTATGCATCAGGTAGACATTGCGTTCGGCGCGCGTCACTCCGACATAACAGAGGCGACGCTCCTCCTCGAGCTCATCGCCTCCCTCCTCCATGGAGCGCCTGTGCGGCAGTAGCCCCTCCTCAAGGCCCACGATAAATACGATGGGGAACTCCAGTCCTTTGGCCTGGTGTAGCGTGATCAGCGTCACGGTATCCTCCCTGCTCTCGATCTCGTCGGTGTCCGCCACCAGGCTGACCTTCTCCAGGAAGGGCGCCAGCCCCTCGCCGGGGGGGAGGTCGTCGTAATCGGCGGCCACCGTGCGCAGCTCCTGGATATTCTCCCAGCGCTCCTCGCCGTCCTCCTCACCCCTGATCGTGTCCCGGTATCCCGACTTCTCCAGTACGGTATCCATCAGTTTAACCAGATTTAGCTGCTGTCCCTCTATTATCAGGTCGTTGAGCATGCGGTAAAAGCCGGAAAGGGCGTTGTTTATCTTGGGGCCGAATCCCGGGCCTCCGCCCTCGTTGACCGCTTTAGCGGCGGCGAACAGCGACTGGTTGTTTTCCCGCGCCCAGTTGGTGAGGTCGGACAGGGTTTTGGCCCCTATCCCGCGGCCGGGGATCCTGATGATACGTGAAAGGCTGATATTATCGAAGGGATTTTGAATAACACGCAGGTAGGCGATGGTGTCCTTGATCTCGCGCCGCTGGTAGAACCGCGTGCCGCCTACCAGTTTATACTTGATGCCGTAGCGCATGAAGGCCTCTTCCACGGCACGCGACTGCGCATTGGTGCGGTACATCACTACGCAGTCGCCCGGCTTGATGCCATCGCTGCTGCACATTTTCAAAATCTCATTGGCTACGAACTGCGCCTCTTCCTGCTCGTTATAGGTCTTGACCAGATAAACAGGCGTGCCGTCCTTGTTGGCCGTCCAGAGGTCCTTTTCCTTGCGTTTCTTGTTGGCCGATATGATGGCCGAGGCGGCGCCCAGAATGTTTTTAGTCGATCTGTAGTTCTGCTCCAGCACGATAACCCGGGCGTCCGGGAAATCCTTTTCAAAGCTCAGTATGTTGCGTATATCGGCGAACCTCCAGGAGTAAATGGACTGATCGGGGTCCCCCACCACGCACACATTGCGGTGTTTGCCGCCGAGCAGGCGCACCAGCTTATATTGAATCAGGTTGGTATCCTGGAATTCGTCAACCAGCAGGTGAAGGTAGCGGGAGCGGTATTTCTCCAGTACCGCCGGGTGTTGCTCAAACAGCTGAACGACCTTCATCAGCAGATCGTCGAAATCTGCGGCGTTGCTCTGCCCGAGCTGCTCCTGATATCGCTCATAGACGCGGCAGACGATATCGTCCCAGGGGCTTCTGGCCCTTGCGGCGAGGGCATCGTATGTAACCTGCTGGCTCTTGGCCTGGCTGATGGCATTGCGGATTTTCTGCGGATTGTACTGCCTGGGGTCCAGGTCCAGATCAAGCAGGCACTGCTTGACCAGGCTCTGCTGGTCTTCCTCATCGTAAATAACGAAGTTGGTGTCCAGTCCCAGTGCCTTGCCGTCCCTGCGCAGGATGCGGGCGCAGATGGCGTGAAATGTTCCTGCCCATACCTGATCCGCCAGGCTGCCCAGCAGCTTCTGTAGACGCTCCTGCATTTCGCGGGCAGCCTTGTTGGTGAAGGTGACGGCCATGATATGGCGTGGGCTGACGCCGGTGGTCTTAACCAGATAGGCTATGCGGTGGGTGATGACCCGCGTTTTACCGCTGCCCGGGCCCGCCAGTATCAGCAGAGGCCCTTTGATATACTGAACGGCCTCACGCTGGGCCTCATTCAACCCTGCCAGTATGTCCATAGAGCTACTTCTTGGTGGTCGAATTCCACTTGATCTCGATCTGATCGGGCTCCACACCGGTGAAGGAGATGCCGGCAGCGCTGCTGGTGATGACGGCGCCCGACGGCTGCAACGTGATGTTGGTCAGGCCGCCCGACTGGCTGACCAGGACCTTGGTGGTCTTGGCTTTTATCACTATATTGACGTTATCCACGGGCAGGCCGCTGACCGGTTTGCCTCCGGATGAAATTGAACCGATACTGACGCCCTCCAGGTAGATATCAGCCCCGCTTGAACTGCAGGAAAGGGACATGGGAAGCAGAGCGATGACCGCTGCGAAGAGCGCGATCATACGGATATTGAAATGCTTCATCTAAGGGCACCTCCTGTTCACGATGATAATCGCAGTGAAATCAGGGCTGAAAAGGAACATACATGCGGCTGCCGCTTAATTATAGCATCATGGGGATGAATTCGTGCCGGATTCCGGTATCGAGGGTAACTGGAAAGCTCGGGAATGTTTACAGCGTTACCCGGTTGGAATTTGCGGCAGGTCTTTTACCCTGTTTTACCAGCGTGGTCTGAGTTGCCGCTTTTTTGCTGGCGCGGATTTAAATAGTGAGGGGTGTATTCCGAAGGGTAGATGATCAGGTCGAATACAGGGGGATTTTTATCGCTGTATGCAGACACGCTACTCCCCGCTACCTGCTGAGACGCGCCGTTGGCACCCTGCCGGTATACTATCGCTATGCTGACGGGAGCATGAATGTCCACCCTGCCGAATAAGGCGGGTATATGCACTATCTGCGGGGTAACAACATTAACGGGCGTGGCTGGCTGAGGCTCGGGATCGGCGACCGAGGTATGGGTGGTCGGTTGCGCCGTCTGTGGTATGGTCAGGTCGTCCACCAGGCACCTGTTCCTGCCCTCCTGCTTGCAGCGATACATGAAGTCGTCTGTCCTGGCCAGGATGCTTTTATCCATATCGTCGGGCTGCGCGATTGTCCCGCCGATTGAAACGGTCACCTTAATCGTATCTGAACCGTATCGCAGAGCGGCGTTCTGCACAGCGGCCCGCAACCTTTCCGCCGTGGCGAGCAACCTGTGCTGGTCCACATTGACCAGGACCAGCATGAACTCGTCTCCGCCCCAGCGGAAGATGAAATCAAAGGGCCTGATGCTGGAAAGCATGGTGCGGGCCACCATTCTCAAAACCTCGTCGCCGGCCTCATGTCCATAGGAATCGTTGACCATTTTCAGATTATCTATGTCGATAAAGAGCGCACCGAAGGCAGAGCCGTAGCGTTTCAATTCGGCCAGTTTTTTCTGTAGCGTGACGTCGGCGAAGCGCCGGTTGCCGACGCCCGTGAGGCCGTCATAGGTCGAGAGCTTCTCCAGATCGGCGGCGTGTTGCTTTATGTGCAGCAGCGAGGAATTATCGTTGAAACTCTGAATGCTGCCTACGATATTGCCGTCGGTATCCCGTATGGCGTTGACCTTAACCAGCACGGGAATCCTGTGCCCGTCCCGGTGCTTCAGGAAAGTGTTGACCTCCCTGCTGTCGCCATCCTTCATCGCCGCCTGAATTGGGCAACTCGATTCACAGAGGGGATGGCCCTTATCGTCCACATGGACCAGGATATTATCGAAGCAGCCCTTCCCCACCACTTCATCGCAGGAATAGCCTGTGATATGCTCGGCGGCCCTGTTCCAGTAGGTGATGGTCCTGTTGGTGTCTACGAAGTATACGCCGTCGTAAAGGTTATCCAGCAGTTCCCTGTATAAGATCGTCTGCATCGTCACCGAACCGAATCCTGTACCATAATAGACATGCTCACCACCAGCTATGCAGTAGAAACCCTGGGAGGGGGAAAAAGAGTCGAAAAGGTAAACTGCTACATATTACTTAATAGAAGTTCGCAAAGCACAAATCCCAGCGTATTATAAAATATTCCGCGAAAAATTTCCGCCCCGTATCTAAGCGTGGTCGGCCAGCCATACCCCCATGTCGCTGAAGACCCTATCCTTGCCCGGCTCATTATGCACCTCATGATAAAAGCCCTCGTATATCTTGAGCGTCTTGTCCTTGGAGCCGGCCTTGGCATAAAGGGATCGTGCCCCTTCATGGTTTACCAGCTTGTCCTCCGTGCCCTGCAGGATGAGCAGCGGTATGGTTATGGACTGCAGATGCGGCTCCACTGACTTCATGGTGGAGAACAGCTCCGAGCCGAGGCGGGCGGTTATCTTTCCGCGGTAAACCAGCGGATCCCTGTCATAGGCTTCTACCACCGACTTGTCCTGGCTGAGGTAGGCTGAGTCCAGCGCCTGCACGCCCATCCTGGGGGTGACCGCGGAGAGCACCCTTGCCACGGCGATGACGGCCGGCGAGATGCCCTCACCCGGCTTGAGGGCGGGGGCGGATATTACCAGTCCGACCAGGTCGTTCTGGTGCTGGAGCGCATAGGCGGTGGCGATCAGGCCGCCCATGCTGTGGCCGTACAGGAAGACTTTTTTAGTGGGATGGTCCTTGTGCGCCATCTGATAGAGTGTGTGGAGGTCTTTCAGGTAGCTCTGGAAGCGGTCTATATAAACCCTCTGGCCCTCCGACTTGCCGTGGCCTCGGTGATCCAACCCATAAACCGCGTAGCCCAGGGGGACGACTTTATTGACGAGGTTATGGTAGCGGGAGATGTGCTCGCCCAGCCCATGCGCCACCAGTATCACGGCCTTGACCTCGCCGTCAGGCAGCCAGCATCTCCAGTAGAGATTGAAATTCGCGGTACCCTTAAAATTGCCCTCTTTCTGCTGCATTGTAGCCTCTCCCATTTTTGCCCATATTATGCTCTTGCAGGCCACTGCCGACAAGTCAGATTGAAATGCTGGCCCGCACGGCCCCGATATTTGTCTGTGGAAGGTGAAAAACGTAAAATTTACAGGCGGTTTTTAAATATGCTGAGAGCAGTACTGTTCGATCTGGACAATACCCTTATACTCTTCGAAGAGGTCAAATTCGTCGATGGCTATTATCCGCGGCTGGCGGCCAGGTTCGAAGGCTTTTTCCCCGACGGGCAGTTCGCCCGGAGGCTGATGAACGCAACTATAAGGCTGCGTAATAACGACGGCAGCACGGTTAACCGGGAGCTTTTTATCAGAACCTTGTGTGATGGTCTCAAGATCAACAGGGACGATGTATGGGCCAGGTTCGAGCAGTTCTTCAGCCTGGACTTCGATGTTTTTCGTGATACGGTGTTGGCCACCCCGGGTGTTGGCGACGTATTCAGGCATGTAAAGGAGAGCGGGTTGAAGCTGGTGGTGGCCACTAATCCTATCTGGCCGCTGTCCGTGCAGCAGAAAAGAATCGCCTGGGCCGGTGTGGGAGATACCACAGTCGATCTTATCACACATATCGACAATATGAGCTACTGCAAGCCGCAGCTCGGATATTTCAGACAGATCTGCCGGATGATCGATGTCGTGCCAGCAGAATGCCTGATGGTGGGCGACGACCCGGCCAACGACATGGTGGCCGCTAAAACTGGCATGAAGACCTACCAGACGACGGATAGCCGCGCGCACTCGAAGCAACCGCTCGAGGTAAGCAAGAAGATCATCGGCAATGACCTCGAGGGAATACCGCCGGCTGATTTCAGCGGCCCCCTCAAGGACGTCAAGCCGGCCATCGACAGCCTCCTCGCCAATTAAATCCCCACAAAGCTATTCCAGATAAAAACTTTGCATTACGCAAACTATTTATATTATACTAATTAACAGGTTAATACCCGTGGCGGCGAAAATGATGGAAAAGCGTGAGACGATCGACAGGATTTTAAGCCGTGTCGAGGGCACTTTCCGGCAGCTTTTACCGCTGGCGCATCAGGAGCTGCTGGATCTGGACCTGACCACGCCACAGCTGAAGGTAGTGCTGCTGCTTTATCTGGAAGGATCGGCCCGCATGAGCGCGCTGGCCTCGGCGCTGGGCGTCAGCCTGGCCACAGCCACAGGTATTGTGGACAGACTGATGGAAAGGGGTCTGGTAATCAGGGAGAACAGCAGTGCGGACCGCAGGGTTGTGGTCTGCCGCCTGTCGGACAGGGGTCACGAGCTCACCGACAGGCTGTACATCTCGGCCCGCGAGCGCGCCCGCGCCCTCCTGCAGGGATTAACGGAAGCCCAGTTGAATAAGCTTGACGAGGCGCTGACCTCACTGTAGAGCGGCGCCGCAAAGGAGATAGAATGAACATAGTTGTCACCGGCGCCACCGGCCATATCGGAAATGTGCTGGTACGCCAACTGCTGAAAGAAGGGCACAGCGTTAAAGCGCTGGTGCCGCCCTTCGAGAATGACCTGCCCATCCGCGGCCTCGACGTGGACGTGGTGCCTGCAGATGTATGCGATGCACGCTCCCTGAGCTCTGTTTTCGAAGGCGCGGACGCCGTTTACCATCTTGCAGGTATCATAGCCATCACGCCGGGCAGGGAGGCGCTGCTGCAGAAGGTCAACGTGCAGGGCACACGCAACGTGGTGAATGCCTGCCTGGAGTCCGGCATCGGCCGCCTGATCTATACCAGCTCCATACATGCCATACAGGAGCCTCCCGAGGGCATAGTCATCAACGAGACCTTCCCGGTGGATCCGGAAAACGTTCTCGGACCTTATGCCAGGAGCAAGGCCATGGCCACGCTGGAGGTGCGCAGGGGCATAGAGCGAGGGCTGGATGCGGTGATCGTCCATCCTACAGGAGTGATCGGCCCCTTCGATTTCAGGATATCGGAGATGGGCCAGCTCGTGCTGGATTTCATTCGGGGCAAGCTGAAGGCCTACCTGGACGGGGCTTACGATTTCGCCGACGTCCGCGATATAGCGCAGGGGCTGATGCTGGCATGCAGCAAGGGCCGCCGCGGCGAGAGCTATATCCTCTCAGGTGAAAGGGTGAGCATCAAACGTATCATGGAGCTGCTGGAGGAGACCAGCGGTGTGAAAGCGCCCGGGTTCAAGGTACCCGCCTGGCTGGCCCGTAGCGTGGGCAAGCTGGCGCCCATCTATTACAGGATCAACCGCAGCAAGGCGCTTTTCACGGATTATTCGGTGGATGTGCTGCGCAGCAATTCCGTGGTCACCTGTGAGAAGGCGCGGGTGGAGCTGGGCTATAAACCACGCTCGGTGCAGGAATCGATTTGCGATTCCGTGGCCTGGTTCAGACAGTATCTCACTCCGGCACAGCTTGCGCCCGCTATGGAGCGGATTTAAGCGGGCGCTGTCCCTATGTCAGCCTGATTATTCTTGACGGCCTAAACTGCCGTCTTTTCGGCTTCTGCCGTCAGTTCTCGCAAACGTTGATAGCCACCTATTATTGGTGTATATTATTTAGCGGTTTGCAGATATGCCCGCAGGCAGGGCTGATTTAAGGAGGCGAGATGGCTGAAGATTATGCGGAAAAGAGTTTCTGGCTGGGTAATTCGGGGGCTTATCAGGAAAGCCCGCCGCTGACAAGCGATATCAGATGCGACGTCGCTGTGGTGGGCGGTGGATTCGCCGGCATCGCCACCGCCTACTATTTGAAGAAGGCGCAGCCTTCTCTCAAGGTAGTTGTTCTCGAGGGATGGGTTATCGGATGGGGCGCCTCCGGCCGTAACGCCGGCTTCGCCATGACCACCTTCGGGCTGCAGATGTCCATCACCAAGATGCTCTTTGGAGAGGAGAAGACCAGGCAATCGCACCGTTACATGGAGAGGGCCGTAGATATCGTGGGAGAGCTGGTGGCCGAACACAGGCTCGATTGCGACTACGAGCGGACCGGCTTCCTGCGCATCGCCACAACGCCGGCCTATGTCAAGCGGATCAGGGATGAAGTGCAGCTGGTGAAGGAGCTGGGTCTGACGGGAGTGGACTGGATAGAGGCGGAGGAGGTGCAGAAACGCGTCAGATCGCCCCTCTATATGGGGTCCTGGTGGGAACCGCGCTGCGCACTGGTCAATCCCGCCAAACTGGCTCGCGAGATGAAGCGCGTGGCGGTCAAGTTCGGCGCCGAGGTCTATGAGCGCACTCCCGTGACCGAGATAAAGCGCGCCGCACCGGGCTTCGCGATTAAGACGCCGAAAGCTGTGGTAAAAGCGGACAAGCTGGTGCTGGCGACCAACGCCTACTCTCTGGCTATACCGGAGCTGAATGCCATGCAGCAGCCGGTCTGGACCTACATAGTCCTGACCGAGCCGCTGAGTAAGTCACAGCTGGATGAGATGGGCTGGCAGGGTCGCGAGGGCATCGAGGACTACCGCAACATGGTGCACTACTACCGCCTGACCGCGGACAACCGTCTGTTGATGGGGGGGCGTGATATCACATTGACCTACGGCAACAACATGGAGAGGGACATGAATCCGAAGATATTCGCCCAGCTCGAAAAGGACATCGTCGATTTCTATCCCTGCCTCAAGGGCATCAAGATAACGCACCGCTGGGGCGGGCCCGTCTCCGTTCCCATGGATATGACGCCTGCGCTGGGATACCTGGGAGGCAAGGACGCGGTTTACAGCCTGGGCTGCATGGGGCATGGTGTTTCGTTGACCCACCTCAACGGCGAGGTCATGGCCGACCTGCTGCTGGAGCGGAAGTCCGAATGGACGGAGTGCTTCCCCGTAAACCGCAAGGTCTTCAAGTGGCCGCCCGAGCCTATCAGGTTCGTGGGCGAGCAGGCCATTTTAAGTTACCTGCATGCCGAGGATGCCTGGCTTGAACGCAAAGGCCTGGGACCGGATAAAAAGTAACACCGTTCCGCACAACGTTCGGTCGCAGCGCAGCGCATGACAGCGCAGTCGCGTCGTGCTAAAATCCTTCAGCCCTGACAGCCGCCGCTGATCGGGCGGCCGTCCATCCGGGAGCTATATGGATCCCCTGTTATTAAGAATCTTTCTGCTGGTGCTGGTGCTCATATTTGCCCACACGGTGGAGACCGTGCTGGGCTTCGGCGCCAATATCATCGCGCTGGCCCTGGGCATTTTCATATTTCCGCTGGAAACCATATTGCCCGTCCTGGTGATCCTCGGTTTATTGCAGAGCCTGTGGCTGGTGGCGCGCTGGTTCAAGCATATCAGGTGGAAGGTGTTGCTTCTGAATATCCTGCCTGCGGCCATTATCGGCATGGCCATCGGCATCTTCTATAGAACGACGGTGGGCAACTATACGCAGCTGCTGGTGTTGCTGGGCATCTTCATTATGGCTGTATCAGTGATGGAGATAGTCCTCATATATAAAACAAGGGCTGCCGGCGGAAGCCTGCCCTGGTTTCTGGGCTGGCCCATACTGATCGTGGGGGGTATCTTCCACGGTATATTCGCCAGCGGAAGCCCGCTCATCATCTACTATTCCAGCCGCGAGTTCAAGGAGCCCGCCGAATTCCGGGCCACCATTTCCATGCTGTGGCTGATCCTGTATATCATTCTGGTGGTCAACCTCTTCGCCATCGGCCAGATAAATGTCACCACCCTGGCGACGACGGGCATCGTTCTGCCCGGCCTGATACTGGGCATATTATTCGGTAGCCGTATGACCTTCAGGACGCTGGTTTACAAGGTGCTTATCTATGCCCTGCTCTTCATCGCGGGGCTGTTGCTTATTGTCCAGCAAATCGTCTACCGTTGAAGGCGCATGGCGCATTCCTGCTACAATAAGCAGGGCCGGTTGCCCGGCGCAGAATAAGAAAATGAAGAAAATTTCACGCAATCTCGTCCCGCCGGGGTTGTCGTATATTGCGGACAACATCAACAGCCGTGACAATATACTCGGCCTGCCGGTCGAGGCCAGGGCTAAATGGGCCGAGGGGCTTGAGTTTTCCGCTGACCGCTCCACCGTGTTTTTCGCCGGGTGCGGCTATCAGTATTCGTCGATGCTCGAGCCGCTGGTTACCCTGGTCAGGACCGCCGACCGCATGTCTATCGATCCCGACCTGCCGGTCGTGCTGGCCGGCATCCCCAGGAAACTGGGAGTGGACGTTGCAGGCATATACACCAGGGTGCTGTCGCGTGACGAAGGCGGAGACGGCAGTGTGCTGAGAGACGCCGTGAGTGTGCTCAGATATTTGGGCGTCGAACCGGGATATCTGGGTGTGGACGAGCCCTGCTGCGGCGCACCGCTTTACCATATGGGGCTGCGTAATGAGTTTGCCGCCAATGCCGCTAAAGCCGTTGCACGCTTCAGATCGCAGGGCGTGAAAAAAATAATCGGCATCGTCCCCTCTTGCACATACGCCCTGCGCACGCTTTTTACCGCCGCGGTGCCCGACTACGATCTGGAGGTCCGCCACTTCATCGAGGAGGTCGCGGACAGGATCAAACCGGGACAGTTCCGCTATCCACGTAAGGTTAAGGTGGCCTATCATGATCCCTGCCAGCTGGGCAGGTACATGGGGTTGATCGAGCATCCCCGCAAGGTGCTGCGGTCGATCGAGAACCTGGAGCTGTTTGAGCCGGAGTGGACAGCGGGCGAATGGTCCACCTGTTGCGGCGGCGGCGGCGGCTTCGAGGTCGTATTTCCCGATATGAGCCAGACGCTGGCCGAAGGCAGGGTGAGGGAGCTGGCCGATACCGGCGCGGGTATTATAGCCACCCAGTGCCCCGGCTGCCTGATGCAGCTTAAGAGCGGACTGAAGACCCTGAAAAAGGAACAGATCGAGGTTGTCGACCTCACCACCCTGCTGGCCAGGTCGATGAACACAAAATGAGGACTCTATTGAATTTAAATCGGAGTTGTCATCGCGAGGAGCGTAGCGACGTGGCGATCCAGAAGATTGCCGCGCTAGCGCTCGCAATGATTTGGCATTGAACAAATGTCTATCTCGAAGGACTACAGAAAAGAGCTCAGGGACGCAGCCGGCAGCGGGCGCATCAGGCTGGCGCTCTCCCGCGCCATTAAAAGCTATCGCTTGAACACAGATAATGCTCTTAAGAGATTCCCCCACACGGTTAAAATGGCTGAAGAGGTCAGGCTGATAAAAGAGGCGTCAGTTCAGCAGATGGGCGAGCTGGCCCGGAAAGCGGGCCACAGCATCGAGGAAAACAAGGGGAAGTCCCACATCGCCCGGACGGCAGGGGATGCGCTCAGAATCATAGGAGAAATCGTCGGCAGCAAGAAGCTGGTGGTCAAGGCCAAAAGCATGACGGCCGAGGAGATACGGCTGCGCGAGCACCTGGAGGAGGCGGGCAACGAGGTATATGAGACCGACCTGGGTGAATTCATTATACAGAAGCTGGGACAGCGCCCCATGCACATACTCTCACCCGCCATACACGTGCCCAGGGAGGATGTGGCCCTGTTGTTCACGCAGATAACCGGACGGAAGCAACAGCCGGATATCGAGAAGCTGGTAGCCACGGCGCGGGAACTGCTGCGGGAGAAATTCTTCAAGGCGGACATCGGCATCAGCAGCGCCAACGTGGTCTCCGCCGATACGGGCACGCTGTTCATGATCGAGAACGAGGGCAACATCCGCCTGGCCACGGGCGCGCCGCCCGTGCATATTGCGCTGGTGGGCATGGAGAAACTTGTCCCCACGCTGGAGGAGGCCTTCAAGGTCGCCGAGGTCACCTGGCGCTACGCAAACTATTCCGTGCCCTCTTACGTCAGCCTGGTCTCCGGCCCCAGCAAGACGGGCGACATCGAGAAAGTGACTACTTACGGTGTTCACGGTCCTAAGGAATTCCACGTTATCTTCCTGGATGACGGAAGGACACGTCTGGCTAAAGATCCCGCGCTGCGGCAGGCGCTCTACTGCCTGCGCTGCGGCGGGTGTCTTTACGAGTGCCCGGTGTTCGGCCTGACGGCGGGATATTTCGGCGACAAGTATTTCGCGGGCATCGGGGCGGTATGGGCGGCGGAGGTCACCCGCAACCTGGAGAAGGCCTCGTCCATGGCCTATACCTGCCTGACCTGCGGCCGGTGCAAAGTGCGCTGCCCGATGAAGATCGATGTGCCCGAGATGATACTGGCTCTGCGCAGGTCCATCGCCGAACCTTAGGCGGCTACGAGTACTCCTTCAGCTTTTCCACCACCGGACCTATCACACTTTCAGGCGACTCGTTGAACAGCAGGTGACAGGATTCGTGGAATACCAGCATCTCCTTTTGCGGCGCGGCGATTTTCTGGTATACCTCAAGACAGTAGCTATAGGGGAAGAGGGGGTCGCCGGTGGAGGCGATCACCACCACGGGACACTTGATACTGCCGTCCGAGACGCATGTCAGGTCGGCGGTGAATAGCGATGCCAGGAAACAAAGCGGGTAGTTGGAGCGGCTGAGGGGATCGTTGAAAAACAGGTCCCGCAGCTCCTTTGATCTGGTCACCCTGTCGAAGTCGAGGTAGAACTCCGGCGGCAGCTCCAGGCCCGGGGCGACGCGGGCGACCAGCTTCATCAGGGAGGTGATGGGATGGGTGAAGGGCTTGAGGAAATGCGGGAACCGCGTTATGTATATCGAGCTGCTCAGCGAGGGGAGCAGCACATTGTGGGGAAACGCCGCCCTGACGCGGCTGTCCTTCCCCGCCGCCGCCAGGCAGAGGATGCCGCCCTGTGAGGAACCCATCAGTATCACATCGCTGCTGATATGCTCCAGGCAGTAACCTACGCTGTCCGTGATGTTCTGCAGTATATCTGTGAATGTGAAGAGCTTCTTCTCCCGGGGGCTCTTGCCGTGTGAAAGCGGATGGACGCCCGCGACATTGAACCCCGCGCCAGCCAGCAATGTCAGGAAGTCATCGTAAAAAAGGGGGTGGGTCATGGTGCCCGGTATGAAAACGATGCAGGGACGGCCCTCGCCGGCGTGATAAAGGGAGAGTGCGATGCGGGTGCCCGCCGACTCGATCAGTACCTCGCTGTAGTCCGCCCAGCCCGACAGGTTCAGGACCGCCTTACCGTGGTCTCTCACGATTGTCTATTTTACACCGGGCGTCAAATGCCCAGGCGCTTGCGCCGCTCCTCGATGGCAGCGGCTATGCCGTCCACAGCCTTTACAGCGTCCTTTTCCACGCTCAACAGGCCGCCGGTGACGCCCGGCAGGTCCTGTGTCAGCAGCTTAACCAGGTCGGGTCCTCCGGTAACCGTGGGCACCGGGTTGACGTAGGTATAAAGGCCGAAGGCCAGGGCAAAGACGGCATCGATGGTGGCCTTCTGCTCCATGTATTCAGGCGCCACCGCCGCCACGGGCAGGTCGGTGACGGGCACGCTTCCCAACTCCTTCGAGATGGCGGCCAGCAGGTCGGACAGCCGTCCCGTATCGGTGCAGGTGCCGTAGCTCAGCACGGGCGGTATGCCCAGCGACCGGCATAGCCCCTTGAGTCCCGGTCCGGCCAGGTCGGCGGCCTCAGGGGAGCACAGCCCGGCTACCTGCATGGCCGCGTTGCCGCAGCCCATGGAAAGCACCAGTATGTCGCGCTTGATCAGCTCCCGGGCCACGGCCACGCTGTGCGCGTCGTTGCCGTGGTCGCGCAACGTGGTGCACGATACAAGCCCCGCCACGCCCCGGATGGTCCCGTGTTTAATGGCGTCCAGCAGCGGCGCCAGCGTACCTCCCAGCGCCTCCAGTATGCTCTCGGTGGAGAAGCCCACCACCGCCTCGGTCACCGGCAGCCCGGCCACCGCTTCGACCGTTTTCCGCCGTTCCCTGTAGTTGGCGATGGCCAGGTCCAGCAGCTCGGCCGCCTGCCGCGCAGCCTTTTCGGGCAGGTAGTTGATGCGGTCGGCCACACCGTCGAAGGCCACCAGGTCGCTGACGGGCAGCAGCTTGAACTTGTATCTTTCCGCGTAGGCGGGATCGACCGGCATGGAGCAGTTCATATCGCAGGCAAACAGGTCCACGCATCCCGAGGCCAGCACGGCCTCCTGCGAGATCCAGTTGCCGGTGAAGCCCCAGAATGCGTCGTCCATCTCCCACCGCTGTATCATCTCCTGGCCGGTCTCGATATTGGCGATGATGCGCAGGCCCCTGGCCCCGGCCTTTCTGGCTTTAGCCTGCCACTCTTCGGTGCGCGCCAGCTGCACCATGGCAAAGCCCAGGAAAGGCTCGTGTCCGTTGGGCAGTGCATTGACGTAATCGGGGTCCAGCACGCCCAGGTCCACGCGCATTTTATGCGGGCGGGGTATGCCGAACAGGATGTCCTGGCAGTACTCGTTAATTATCTGGCTCTGATAGGCCATGGCGATACCCAGCCGCATGGCCTTGAGCGCCAGGCTCTGGTAGTAGCCGTCCACGTTGGTCAGGCAGGAGCTGGTGGAGAAGAGGATCTCACCGTGAATGCCTCCCGGGAAGATGCCCAGCCTGCGCCAGGCGTTCTTGCGCTCGGCAGGCGCCAGCGCCTCCACGATGCGGCTGGGCTGGTCGTGCTTTCTATTAAAATCCTCATCGACATACTTGCACAGCCGCAAGGCTATGCGTTTATATGAGCCGGCGGTGCTCAGGCCGAAGCGTTTGGCGAATGCTTTGAGCTTGTCGCCCTCCGTGATGTGGAATGGGGTTTGCCCGCGGGCTGTGGCCTGCAGCGTCTTGATCGTCTGCTCGGTATGGTATTGATAGGTCGATGCGCCCATCACGTTGCGCAGCAGCATCATGCGCATGGACATGCCGTCGGCTGTGATGCCGCACACGCCGCGCTTGTCTTTGGAGGCGTCGGCCCGGCAGGGCCCGTTGGAGCAGAGATCGCAGCGCCTGCCCTCCTGGCAGAAGGGACAGCGCTGGTCGGGGCTGCTGCCCAGGCCCTGCGCATCGAAGCGGTCCCAGATATTGGTCATACCGTCCTTTTTGATGCGGTTGTAGACGGTGCGTACCGAGCTGTGATACGAGATGCGGTCCTCTTCCATGGCAACCTCCGCTTAATTTATTAGTTCGCCCCGTGTGCTTATAATGGCTTCTTTGAAGGGGATCTCTTTCCTGCTCGATAGAATAGCCTGCCCGGCCATGCGGGTCAAACCGGCGCAACAGGGCACCTCCATACGCAGCACGGTCAGGCTTCTGATGTCCGACCGGCTCAGTATCTCGCTCAGCCTGGCCAGGTGCGCTTCGAAGTTGTCCAGCTTGGGACAGGCCACCAGCAGGGCATGTTTTCTCAGGTAGTCCCGGTGAAATCCGCCGCAGGCGAAGGCCGTGCAGTCTGCGGCCAGAAGGACGTCCGCGCCCTGCAAAAAGGGCGCTGTGGGCGGCACCAGGCTGAGCTGCACCGGCCAGTGGGACAGCTGCGAAGGCTCGCTTTCAGATGTATTCTCCGATCCTGTCCCGGCCGGCTTGAACTGCGCTACACTGGAGGATGGACAGCCGCACGGCAGGTCATCTTTTTTTTCGAATTGCCTGACAGCTGCGGAAGGACAGCCGCAGGCCTGTTCGGGTGGCGACCCGGCCAGATGCCTTTTGACCGCTTTCTCATCGTACGGCTCCGCCTGTCTCTCTTCGATGCTGATGGCGCCCCGCGGGCATTCGGACAGGCAGGCGCCCAGGCTGTCGCAGTATTTATCGGATATCAGCCTGGCCTTGCCGTCGATGATCTGCAGCGCGCCCTCGGCACAGGACATTATGCACAGCCCGCACCCGTCGCACTTATCCTCGTCGATTTTGACTATCTTTCGTCTGATCCTGGTCGCCGCTTTCTCCATAATGCTCCTCCGCGTTAGCTTTTATTGTATTTGGACCCGCTTCAAAGGCCCGCTGATCCGGCACTGGTCCACATATTTGCAATACTCGGCGCAGGAATTGGTCCGGTTTAAAACAGCCTGCCCGCAGGCCGGGCATTCTACTTTGACGTCCGTGGAGAATATCTCCACATCTGCGCCGCATTGCGGGCAAGGCCTGATATAAAGTGCGGGTGTGCCGCTGCCGGAAGTGCCCGGACATCTGAAAGGCATAATCATAAAGTCATTCTATATTCGGGGAGGGCCTGCGGGTATGATAAATGTCACACGAGGTGATGGAGCAGGGCAAACCGGCGCTGAAAGAAGCCTATGCGCCGTAATGCTGAAGCAGTTGAAAAATGGCATCAGTGCCGAAATCCAGAGCCTCCACCGGCACGCGCTCGTCCGCCGCGTGGAAGAGCTGTTCGAAGTTGATGTCGGGGGGGAGCTTGAGAGGAGTGAATCCGTAGGTCTGTATGCCCAGCCTGGAGAAGAGGCGGGCGTCCGTCACGGCCGGGAAGAGCATGGGGGTGGGTGTGCCGCCCGGGTCGGCCTCTCTGAGTATGTCCGCCAGCGTATCGTAAAGGCCCATCTCCGGCTGCGGCATGCCGCCTCCGTAATAGGACAGCTCGTATTCCACGTCTGTGCCGGCCATGCCCTTTAACTCATTGATGATATCATCAGGTGAGAATCCCGGCAGCAGGCGGCAGTCGAGGCCCAGGGAAACCTGGCAGGGTATCTGGTTGAAGCTCTCGCCGCCGCGTATGGTGGTGGCTGCAGCGGTGTTGTGCAGTATGGGATCGAACATGCGCACCTGCTGGCCGAAGGTATCCAGGACCGAATTGGTCAGTGCCGGTATGAGCATCTGCATGAAGGTCTGCTTGAGCGGGCTGGGCAGCCCCTCCGCTGTGCAGCGGACCTGCTCCTTGGCGACGGGCGTAATATGTACCGGCAGGCGGTGCTCCAGGCTGTGCAGAAAGCGCGACACGCGCGCCATAATGCCGCCGCGCTCGGGCCAGGCCCCATGTCCGCCCTTGCCGTAAATAGTGGCTATCAGTCCGCAGCCCTGCTTCTCCGCTACCATGATGGGGTAGAAGCGGTGTCTCAGGATGTGTGAAGTGTAGCCGCCGAATTCGCCGATAGCGTATTTGACTCCCTGGAAAAGCTGCGCCTGGCTGGTGACAAGGTATTCGGCGCCCCAGGTGCTGCGGCTCTCCTCGTCGCTGAGGACCGCGAGAAGCACATCGCCGGCCGGCACCAGGCCGTCGGCTTTGGCGCGCATCATGACCGCCAGCATCATGGCGATTCCTCCCTTCATATCCAGCGCGCCGCGGCCCCAGATATATCCGTCCAGCTCCTCCCCGGAGAATGGATTAAGCCTCCATTTCTGATTGGCGGTGGTTACAACGTCGATGTGCCCGTACATCAACAGAGGCGGCGCCGAGCCGCGTCCCGGTATACGTCCGATCAGGTTGGGCCGCGACGATTCCCCGGCCACGATGGTGTTCTGTACGCCCGCCCAGTCCAGCAGCCCCTTGATATAGTTGATGCAGGCAGCTTCGTTCCCCGGCGGATTGACCGTGTTATGGCGAATCAGGTATTTGAGAATCTCGGACGGGTGCATATAGGCTGGAGGCTGTTCCCCAGAAGGCGAATTGCTCATCGCATTTCTCCTGTGCTTATATGGCGGACTTCTGCGAACTGACTGTCCGGCCCATTGTAGTAAATGCCCGTTGCGCTGTCCAGCGCAGTCCGGCATTTTACCTGCGGCAGCCGATTTCCAGGATTATTGACTTGTCCCTGAGGTCAAACTATTATTACCGGAACGGAGCCATACAAATTGAACGTTCCTTTCGGTAGCAGGTTTAATCTGACTGAGCTGGGCAATGACATTCGTGTAGCCATTTTTCTGGTTTTTAAAGCCATCGCCAGGGGCAACAAGTATACGCTGGTGCTGACCATTCTGGTCACCACGCTGGCTTTCATCAACATTGTTTTCACCTCGTCCATCATGAACGGGGCTATCAGCAAGGCCTATCAGCAGGCGCAGGAGAACTATGTCTCCAATATCGTGATATTGCCGGCCGTGGATGATAAATACATCAGCCAGGTGAGGCAGCTCAAAACCAGTATCGATACGCTACCCGGCGTAATAAGCTGCAGCTCGCGCTATTCCCAGTCAGGCCTGATCAGGTACGATCCGGAAAAGGACAACCTGGATGTACGCGAGAAAGCCTGGAACATCAAATCGATTAATCCCGAGGAGGAGATAAAGGTAACCAACCTTCAGAACTATATGATCGCCGGGAGGTACCTGGAGGAGGGCGATCGCAACCAGATTATTATGGGAAGGGAGATATCGGGTGGCTACGGGGCCAGCTTCCAGATTTCTTCACTTAAGGGCGCGCAGGTTGGGGATGAGGTGACCATAATTTACGGAAACGGCATCAAGCGCGACTACAAGATAAAGGGGATCTATAATACCTATTTCCCCCTGGCCGACCTCAACGTCTTCGTGACGGAGAAGGAGATGGAGTCGGTGCTGGGCCTGCACAACCGGGCTTCCGAGGTGCTGGTTAAAACGGACGGCTCGGTGCCCGAACGTGTTTATATTGATAGGCTGAGGACGATGGGGATTGAGCCGGAGCAGATCAACGTCTGGATGGACTTTATCGGCTACATCAGCGGGCTGACGCAGACCTTCGACATAGTCAAGAATATCGTGACCTTCATCGGTCTGCTGGTGGCGGGCGTGACCATATTTATCGTTATTTTCATCGCCACCGTCAACCGCCGGCGTCAGATAGGTATACTCAAGGCCATCGGCATGAAGGAACGCATAATCATCCTTTCTTATATGCTGCAGGCCGCATTTTATGCATTACTGGGAATTATTGCCGGGCTTATCTTTATCCATATCGGCCTGGTGCCGTACTTCGTGCGGAACCCCCTCCCCATGCCCATCGGGCTGGTAAGCCTGGCGCTGGTTAGAAGCGACATGGCTGTTGCTATAGTTAGCATGTTGCTGGTGAGCGTTGTGGCCGGTTTTATTCCATCATGGATGGTGACCCGGCAGAACATCATCAAGGCTATCTGGGGCTGAGAAGATGGCGATTATTGAAGCAAAAGGTCTGAAAAAAACATTCGGTGGCGCTGTGCCGGTCGAGGCGCTCAAGGATATCAACCTGTGGATAAACGAGGGGGAATTCGTTGGTATCATGGGTCCCAGCGGATCGGGCAAATCGACCCTTCTGCATATGCTGGCGCTGCTGGATGATCCCACGGCCGGAAGGATCATCGTGGACGGCAGGGACGTCGACCGCCTATCTTCTATACAGAAGACGCATTTCCGCCTGACTAAATACGGATACGTTTTTCAGGAATATGCCCTGCTGCCCGAGCTGAACGCGCTGGAGAACGTCTGCCTGCCGCTCATGATGCTGGGGGCCCCCGCCAGGGAATACCGGAAGGCGGCGCTGGAGATGATGGAGACGGTCGGGCTGGGCAAGCGCGCCAAGCACCTGATCAGCCAGATGTCGGGTGGCGAGCAACAGCGTGTGGCCATTGCCAGGGCGCTTGTCAACAGGTCGAAGATCCTCTTCGCGGATGAGCCCTGCGCCAACCTTGACACCAAGAATTCCGGCATCGTCATGAACCTCTTGAGGCGACTGTGCGACGAGAGGAAACAGACTATTATCATGGTGACCCATGAGCCGGAGCATATGCAGTTCGCCGACCGCATCATCTGGATCAAGGACGGCATGATTGAGAAGGAAGGGAAGGAGGGATAAAAACACTGAAGGGCCTGCCGTCCATAGACAGGCCCTTCAGTCCAATACTAAGTCCCTGGCTTAATTCTAATTATATCTCGTCAATTCGTCTGCCAGAGCCTTTTTAGGCAGCGCACCCACCTTGCGGTCGGCCAGTTTCCCATCCTTGAAGATGAGCAGAGTGGGTATGGCCTGAACTTGGAACCTGGCTGCTATGTCCTGGTTCTCGTCGGTGTTGAGCTTGCCGAAAGTGATCTTTCCTTTAAGATCGGCCGCCAGCTCGTCGATGACGGGCGACATCATACGGCAGGGGCCGCACCAGGGGGCCCAGCAGTCCACCACGAGTGAGCGGTTGTTCCGTATAGCCTCTTCCAAATTCCGGCTGTTAAGCTCAAGCACGAGCCCTTTTTCATTCTCCATGTTACCCTCCGTGTATTTATTAAACTATGATCTTATTATATTTTGGGCGCAGGGAGGGGAACATGATTTATGTCACTTTGTGACTGAAGTAACAATTGTCAGCCTGGGAGGCGGATTATCTCGTCGGCGATGAGGGCTGCCAGGTGTTTTTCGCTGCGTGGGCTGCCGTCCAGGGTCTCTCCGGCGATGATTAGGTGGCGGTGCGCCTGGGACTTGTATTCTTCCTTATCGGCGCAGGCGCGGCGGCAGCCGCAGAGAATGATAAGCAGGTCCAGTCCCGCGGCATCCGGCGGAGCGACCTCGATGTCCTCCCTGCCGTGGGCGAGGCTGCTCACCTGCGCGGCCAGGGAGGACAGGTCGATCTCGGGGTTACACGAGCCGCAGAACTTAAGCGCTATTTTGATGTTGGGCCTGCCCGGTAGGTATTATCAGCAGACGAAGAAGGGCTGATCGCCGATCTTTGCCAGCTTCTCCGCCAGCTTCTTCTTGCGTTCCAGGCTGCCGCGCCGCTCGATCATGATCTTCTGTGCCTGCGGCGAGCCGGCGCCGTGCATTGATTCGGCCAGGGCGGTGCCGCAGGTCATGGCGTCGATCAGGCGTATCAGGCGTATCCTGGTCTCCGCCGGGACTTCGGCGACGCCTTTCATGTACTTGTCCACCCATTTGCCGACTGTAGCATCCTTCAGGTCGAACTCGGAAGGCATGGTGGCCAGCAGGCCGCCCGTGATGTCGTGCGCCAGGCGGGCTATCTCGTAGACGTTGCGCGTCACGTTGAGCTTGGTGATGTTGGCCAGCAGGGGGTCGGCCTGGTAGCATCCCGCCGGCTGCTGGAATCCCTGGCAGGAGCAGGCGATCGAGCAGCAGTATATTGTCTCGGTCAGGTGGATCATCTCGGCCAGCTTGTCCCTTACATGCGATGCTTTAGCGGTGCCCTGCGCCTGCGCGAGGGCGAAAACGGCCCCCACCAGCACGTCGGCCAGTCCGCCCTTGCAGCCGCCGTAGTTCTGGCGGTGGAAGGTGGCAAAGCGCTCCACCAGCTCGCCGGCGAAATCGTATTCGCCGCACATGAAAACGTGCTCGTTGGGAACGAAAACCTTGTCGAAGACTATCAGAGCCTCTCCGCCCACGCACCCGTACTCAGCGTTGCCCTGGTCCATGGAGCACTCGCATTTGCGCGTATCGTTTGACTGGCGGCCGAAGACGTGCAGAACACCCGGCGCATCGATCGGCGCATAGAAGCATACGGCGTAGTCTCTGTCCTCAGCCCGCATGGCCGACGTCGGCATGACCAGGTGGCCGTGGGAATTTACCGCGCCCGTGATATGGACTTTAGCGCCGCTGACCACGATGCCGTCCTTCTTCTTCTCGACCACGCGGACATACTGGTCCGGGTCCTTCTGCTGGCTGGGCGCCAGGCTGCGGTCACCCTTGGGGTCCGTCATGGCGCCGGAGGGCATCAGGTCTTTGCTCTGAATCATTTTCACGAACTTCTTGAAGCGCTCATGGTAGTCCGTGCCGTATTTTTTATCGATATCGTAGCTGATGGAGTAGGTGGCATTCATGCCGTCGAACCCCACGCAGCGCTGGAAGCAGCTTCCAGTCTGCTGCCCGATGGCGCGCAGCATCTTGACCTTTTTGACCAGGTCGTCATGTCCCTGGTGGATATGCGTGAAGCGGTTGATCCTCTCTCCAGTGAGGTGGGATTTGGCCGAGCATACCTCCTCGAACTCCGGCGCCAGTGCCATCTCATAGGTCAGCGCGGCGGCGTTGACGTGCGGGATAAAGGCGGGGTGCTCGGTTATATCCGCGATCTTCTCCCCCATGTAGTAGATCAGGGGCCTGAGGCCCTTCAAACTCTCTTTATACTGCTTACCGGTCATCTGGGACATGGCGAATACCTCCTGATAGTAATCGGACTCAGGCGGCGATGCAGCCGCCAGGACTTATGATTATACAGGATAGTGGGCTATCTTTTAATATGGCCCGGCAGTATGTAGATGTAAGGCTTATGCAATATATATTTGTGCAGCCATCGATCGAAGCGGCGGAAGGCCAGGAACAGCACCCAGATCATGGCATCCTCTTTGTAATATGACCTGATCTCCTTCTCCGTCAGAGGATTGATGCCCAGGGAGGTTCCCTCTGACGCATAAAACTCGTTGGCGGCCTGCACCAGGCCTGGCACCAGCTCTGGCCGCTGCTCCTTGTAAAAGTTGGCGATGAGGTCGATGGTGACCAGGCGGGCATCGTAATAGCGCGTCATTACCCCCTCCAAAAAGAGCCAGCGGATGAGCCAGACCAGGAATGAGGGCGCGCTGCGTAGGAAAAGCTCCGGGTCAAGCCTCTCGCGGCTATTCTTTTTCATCAGGGGGGTGCTGGTATCGAAGTACAACAGCCGTGATGCCCCGCTGACCTGAGGCCTGGAAGCGTCGAAGACGTCGATGGCCCAGTTGGATATCTGCCCGTCTATTCCGAGTGCTCGATCCGGATTGGCTGCGTTGAACTTCCATACCTTCGTCAGCTCCCTCAGCACGAGCACAAATAATGTGCGTACACCTTCGGTGTTCAGTATATGGATGGCGCGGTTGCCGATGGAATCGGGATTGAGCTTGCGCTGGATATCGAAGGCAATGATATTGCCGGCTTCCGAGGTAAAGGAGGCGAAGCCCCATTCCGGTATGTTAATGCCCAGCTCCTTTGAAAGGACCTCGTTATAGTCTTGATAAAGTATCTCGTACTGGGCGACCTCTTCCGGAGTCTTGAAGATGGGCATGCGCTTGCAGGCCAGGTCTTTAGTCGTGCCGGCCTGTATTTCGAAGATGGTGCTGATCTCGCCGTATCCCAGCACGCGGGCGGGGATTTTACTGTTTTCGGGGTGTGCCGGGTCCAGCCCCCTCTCGAATTCTTTCAGCAGCTCGATATCTACCTGCATGTGGCCTCCTGTCGATATATTATTTCAGGCCAAGGAAGGCCGCCGTATCGCCCAGGGCACCATCCACGCCTTCCAGTATCTGATGCGCTGTTTTCGTGTCGATGATAAGCGGCGGCAACAGCTGACATACCCGCCTGTCGTTGTTGGCGTAGATGGCCAGTATGCCGTGGTCGTAACAGGCTTTGGTCAGTATGGGACCGCAGGTGTCGTTGACCATCTCGATGCCCATCATCAGGCCGAGCTGCCGCAGGCCGGTGAGAATATGGGGGTGCTTCTTTTTAAGCTCGTCGAAGCCGTCCCTGAAGACGGCTGCCTGCCTATTGACGTTCTCCAGGAAGGCGGGGCTGGAAGATATGTCCAGCACGGCGGCGGCCACCGGGCAGCCCACCTCGGCGCCTCCGAAGGTGGAAACGTGGATAAAGGGGTTTTTATGAAAGAAGGCGGAGAGCTCCCTGCGGTAGCAGGTTGCGCTCATGGGGTAGATGCCGCCCGAAAGCCCTTTGCCGATCACGATGATGTCGGGCACGGCCTTGAAATGCTCGATGCCCCACAGTTTACCCGTGCGCCCCAGTCCGGTCTGCACCTCGTCGATGATGAGCAGCGCTCCCTTGTGGGAACAGATGCGGCGCGCCTCCCGGTAGAAGTCGGCGGACGGCACAGGCATGCCGAGCGTGGCGGGTATGGTCTCGAAGATGACTGCGGCCGTGTCGCCGTCCACGGCCTGCTCCAGCGCCGGGACGTTGTTGAAGGGAACCTGCAGGAAGCCCGGCAGGTTGGGTCCGAACGGGGAGCGGTACTGCTCGTCCCCGGTGGCCAGCGCGAATCCGGTGTGGCCGTGATAGCCGCCCAGCGCCGAGACGACCTTGAATTTGCCGGTGTAGCCGCGGGCCAGCTTGATGGCCAGGTCGATGGCCTCGCCTCCACCCACGCCGAATACCGTGCAGGAGATGTCGCCCGGCATCAGGCCGGCCAGCTTCTCCCCCAGCAGGGCGCGCTGCTCGCTAATCAGGTGGTGGTTGCCGATATCGAGCTCCTTCAGGCTGTCCTGCAGGGCTTTGATGACCAGCGGATGGCGATGGCCCAGGTTGAAAACACCGCCGTTGCAATGGCAGTTGATCAGGCGCTTGCCGTCAACGGCGTCCCAGACGTAAGACCCCTCGCGCCGACCGAAGACGAACTCCATGTCGTATGATTTGAAGGTTTCGGCCTTGCCCGACGAGACATACTGGGCGAAACGCCGGACTATGGCCTCCTTGCTGTCTTTTCCAACGTATTTCATGCGGGCCTCCTCAGGGTTTGTTGTTAGAGACGGGTAAACCTCAGCGCGCAGTCCCCGCAGCCAGGTTGACCAGCGCCTTGAGCAGGTCGGCCACCACACTCCTGGTTGCTGCGTCTGTCAGATTGCCTTTTTCATCGAATTTCTGGGCGGCGAACGTCACGAAGACCTCGGGTTTGGTCACCGCTTTTACATCTAGAAAAAGCAGGGTTTGCCTAAGGTGGTACTGAGCCCGCGACCCGCCCAGCATGCCGGTGGAGGCGCTCATGATAGCCACCGGTTTTCCCGGCCAGACGCTGTCCTTGGGCGGCCTGGATGCCCAGTCCAGGGCGTTTTTCGTCAGTCCCGGCAGCGAGAAATTGTACTCGGGTGTGACGATCAACGCAGCCTGGGCCGCCCTTATTCTCGATTTAAACTCCTTCACCGGCGCAGGCAGGTTCTCCTCAAGGTCCTGGTTGAAGAACGGTATGCCCTCCAGGTCGAAAGTCTCGAGCGATGCGCCGGGGGGCAGCAGCTCTCCCGCCGCCCGCAGCAGAGCCTTATTATATGATCCTTGACGAAGACTTCCCGCAAACCCGAGGATGTGCACCGTGTCCATCTCCAACCTCCGTTATCGCGAACTCCCTGCCGCAGGTTGCTTTCAGTCACAACCTGCGGCAGGAATAGTCGTTCGAATTACAGGCCCTTTTTATCAGGGTACCAGCACCAGCTTATGCGCGGCATCGCCGTTGACCTGGTCCCTGGTCCACAGCATGGGATGGTATTTGATGTTTAGCCAGGATTTTATCATGCTGTCATACCAGTCACTGGCAGGATGCCCGCTCTGGCCGGTGTTATTTACCGTAATGCTCTTGCTCAGGTCGCTCCAGTCGATGATCATGCGCATAGAGGGGATGCTACTTATCTTGAAGCCGCCGCTGTCGGTCGTCCAGCGGCAGGCGTTTACAGCGTCTGTGTTGCCGCCGGCGGGGTAGGGTCCCCTGTTGACCAGCGACTCAAGCGGCCCGATGCCGCTGGCGCCCAGCGGATTGCTGACGAAAGTGGCCGTATGTAGGGTGCCCCACTTCCACAGGCTGCGGTCGGGTCCCAGGTCTGCCACTGTTGCATCGTATCCTTCCTTGAATGACCTGGCCAGGATCTCATCGCGCGTTTCCTTTTTATCCTTGGTCCGTGCGTCGTCCCACCACGGGTTGTCGGGGCTCTTGAGCATCTGGTAGATGGCCCACATGTCCCTGTCGTCGCCTTCCGATTTGATGATATCGCCCGTCTGGTCCTGAACCGTGTTTTTGACCAGCTTCATCCAGAACTCGGCGTAGAGGGCGGCCTGCGGGCTGTCCGCGTTGAAGTTCTGGTCCCAGTGCTCCAGCCAGCTTTTGGCGTCCGTTAGTGCCGGGTCCTGAAACTTGACATTGGCCAGATAGGGCATGACCTCGCCCACGCTCAATACCTTGTTGTCACCCTGTATCTTCTGGAAGGTCTCGATGCCGTGCGGCGCCAGGGACTTGATCAGCTGCTCTATGCGCTGGCCGCGGTATCCGAAGTTCCATTCGTAACCGAGATTGTAATTTAAGTTGGGATCGAGATGTTTTTTAAGGAAATCATAGTAGGACGGCGGCACTACGGCCTGGTTGGCCGTGATGATGTAGCCGCGCTCCGGGTTGTAAGCCCTCGGCAGCAAATCGAAAGGTATAAAACCCTTCCACTCGAATTCGTCGCTCCAGCCCGGTACGGGCAGCAGGCCGCTGTGATTGCTGTTGCGGATGGGCACCCTGCCCGGCATCTGGTAGCCGATATTGCCCTCCCTGTCGGCGAAGACAAAGTTCTGTGACGGGCCGTCCCAGTTTCTGAGAGCATTACGGAACTCATTCCAGTTGCCGGCAGTGTCGACGCCGTAGATCGCGGACACCAGCGTTCCGGGATCGAGCGCCGTCCAGCGAAGCGCCAGGGGGTCCTTGTTATTGAAACCGAAGAACTGGCCGGTCGCAGCATCGTATTTATTGTCGTTGATAATCGGTCCCAGATGCGTCTGCCTGACCTTGAAAGAGATGGGTGCGGAGCCGTCGCCGAAATCGATTGTCTCGTTGCGTACGGTCATATCTCGCCATGTGCCGTTCCACTCGTACTGCAGGGGATTGTCCGGATTGATCTTGATCTGGTAATGGTCATGAACATCCGGGTAGACGTTGGTTACACCCCAGGAGATATTGTTATTGTGTCCGATTATGACCCCCGGGCTGGGTGCGAAGGCGAATCCAACCACGTCATACGGCCGTCCGTTGCCGTCAGCTGGGCAGTGCAGGCCTATCTCGTACCAGATGGAGGGCATCTGGATGCCCAGGTGCGGATCGTTGGCCAGCAGGGGTTTACCGCTCTTTGTCAGGTTGCCTGAGACTACCCAGTTGTTGCTGCCTATGCCCGCAGACGGCCCCATCACCCAGCTGAGGTCCGGTCTGGGGTCGTCGTAAGCCTGGGTGGATGTGAGGGGCTGTGCTGACGGCTCGGAGATAACTGCCGGAGGAGCCGCGGGCGCGGTCGATTTTTCCATAGACTGGACATCGGCGTCATGTATTATAGTGGGCTTGTCCCCGTAACCCCAGGGCGGCGTCTGCCATTTATCCGCCATGTCCTGGCCCAGCGCGCTGTAAAGTTTGGTACGCTGTATCTCCTCGTCGCCGCTGTATCCGAGGTCGTAGCACATCAGTTTGCCGAAGGCCAGCGTATCGACGGGGGTCCATGGTTCGATCTTGAACTTAACGCCGGTCAGCCCCAGTATGCTGTAGTTGACCGAAAGGTCCTGAGGGGTGCGATTGGATATATAGGCGTTGACACCGGCCGCGAAGGCGTCCAGCGGTGCGCGCTGCTCCGGCGTATAGCTGGCGTATTCCTTTTCCGCCACGTTATACCAGCCCAGCGTGCGCAGATAGATGTCGGTGGAGACCAGGCTGGCCTTTTTTCCTGTCAGTTCTTCTATGCGGCCGGCGCAGATATGACGGAACATCTCCATCTGCCACCAGCGGTCCTGCGCCTGTATGTAGCCCTGGGCGAAATTCAGGTCGTGCATGTTGGCGGCATAAATGTGGGGTATGCCGTTGCTGTCGCGTATCACCTCGACCTGGTCGTAGAGGCCGTTCACTTTGACGTTCCCGTCCACCTTGGGCAGCGGTGCATTGTTTATATAGTTGAAGTAGCCGGCGCCGCCTCCCACCAGTATGATTATGATAGCCAGTATGACCAGGGCGGTGATTAAATTCGATTTGCCGCCTTTTTTCTTTTTAGGGGGTTTAGCTTCGCTTTTAGCGGTCGTTTTTTCCGTATCGTTATCAGTCAAGGGGCCCTCCTTCCTCGCTTAATTCTAACTTCGTGGATGAAGCTTGCAGGTCCGGTCTCTCTGCCTGCATGATATTACTCTGAAAACGCGCCTGCCGTCAAAGCCGTGTGAACATGACGGCGGGCGCGTTTTTAGCTCGGCTCAGTCGTACCTTTTCACTTATGGATTGAGCAGCAGTTTATGTGCGGCGCCGGACTCCACCTGCTCGCGGGTCCAGGGCATGGGGTGGTACTGTACTTTGGCCCAGGGCAGTATCATGCTGCCGTACCAGGGGTTGCCGGGGTGCCCGCTCTGGCCGGTGGAGTTCATGCTGACGCTTTTGCCGAGATCGGACATGTCGATGATCATACGCATGGAAGGTATGAGAGTGATATTGAAATTGCCCTTGCTGGCGGACCAGATCTCATTATTGACGCACTCGGTGTTGCCCCCCACCGGCACCGGACCCTGGTTTACCAGGGACTCGATAGGAGCAATGCCGCTGGCGCCCAGCGGATTGCTGACGAAGGTCGCCCTGTGCAGTTTGCCCCACTGCCACTGGCTGCGGTCCTTGCCCATGGCGGCCACCGCGGCAGCGTAGCCCTCCTTGAAAGACTGAGACAGTATCTCGTCGCGCGTCTCCTTCTTATCGGCAGTGGCTGCGTTGTCCCACCACGCGTCGTTGGGCTTTTGCAGCAGCATATAGACGGCCCACATCTCCTTGTCCTGGCCGTCTGTTTTAGCGGCGTCGCCCAACTGGTCCTGGAACAGGTTGCGCATCAGGCACATCCAGAATTCATTATAGAGCGCGGCCTGCCCGCTGTCCTCGGTGCAGAGGCGATCCCATTTGAGCAGCCAGTCCCTGGCGTCGCTGACAGCGGGGTCATCGAAATTCAGGCCGGACAGGTAAGGCAGTACCTCGTCGGCGGGCAGGGATTTGACGTCTCCCTGTATAGCCTGATAGGTTGCTACCGTGTTGGGCGCAAGCTGCTTGATCAGCTCGTTGATACGCTGGCTGCGGTAGCCGTAGACCCATTTGTTGTACCTGCTGCCGAAGTTGGCGTTAACATTCGGACCGAGCCGCTGATCAAGAAACTCATAGTATTGCGGGGGAGCGACCTCCTGGTTGGCCGCAACAATGTAGTTGCGCGCCGGATTGTAGGCTCGCGGCATCAGGTCGTAGGGTATATAGCCCTTCCATTCGTAATCGCTGGTCCAGCCGGGCGCGGGCAGCTGACCGGTGTAGCCGGCGGGGCGCACAGGCAGTCTGCCGGGCATCTGGTAGCCGATATTCCCCTGCGTATCGGCGTAGATCAGGCTCTGCGAGGGTACGTCCCAGTTCTGGAGCGCGCTGCGGAACTCCTCCCAGTTTCTGGCTTTGTTGAGCCCTATGATGGCCAGGGAGATGCGGCTGGGCTCCAGGGCAGTCCAGTGCAGGGCCAGCGGGTCCTTGTCGTTGAATCCGGCTGTCTGGCCGGTTTTAGCGTCGTATTTGTTATCGTTGGTGATGGGCCCCAGGTGGGTTACTCTGACCTTGATCGTTATAGGCGGCTTGCCGTCGCCGAAGGAGATGGTCTCGTCCCTGACGGTCATATCCCGCCATGTCCCGTCCCACTCGTACTGGAGGGGATTATCCGGGTTCACCCTGATCATATACTGGTCATTGACATCGGGGTAGACGTTGGTGGTGCCCCAGGCGATATCGTTATTGTGGCCGGAGACGACCGCCGGGTTGGATGCGAAGGTGAAGCCCGAGGCGTCGAAGGGGCGCCCCGTGCCGTCGTCCGGGCAGTGCAGCGCCACCTCATACCAGATCGACGGTTGTGCAATGCCCAGGTGCGGGTCGTTGGCCAGCAGCGCCTTGCCCCCGGCGGTCATGTTGCCGGAAGCGACCCAGCTGTTGCTGCCCGTCCCCTCCAGTCCGCCGATTATGAGGGTAAGGTCGGGGACCAGCACATCGTAGACTTTGCCGGGTGAAGACGGCAGGGAGTTGATGTCGACCGAGATCGACTTTACACCCGCGGATTTCTCGATGGCCTGGATATCATCGTCCGTTAAAATGGTTGGCTTATAGCCGAGAGGCCAGGCCGGCACCATCCACTGCTCCGCCATGGCGGGGTCCATCACACTGTAAAGTTTGCTGCGTGTTATCTCGGGGTCGCGGCTGAGACCCAGGTCCCAGGCCATCAGCTTGGCGAAGGCGATGGTGTCCAGCGGGCTCCAGGGGTCGACCTTGAACTTCACGCCGGTAAGCCCCAGGATGGAGTAGTTAACGGACAGCTGCGACGGACTCTTGCCGGCGAGATAGGCGTTGACGCCCTCGCTGAAGGCGTCCAGCGGCGCGCGCTGCTGCGGAGTCCAGGAATCGTACTCCTTTTGGCAGACGCCGTAGAGACCCAGCGAGCGAAGATATATATCGGTATTGACCAGGGCGGCCTTTTTGCCGGTCAGCTCCTCGATGCGGCCTCCGCAGGTCTTGCGGAAGAACTCCATCTGCCACCAGCGGTCCTGCGCCTGGGTGTAGCCCTGCGCGAAGTACAGGTCGTGCATGTTTTTGGCATAGATATGGGGCACACCGCTGCTGTCACGGATTACCTCCACACTGTCGCTCAGGCCTTTGACCTGAAGCCGGCCGTCTATTGTCGGCTGCGGGCTGTTGATAATGGTTCGATAGTAGATGAGGCCGCCTCCGAACAGCAGCACGATCAGGGCCAGGACGACGAACAAAACGATCTTGCCGGCCTTGCCGGCTCCGCCTTTCTTCTTCACTTCAACCTCCTAATTTTTATTGAACTGTCGAAGCCAGTAGTGTTGAAATTACGTGTAGAACCTGGCCACCTTTTCGAACGGCTCGCGGCTGCTGCGGAAGCGATTGGCCGGGTTTTTGTCGTCCTCGTAGCCGATGGGTATGCCCATCACCATCAGTTTGGAGGGTGGCAGGCCCAGCGCGCTGCGCAGCACATCCGGGTAGAGCACGGGCATGAGGGCCGGTATGGTGCCCAGCCCGTGTACGGTGGCCAGCAGCATGATGTTCTGCGCGACAAGTCCGCAGTCGAAGATGTTCCAGATGTTTGTGCCGTTGTCGGCGTGGTGGAACTCGCTGTCGATCATGACGTAGATGCAGCTGGGAGCGCCCCACAGTTTAAAGCCGAACATCTGCCATTCCATGCGCCTATTTTTGTCCTCGCGCGCCACGCCCAGCTTCTCCAGCACGCCGGCCATGACTGCCTGTCGCCGCGATTTCCAGGGCTCCGGATATTGCAGAGATATGGGAACGTCCAGGTTGGGAAGCTTCGAGGAATTGTCCACGTAAGCCTGTTTAATCTCATCCAGCTTCCCGCCGCTGACGATAGCGAATTCCCAGGGCTGGCTGTTGGAGGCGGAGGGGGCGCGCAGTGCGCCTTCGACGATCTTTTTTAAAATATCCTGAGGGACGGGGTCGGGTTTGAAAGCCCGCACGGAGTGTCTTTTATTAATGGTCTCCAGTACGTCCATAGCTGCAGCCTCCTGAGTTTTATCGCGGGAAGGGACAATACATGATAGCGCTAACCGGGCAATCGGTTCAATAAAGGTTGAGATGCAATTCATACTGTACAGCCGGATTGTACTAAAATAATATACTGTGCCGGAAACAAATCGTCCCGCTGCCGAGGTCGTCTCCAACGATCCCACCGGTATAGCGCGCGTCTTCCGGGCGCTGCGCTACCGCAACTACCGCCTGTTTTTTATCGGGCAGGGCATATCGTTGATCGGCACCTGGATGCAGCAGGTGGCCATGAGCTGGCTGGTTTACAGCCTGACCAATTCCGCCTGGCTGCTGGGCGTGGTGGCCTTTTCAGGCCTGATCAGCAATTCACTGGTGACGCCATTTGCCGGTGTGCTGGTCGATCGACTGAACCGTCATCGCATACTGGTCATAACGCAGGTGCTGGCCATGCTGCAGGCTCTCACGCTGGCCGCGGTGGTGTTGACAGGCTCGGCGGCGGTCTGGAATTTGATTTTACTGAGCATAGCGCTGGGGCTGATCAATGGCTTCGACATGCCGACCCGCCAGTCCTTTGTGCTGGATATGGTTCCCAATCGTGAGGACCTGGGCAACGCCATTGCGCTCAACTCCTCGCTCTTCAACGGCGCCAGGCTGATCGGACCATCCATAGCCGGTGTTCTTGTGGCGCTGGTGGGGGAGGGTCTATGCTTCCTGATAAACGGCATCAGCTTTATTGCCGTTATCGCCTGCCTGCTGGCCATGCGGATAGCGCCCACTGAGGCCAGAGGTGGGCAGGAGAATTTTCTGCGGGGCCTGAAGGAAGGCGCAAGCTATGCCTTTGGATTCCCGCCGGTGAAATACATCATAATACTGCTGGCCTTCTCGGCGCTGGTGGCCATGCCTTACCCCGTGCTCATGCCCGTTTTTGCCAAAGAGGTATTGCAGGGCGGGGCCGATGCGCTGGGTTTCCTGATGGCGGCCGCGGGCGTGGGCGCGCTGGTCGGGGCTATCTATCTGGCCTCGCGCAAGAACGTGTTCGGCCTCGACAGGGTTATAGTGGTATCATCCTGCAGCTTCGGCGCCGGGCTGGTATGTTTTTCCTTTTCACGCATAATGATACTGTCAATGCTGTTCATGGCGGTGACCGGCTTCGGAATGGTGGTGCAGCTGGCGGCCAGCAATACCATACTCCAGACGATTGCCGATGATGACAAGCGCGGGCGCGTTATGAGCTTCTTCGTGATGTCGTTCATGGGGCTGGCCCCTTTCGGCAGCCTGCTCTTTGGAGGTCTGGCGGATGTGATCGGCGCACCGTATACGCTTCTTATCGGAGGCATGCTGATACTCGCGGCGGGAGTGATATTCGCCCGTAAATTCTCATCGGTCAAGGGTATGGTGCACCGGGCTTACGTCAGAAAGGGATTAATGCCGGATTAAATGTGCAAAAAACAAATAACCATAGGCAGCTTTTCAAAGCTGCCTATGGTTAGCCAATGTCAGCTTATGCGATAGTTAGGCTTTGCCGATGCGGAACATCTTGGTGCCGCATTTCGCGCAGACGCCCTGGGTTGCCGGTTTGCCATTCTTCATCTTAATGGCTCTGGCGTTCTTCATTTCCCTCTTGGCTCTGCATTTCATGCAATAAGCGTCCATCAATGTACCTCCTATGTATTTGAACTTAGCATAGAGGATTGTTTGAAGCTTGTCAAGTGGGGAAACACTCTAAAATAGCTATAAAATTTAAAATTCCCCGGCGTTGATCGTAAAAATAGCTGGAAATGTCATGAAAATTATGGTTGCTTCCGTAGTACAATAGTACTGTATGCGTCCCGCTTTGCCAGCGAGAGCGCTTTTTAACTATAATTGTGAGCCTGCGAATAAATGATTATGGTGATCGAGTGAATGTAGTTGCGCTGGTCGGCATGCCCGGCTCGGGAAAATCGGAGGTGGCGCGCGTCTTTCAGAAGGGCGGCTATTCGGCTGTGCGCTTCGGAGACATCACCGATGAGGAGGTGCGTAAACGCGGCCTCAGGCTGGATGAAGAGAATGAGAGGATGGTAAGGGAGGACCTGAGAAAGAAACACGGCATGGCGGCCTATGCCATACTGAACCTGCCGCGCATCGAAGCGGCCCTTGAGAAGGGCGGCGTGGTGATAGACGGGCTCTATTCATGGGAGGAGTATAAGTATTTAAAAGAGAAGCTGGGCGGAAGACTGGATATTGTCGCCATCTGGGCGCCGCCCGAAGTGCGTTACGCCAGGCTGAAGGGCAGGGCGGTGCGGCCGCTCAACCCTGAACATGCCAGGGCCAGGGACTACGCCGAGATAGAGAATGTGAACAAGGGCGGTCCCATAGCCATGGCAGATCACACCATTGTAAATAGCGGCACGCTGGAAGCGCTCAGGCAGCAGGCCGGCGCTATAATGGGAGTGCTCAAATGAAAAAGGTTAAACGGCCGTCGCCGGACGAGTATTTTCTCAAGATAGCCTCCGTGGTGGCCGAGAGGGCCACCTGCCGGCGGCATCACGTGGGGGCGGTCGCCGTTAAAAACAAGCACATACTCTCCACCGGCTACAACGGCGCAGCCGCCGGGGTTAAAGATTGTTTGGAGCTGGGCTGTCTGAGGGATGAGCTCAATATACCGTCGGGCACCCGGCATGAGATCTGCCGGGGCATACATGCCGAGCAGAACGCCATCATCCAGGCGTCGCTGCACGGCGTCAGTCTGGACGGCGCGACCATCTACTGCACACATTCACCCTGCATACTTTGCGCCAAGATGCTGGCCAACGCCCGCATCGAGCGTTTCGTGACTTTCGGGAAATATGCTGATGACGGCTTCCTGGCGCTGTTCAAGGAGGCCGGCATCAAGTACGACCTGCTGCCCAGGCCGCCTTTCACCATCACTTCCCTCGATTAAGATAAGGAAAGGTAGATCAGATGCGCGAATGTAAGATAAGCAACAACAAGGCCGGTTGCAACTGCACCTACGAGCCGTGCTCAAGAAAGGGCATCTGCTGTGAATGTATAAAGTACCACAGGGATGCGGGCGAGCTACCGGCCTGCTACTTCCCGCCTGAAATGGAACGCACCTATGACCGGTCTATAGACAAGTTTATTTCCACCTGCGGGAAGAAACAGCGCTGAGATTGGATATATAGTGCTGTCTTTACTTGGGCGCTTTGATCTGCACCTGCTGAGTAAAGACAGAGGTTGCCCCGCTCTGCAAAGTCGCTTTTACCGTCAGAGGATACAGGGCATCACCGCTGAATCCCCCTCCGATCAGAATCGATTTCTGGCTGATGCTTGCGCCGGGCATGAGAGGCGTCGAGGGAGAACCATCGAAGCTGAAATCAAAGGACCTGCCCGCCACCAGCGTGGCCGTCAACCCGGTAATCGGCTCGACTGACATATTTTTCAGAGTGATCTCTACTGTGGGGCCGCCAGGCGTGATGGGCGGGATGGGCCCTGTCACCGATACGACTTCCACAGATTGGCTCTGTGGGACGCTGCCGCATGCCGCCCCGCCAAGGGATATCAACATGACTGCAAGCACAAGGTTGAGGATATTTGCCAATACACTGCTTCTATTTATCAGAACACAATTCGTTTTTCGACGATAGGTAGACATCTCCATAATTCTGCCCCTCCTTAAGCGCTTTTCCGGCTGTTTACCATCTTAGATCTATACCTGAGACCGTAACCATGGGTTTAGGCCACTGAGCTTACGCAAATAAGAATTATTATGGTAAAGCAGAAAAATATGATGAACTTGTCTCCTCCATCGTTACGTCATGATGAATTGTAAATCAATTGATCTGCTTATTATTCAGTATATCGTCTATATGATTAGTATCGCTATTATAGAGAATGCACAGAAGATATAACTGGTAGAGCTGTAGAATTATTGCAGGTCTTTAAATGGCCGGAATAACTCGAGAACATGGCTAATTACTATCTTTGGAGGTAATCTACAAATTCTTCAATAAATTTATAACGTAGAGTATTGGTTCGTGTTACATCTCGAATTAAACCGTTATTCAGAAGAACAGAAATTTTGTTGTCAAGTTGTTCATGTTCATCGTAGTAATAAACTAACTCATTGCCTGTCCCGTTGTAGGCAGAACTTTTTTTCAATAATACAAACTCTCTACAAAGGGGATAGTTAGATAAATCTTGGCGCATTTCGTTCATCAGATCGGGCATAAGACGATCACATTTTTGTATCGCTTTACCAAAATCATTAATGATTCCAAAGCTTGACGAAAGTTCTTGGGATGTTATAGCTTCTGCAAGCATTTTCCAATGTCGCAGCTTTTCGACTGTATATACTTCTATATCGTTATCGATCAATTTCGCACAAGATTGACATAACCAAATTCCATTATCAATTGATTTTCTTTCTGCATCTGTTATGGACATCTCAAATCTAGGACCAGTAGAGGAAGCAGCTGTGATATGTGCAGCCACACCAATATTTATTGCGCCCTCACTTTTTTGGGGACCACATGTAATTCGCCGACACGATGGATTTGAGCAGCGATTCGCAACTCTATTGGCTAGTATTTTCTTCGTTTTAAGTGTGAAATCATTACGCATAAACTAATATGGATATCGAGTTTAAAAAGTGACAATAATTTATTTCAACTAGTGGTAGTTTAACACATAACCCTGGGAAACTTACTCTATGGCTTTGTACTCTCCGAAAGATGATTAAATAAATTCCCCTCTGCTAATATCGTTGCTATGCAAACCAAAATCATACCCATGGATGTAATATTGATGGAAATATCAAAGAGTGGGATACCGCCAGAAGCAGCAGCTGCGCCGAATAGGACGGCGGTGCATCCGAAAACTAGTAGTGCTTTCTGGAGATTGTTATTAGTGTTCCAAAACCTGGTACGAATTAGAAGTAGCATTGCTATCCCAAGCACCAGATAGTCAGAATAAACTGGTTTCTCGGTTTGTTTGCTATGCAACACCCAGTAATTAATAAGGACACTGAATACAAGGTCCAGAGCAAGTATTTTAAACGATTTTCTTCTAACATCAGTTGTGAATGACTGATAAGTTTGTATTACCCATCCCAAGTAAGTGATTCCTAGTATTGCTGTTACAACGTAAAAAATAATTAAGGCAGATTGTCCTTCATTCACGGCCACACCCAATAATTCAATATACTTATAGAACATAGCAAAGATTGTTGCCGGAAGTATTACTACGGGGACAATCCTATTAGTTCGTATCGCTATTTCACGTAGTGTTAAGCAATATTTTGATGCGAAAGCAAGTAATACTACGAGAAGTGCAATTATAGTTAGGGTAAATCCGAAAATTGTGTAATTCTGGAATCCCTTCGTTATTCCTATATATATAAATAGAATTCCCCCATTCAGAGCTGCAAAAACTGAACTCGTAATGTCTAGTTTTTCTGAACTCCGGGCCATATCCTTTTCGCTAACCTCATTCATAGCTATATATTGAAATTCTAATAGAATAATCGTTATTGTTCAATAGATACTTCAGGTAAATACAAATCTCAAGGTGGATATGATGAATAATAAGTTTATTATCTATAAAGCAAAGATATCATAATATATTAAAAGTAAATTGCAATTGTACAAGCAGCCAATTTAATATTTGAGTAAGACTCAATATGTCGTTTCAAACGAACATAAATAATTACGAGAGACATATGATAATTCATGATAGTCTTTCGTAATAATCGCAGCTAGACATTGGTCGGTTACCAATGCAAATCAATATTTGAAACTATGCCCATGGGTTCCCAGACAGGCCCCAGCTCGGCCTTATCCTTATCCAGGCCGGCCGCCTCCTCTTTCAACAGGTAAAGCGACATCTGCAGCCGGCCTTTCCATTCTGCGACGCGGCCGGCCTCGCTGCTGCCGACCATAAATGTTCTGCCGTGCACCCACCGGTTGAACTCCCCCACTTCGGCGTTATATGCCTCGACCTTTTGATTAAAGCCGGCCACCTTTGCCTCGAAATCACGGCTCTTGCTCCGGTATTTTTCGTAAGAGGCATAGTCCGGGGAAGGATTGACGCTCAGGCTGATGAAGCCGAGCTCCCTGCCTTTCTCGACGTAAGCAACACGGTCATCCCCGGTTACGGATACACTGTCGCCGTCTGCCTCAGACTCCAGCTTCTGCAGTTCCATTCTGCGCTCAAGGGCGGTCCGTCCGGTGGAGTCGGTGAAGACCAGGCCGCGGTCGGTGGTGTTGAAGGCGTTGACGGCGTGCCCGACCGGCTGGCCGGCCAGGTCGATGCCCACCCAGGCCGCCCGTATGCCCGCCTTCTCTGCATTGTTATGCACATCCTGGGCAAACGACCCGCACATGAAGTCGCCCTCAATATAATCCATCTCGTCAGTCCGGTCGGACTCCAGGAAGGCTACCACCTGGTCCCAGGAGGGATCAACGGCTTCCGGATTGTTCTCCAGCACAACGTTGAAACCGTAGGTGCCGTTGTACGGCAGCTGCTGCGTGTTGCCCTGACATGCCGGGATAATCAGAGCCAGTATGAGAGCAGCCGCTATGACGATTAGGGCATATGGCCTGCTCATTTTCGCTTTCCCCCCAGGCTGTAGATGCAGCCGCAGTAGTTCTGGCGGTAAAGCTCCCAGCTCCTCGCCATCTCCATCGACCTCCTGAAACCGTCCTTCTTCTTGAAGTCCCTGCTCATGAAGCTCTCTCCGGCTATCTCTTTGCCGATGCGGTTGATCTCGGCCGCCTGTTTATGAGGGCTGATGGTCAACGTCGAGGTGAAGGCGTCGGCGCCTCTTTCCCGCATGAAGTCGAAGGTCTTTTCAAGCCGCAGATGGTAGCAGACGGAACAACGCGAACCGCCCTCGGGCTCATCGCCCATACCGGCCGTCGCCCTGATCCAGTTTTCGAAGTCGTACGGCCCGGTCGCCAGCTCGAACTTTAGCTTATCGGCAACTTGCCGAGCCGCCTTCAACCTGAGGAGGTACTCTTCTTCAGGATAGATATTGGGATTGTAGAAGTAGCCGGTTACCCGGTGCCCCTCGCTTAAAAGCACATCGGCGGCGCCCGCCGCGCAGACGCCGCAGCAGATATGCAGCACTACATTCATCGTTTTACGCTGACGCGTGCCTCAGGACTTCTTGCCTTTGGTCCTCTCCTCCAGCCTCTTCTGGATCCTGGTGATAAACCCGGGGTCGGAGAAGCCCAGGCTCTGCGCCATGCCGGCGCATTCCAGGCCGTCGGCCACGCTCATATTCATGCTCATATCGATATTGCGCTTGGCCAGGCCCACGCCGATGGGGCCGTTACAGGCTATTTCTTTTGCCCAGGCGATGCCGGTTTTCTCCAGGTCCTCCAGCTTGACCACCTCGTTGACCATGCCCCACTTCTCGGCCTTTTCAGCACCAATAGTCTTGCCGGTCAGTATCAGCTCCTTGGCCCTGCCCACGCCCACCATGCGCGGCAGACGCTGGCTGGCGCCGTCGTCGGGAACCAGGCCCATGACCACCTCGGGTATGCTGAAGGTTGTCTCGGGGCTGCAGATCCTCAGGTCGCAGGCCAGCACCATCTCACAGGCGATGCCGAAGCAGAAGTTGTGGATCAACGCTATGACCGCCTTCTCCAGGTACTCGATCTCGTTGTAGGCCCTCTGCGCCATCCTCACGAACTTGCGGATATCCTGCTGGCTCCCGCCGGCCTGGAAGGCGGTAAGGTCGGTGCCGGCCGAGAACCCCTTGCCTTCGCCCGAGAGCAGAACGGCCTGGACGCTGGGACGCGCCGCCACCTCGGCGAAGCATTTCTCGATGTCCCAGAACATATTGGGATTGATGGCGTTCCGTTTATCCGGCCTGTTCAGTTTTACGTGGAGAATGCCGTCCTTTTCGGTGTAGGCAAGAGTCTCGAACTGCATAACATGATCTCCTTATTATTTATTGCGGGATTATTGCGGGACTGATGTCATCCCGTGCCTTACAACAACCCTAATTAAAATAGCTGTCGCGGCTGCGGAATGTCAAGCACATATCCGCTGCCGGACAGCTATCCACCGGTCTCAGACCGGCCTGTTTATTTATATGGCGCCGTTTAGTACAGGCGTTTTGTCAGGACTTCTTGCCCTTTACCTTTTCGAGGAAGCGCTGCTCCACGCGCTTGATGAAGCTGGGATCGGACATGGCCAGGCTCTGCGCCATTCCCGCGCATTCCAGCGCATCGTGAATGCTCATGTTGTAGCTCATATCGATGTTGCGCTTGGCCAGGCCGACGCTGACCATTCCGTTGGCCATGATCTCTTTGGCCCAGGCGATGCCGGTTTTCTCCAGGTCCTCCTGCTTGACGATCTCGTTGACCAGACCCCACCTCTCGGCCTTCTCGGCGTTGATTGTCTTGCCGGTCAGTATCAGCTCCTTAGCCCTGCCCAGGCCTATCACGCGGGAAAGACGCTGGCTGCCGCCGCCGTCCGGCACCATGCCCATATTGACCTCGGGGATATTAAAGGTGGCGTCGGGCGTGCAGATCCTCAGGTCGCAGGCCAGCACCATCTCCAGCGCTCCCCCGAAGCAATACTTATGTATCAGCGCGATAACCGGCTTCTCGAGCAGCTCTATCTCGTTGAACATGGCCTGGAACATGCGTACGCCGCGGCGTAGTTCGGCGGCGCTCATTCCCAGCTGGAATGAGTTCAGGTCGGTGCCGCCGGAGAAACACTTGCCCTCGCCGGACAGAAGCACGACCTCCGCCGGGGATTTGGGCGCCACCTCGGCAAAGCACTGCTGAACTTCCCTGATCAGATCGAAGCTCATGGCGTTCCTTTTCTCCGGCCTGTTCAGTTTGACGTGCAGTATGCCGTCTTTTTCCGCGTAGGCAACTGTCTTGAATTCCATTTCTTTCTCCTTTTAATATTTCTTTAAGCGGTTGAGCCGTTATTTACATGGGTTACCCGGTGCGCGGCCTGGGAGGCGTGCAGAAGAGTATGAGCACCACCCCGATCAACCCTCCCGCGCAGGCGATGAGCATGGCTGCATCGTAGCTGCCATAGGTGTCGAACATGAATCCGGCGAAGGCCGGCGAGGTGAACTGGAAGATCGAGTTGATGGGGTTGGTGATCCTGCTGATGCTGGGAAATGAGGCCGCCCCGAAGTAGTTGCCCACTATAAGCGGCGTGGCAACATAGGCCGCGCCGAAGCCGAAACCCGACAGCAGGGGGAAAATATAGGCTGCCCACAGGTTGCTCGTTGAGGCGATGATGAAGAGCACTCCGCCGACCACCAGCGAGAAGCCGGCGATGGCTATCAGGTAGCGGGCTTCGGCTTTCTCCCCCAGGAAGGATATGCTCAGGCGGCCGATGATGCTGCAGGCCAGAATCAGGCCGTAGATGAAGGCGGGGTGGAATATGAGCTGCGGGTCGGTGGGCGAGAAGCCGCGGTCGAGCATGTGGGCGGGCGTCTGCGTCAGCACTGCCTGCCAGAGGAAATAGATCAGCCCCGTGCCTCCTACGATCAGCCAGAGCGCCCGTGTCCCGACGGCGTCGCGGAGGGCCCAGTTGACAGGGGTGCGGTAGGTCTTGATCAGCCTGTGCCTGGCATGCGCGATGGCCGCCTTCTCCGCCTCCGGAGAAAGGCCGTCGGGGTGCTGCCCCAGGTCCTCGGGACGGTTGCGCACGGCGGCCAGTGCTATAACTGAGCCGGCCAGGCAGGCCAGGGCTATGGCATACCAGCCCACGCGCCAGTCACCCCCGAAGCCGACTATGCAGTTGCTCACGATCTGCGGGTAGATGAAGCCGCCAATGGCGCCTCCGCCCAGCACCAGGCCCAGGGCCAGCGCCCTGTGCACGTTGAACCAGAGCAGCACCAGGGCCTGTATCGGCACAACGGTGCTGAATGAAAGACCCAGCCCCACGAAGAAACAGATTGCCCAGTACACGACAGGGTAAGAGTGCCCGAAAATGGTCACACAGATCTGCGCCAGCCAAGCCATCAGCAGGCAGAACACGGTTATGATGACGCCGCCGATGGCCAGCGTCTTGCGCGGGCCGAAGCGATTGATCAGCCAGGGAATGGCCAGCGCACCCACGCCCAGCATGATGCCGATGATGGAGTAGCCGACGTTGACCTCCCCGCGCTGCCAGCCCAGATCCTTAACCATAAAGGTATAGATGACGGGCGGACCGTAGAGGGCGAAGCCGATGGGGATGGAGTAAACCAGGCAGAGGATGGGCAGCAGCCACCAGCCATAAAAGCCGGCGCCCCCCTGTTTTACGGGCATGTTCCGTTTCTCCGCATGGCATGACCTGAAGAGCAATTATATCACCAACGGTGGCGCAGGATAACGCCGTTTCATTCAGCATCGCGGCGCATGAATAGTTGCGCAAAAGCGCAACTGCGGGTTAAGCATAATGGCGGATGGCGCAACTTGCCTGCGGTGTTAAATTATAGACAGCCTGAAGAAGAACCACGGACAGGAGGAAAACAAAATGGCGAAAACAGTAGAAAAAGTTGAAACCACAGC
>JAEAME010000440.1_pt1 | contig 43229 bp, 45 predicted proteins | sample 8958731 | NCBI WGS metagenome assembly JAEAME01 (sample SAMN16933194, study PRJNA681113) | bioreactor sludge metagenome | isolation source: anerobic bioreactor sludge (Control) | place: India:Bengaluru | collected 2018-10-24
TTTGCGACAGCTCTGATATGATATCACACTTCGCCTTTATTGTCAAGACTTTTTTTGAAAATTATTTCTCATTTCCGATTTCCCTATATGAGAAAGAGAAAAAACGGATGCTCTGTATAAAGCATCCGTTTTTATCTTTTTTGGAGGATTTATCTGGTCACGTATTCCAGCGGAACCGAGTCAGCCATATGCGCCGCGCCGGCAAGGCTGGGATGCAGATGATCTCCGCTGTCATACTCAGCTTTGATCTTTTTATGATCTTTCTCATCCCATACAGCAGCTTCAAAATCAATTACGCCGTCAATTAGGTCGGTCGTCCTTATCCACTCATTTACGCGGCAGCGAGTAACCTCGCGAACACCATCGTCGTTCATACAGCGCGGGCAAGGCAGAATGGTTGCAAGATAAATTTTCATCCCATGTTTTCTTGCAATCTCAATATACTTTTTATAACCCATCTCAATCAGCTCGTCCGCATCGGGCAGCTCGCTCATCGGACATATGCGGTTGTTTACGCCCGGATGAATAAGGTCATTTATACCATGAAGTATAAAGACCCGGTCGGCTCCGGCCTGTGTTATATCACGTTCAAAGCGTTTTATTCCGGCTTCTCCAAAGTGCTTCTTAATTCTGTATTTATAATCGCGCAGCACACGGCCGCCCCCGATCGCCTTTCGGACCACCGAACGGTTTCTGATACCGATATCATATATTTTATGAGCGAGACAGTCAGGCCAGGGTTGTGCTGTGATTGAATCGCCAAAGGCAATAATAGCTGAACAGTCATTATCTGTCAGAAAATCTATGGTGTTCAGGAAGACATACGGCCCGTCCTCGCCATATTCCTCAAGCGGCACAGCGGCATCCGCAGCCCAGTCGCCCTTGCAGTAATATTTTTTTATATACTCTCCGTTATTTGAATGTCCTGTTCTCAGCTGTGTGTAATCAGCGAAATACATACTGACCGCGAATTCCTGCCCCGCTTCAACCGCAAAAGGAACAGCGTCGCTGACAGCGCTGCCGCCAGGCTGCATAGTAACACTGTCTTTTCCGCCGAATGTAACCTTAACATTGGTAGAGGGATCGATGAATTCGCCTTTTTTCCTCTTTGCTATATATACCTTATTTATAGTAACGTTCTCTGTTCCGTACTGGTTGGAAAAATGCAGCCTGAGCTCTGAAGCATTCATCGTCGGAAAAATTACATACCGAAATGTCTGGTCCTTGAAAAATTCCGCGTGGTTCTGGCCGGTGAATGAGATTGAAGCTCCCCAGCCCGCCACCCATTTTAAATTCTCCATTGTCTGCTCCTTTTATTTATATATAAATAATGAAGTTTATCTCATATTCCCCTGCGTCTGCTTGAGTATGACGTCATGATACCCGCCCTCGACTATGCTTGTGGCCGAAACCAGCGTCAGCCTTGCGTTCTTCTGCAGGTCGGGGATGTTAGTGACTCCGCAGTTGCACATTGTCGACTTCACCTTGTGCAGGCTCTTCGCAACGTTGTCGCGCAAGGGACCAGCGTAAACGACGTACGAGTCGACGCCTTCCTCGAAGGCAAGCGAATTTTTACCGCCGAGATCATACCTCTGCCAGTTGCGCGCGCGGTTCGATCCCTCGCCCCAGTACTCCTTGACATATGTGCCGTTGACAAGCAGTTTGTTTGTCGGGCTCTCGTCAAAACGGGCGAAGTATCTGCCGAGCATAACGAAGTCGGCGCCCATTGCCAGCGCCAGGGTAACATGATAGTCATGCACGATTCCGCCGTCCGAGCAGATCGGAACATAGACACCGGTTTCGCGGTAATATTCGTCCCGCGCGGCTGACACTTCGATAAGCGCCGTAGCCTGTCCGCGTCCGATTCCCTTCTGCTCGCGTGTGATGCAGATTGAGCCTCCGCCGATACCTACCTTTATAAAATCCGCGCCCGAGCGCGCGAGGAAGAGAAAACCGTCCCGGTCTACGACGTTTCCGGCGCCGATCTTGACGCTGTCGCCGTAATGATCTCGGACAAACTGTATCGTCTGCTGCTGCCAGCAGGTATAACCGTCCGACGAGTCAATACAGAGTATATCGGCACCCGCGTCGATAAGCGCGGGAATGCGTTTTTCATAGTCGAGCGTGTTGATGCCGGCACCAACCATATATCTTTTTTTCTTGTCGAGCATTTCCTGCGGATTTTCCTTGTGCTGCGAATAGTCCTTGCGGAAAACGAGATACATGAGTCTGCCCTCGCCGTCGACTATCGGCAGCTGGTTGATCTTGTTGTCCCAGATTATATCGTTGGCTTCCTTGAGCGTCGTGGTGTCGGGCGCGGTGATGAGTTTTTCACGCGGGGTCATGAACTCCTTAATCTGAAGCGTGGGCACCATGCGGCTGACTCTGTAGTCGCGGCTTGTGACAATCCCGAGGAGCTTTCCGTGAGCCGTGCCGTCATCGGTTACGGCGATGGTGTTGTGTCCGTTGAGGTCGACGAGATTGATCACGTCGGCAAGTGTGTCCTCAGGACGCAGATTGGAGTCGCTGACGACAAATCCCGCCTTGTGCCCTTTTGCCTTTGCCACCATCGCCGCCTCGTCTTCTATCGACTGCGAGCCGTAAATAAACGACAGCCCGCCCTCACGCGCGAGTGCCACAGCCAGTTTATCATCGGAGACAGACTGCATGATCGCGGAGACAAGCGGGATGTTGAGGTATATTGGTGACTCCCCGCCCTTCTTGAACTTTACGAGCGGTGTGCGCAGAGTGACATTTGCCGGGACGCACTCTCTCGAGGTATAGCCGGGTATCAGCAGATATTCACTGAAGGTGTGGGACGGTTCATTGTAGTAATAAGCCATTATAATCCTCCATGCCGCTATGGCGGCTTAATTAGATCTTTGAATTTTCGTGCCGGATTTCCGGCAAAAGCGGTCCCGCTTTTAGAAAATTCACGCGTGAAACAGATATACTTTAATGATAGAGGATAAAATTTTCACTCTATCCTCATTAAAATTATTTCAAATTATCAGCCCATGCGAGTATTTGGAATATTATATAACAACCTGCCGTCATTTGCAAGGGCTTTTCTCATTTTGATAAGTTTTTGTATTTTCGCACTGTTTTTTCTGTCCGAGGTACGGTTTATTTATTAAGTTGTATAATATTGAAGAATATATTCGCCAATATAGCCTTCCACGACGAAATTTTTCTTAAAAGTCTTGACAAGTTATGAATTAGGCGATATAATATGAAAGTCCCACAAAAGGGGCCATTAGCTCAGTTGGTCAGAGCTACCGGCTCATAACCGGTTGGTCCGGGGTTCGAGTCCCTGATGGCCCACCAAATAAAAAAGCACCCATCCGGGTGCTTTTTTATTTGTACATCCTCGGTAACAGGTAAATTCTGAACCGTCATGTTTGGCAGTTCACCGAGAAGCAGTAATACGATGCCCTCCCGTTCTTCCACTCGCATTCAATAATGTAATACTGATATCTTGCCGACATATGCTCAACCGGGAAAGTAAAACTGCCGTTCTTTACTTCAACGTCATACCCGCGTGTCTCTGTCGTCAAACTCATTTCGTAAGGAAAATAGTGCATAAGCACTGACACCTTTTCCGGCATATATTCATCAGCGCACTCGCCGAACATGACTTTTACTTCTGCTCCGTCAGGTACGTCATTCAGCACCTGTTCGAAAAACATAGACGATGCAGAAAGCCTCGCCTCCATCGGATAATAATTATTAATATCTTTGTGCGGTATGTTTGGATTATCATCCTCGGCTGAGCAAAATTCCACTTTTCCAAGGGTTCCGTTTAATGCCCATACTGCCTCAAACGGAAGGAGTTTCTGAGAGACTCCTGTACTTTTTTCTGAAAACGAAACCGGAGTTGGAATCTCTATCGGAACCTGATATTCCTTTACAGTGAATTTTCCACGGGCTCCAAGTGTAAATGTGAAACACTTTACTGCATCATCGTTATCTCCCCGCCCGTTGAAAGTAAATTCCACCCGTCCCCCCGAAAGCGCCGCGGCATCGAACGTAAACTTCCCCTCTGACCTACCTGCCCCCAGATAATGTTCAATATCTCTGTCATATGACTCCAGAACGTGAGTGTCTCCTTTCCAGGTACGACCCCATTCAACATAATAACTCATTCCCGAATAATACCGCGCGTCGTAAACCGTTGTTAATGTAATGCTCTCCCCGTCCTCAGAAATAGCATATGACGCGTTATAAAACTCATCGCCCACATAAAAATGTCCCGCGAGGAGAATAAAGCCAGCAGCTATAGCGGCAATAATTACAATTATTGTAATTACTTTAATGATTTTCTTCATAATCATCCCCCTGAATCTACAACAGTTATCTTAATATAATTTTCCATCATAACCTATTATACCTTCCGTGTACATTATATAGCTATGTTACCATGTGTCAAGGGCAAAATAAAAGCACCCCCACCGGGTGCTTTTTATCAATATTTTCTCCGCCCAAACTGTCTTACAGCGCCAGCTAGGCTCTTAATCAGCGTTTTCGCATTAACCGCAAGCATAATTAGCATAGTCGCAGCCGACAGTATCCACCAGTTCTGAAGCTCAAGAACCGTTATCACGCACATTACGGCAAGCAGTATCGAGTTGACCGTAAGACGCAGGTAATTGACGAAAAACCGCACATATTTCTGAACTGAAATGGCGCGGATGATAAATACCGCAATGTAGCTGATTACAGTCGCAATCGCCGCTCCCTGGGCGCCCCAGAACGGAATCATCAGGAAGTTGAGCGCAAGATTTGTGACGGCTCCGATCATCGAGGTCAGAAATGAAAGGCCGGTCCTCTTCTTCACCAGATATACGCTGCCCATAAATGTAGTCAGTGCCGAGTATACCGCTGCTCCGGTCAGCACGGGTATAAATTCCCACGCGCCCGAATAAGTATCGGCAAAGAGTATCGAAACGAGAACCCGGCAAAAGAGGACAACCCCCGCCCCCGCCATGAACATAATGCTCGAGTAATAGCTGAACACGCTGCCGAAAAACTTCGACTGTGTTTTTTCCTCGGCGTCCTTGACCGCCGAAAACTGCCACGCCTCGTAGAAAACCGTGCATAAAAGCGTTAGCAATGTCGGGATTTTATATGCGGCCGCGTAAAGTCCGCTCGCCTCGTCTCCGCAGAGCCAGGTCACAAAATAGCGGTCAGATACATTTGTAATCCACCAGAATATCGTTGTCGGTATCATCGGAACGCTGTATTTTATCATGTCCCGCATAAGCGAAAAACTGAATCTGCCGGCGGCAAGGTCGCGTGAAAGCCTTGCATAAACCATTAAAAACAGCGCTGTCAGAAAATCTGAAATCACCACCGAAAGAACATATCCGCTCACGCCCATCTCAAATACAAGCAGGAATAAGAGGTTAAACCCTATGACCAGCACCGTATTGAGAATACCCTGAAAAGCAAAGAGTTTCATTCTGTCGCACGCCCGCACATACTGCGCGAGGGCCGAGTGAATGTTCGCCATAAGGACATACGAAATGATCAGCCAGACATACCCGCTGAAATAATTTATCATAAGCAGCAGCGGCGAGAGGGCAAGAAAGACTACCGATGAAACGGTGAGTATTGTAACCCCGGTTTTAAAAACCGAAGGCTTATCGGCGCCCGAGCTGAGCGTAAAGCGGAAGAGCCCGTCCGACACGCCGATGCAGGCGAGCGGTATTAATAAATTTGCCGTCTGCGAGATAAGGTCCGCGAGATTGTACTGCCCGGGACTTAAGCAGGCGGTATACAGCGGCATCAGCAACAAAACAAGAACCTTCGACGCGAAGGTCCCGATTCCAAGTATTACTGTATCCGATATCAGTTTCCTGTATTTGTTCATCTGCCCACCGGTAAAAGTCGTTTTATATCCTTTATATTATATCCCGGAACACGGTAATAATCAATAGATTATTAAAAGAATCCCAAAAGCGCGGTGGGCCGGGCGGCCCCGGCCCCCGCGCCCACGGCGAGGGGAAAGGACCACTACCCCCGTGAGTATATAACCCACGACGAAAGGAATAAAAAAAAACCGGCTTCCGCCGGCACCGCGCTCAGACTGTAGACGAAAGGTTACGCGGCTTCTTTGAAAAGAAGCCTGGCAAGAAACTTTAATATAATAAAATTAACTGCCTCTGTCTGGGGCGACAACGCACCGCATAAGAATATTGTCCTCACGCAGAATAAAAATGTCATTAGTCAGGTTGTCATAATAAACTTCTGTTCCCACGAGAACGCGGCTTGCAACCATTTCTACGTCAGGCCACTTTTCATTCTCCTCGCGGACGGTCTTACCGATCAGCTTCCATTTGCCTGATGTTGCGTAAGCCTTGCCGTCTTTGATACAATCCTCATCCCGATAAGTCGGGGTATAAAGCTTTCCGTCGTGATAAAGATAAATAAATTGCATAGTTCCAGACGGATAACCTGTATCACCTCCTGTATTGATGCCCGACTGAGAACTTTCCTGTTCTACCTGCTTATCCGACGAACAAGAAATAAATACAAGCAATAGAAAAATAAACATTGAAATAATTAAAATACGTTTCTGCATTTTGTTACTCCATAATTATACTTCACTACCAATACAAACAGATGAAACTGAATAAATTTTACCATCTTTTGGTTCATGTGTCAACTATGTTCACTTAATATTCACATTTTTGTTGTATTTGTACAACATAGGATGCTTTTGCTTTGTCTTATGATCTTAAATTCATCCTCAAAATATTATGAAAGCTGTTGACAATTCCTCCCTGTTAGGCTATACTAAAAAAGTTCCATAAAAAATCTCACGCCGCATTTGAGTCCAAATGCGGCTGTGTCTGTCTGCGTTTTTCGTCCCGCCAACGGTATGTCCGCGACTGCCGTGCCGTCGGCGGGTTGAAAATATACTTTTATAATGTAAGGAAGTGAAAGAATGATCGAGCTTGACGGGATATGCAAAACGTTTAAAGTCGCCCGGCGCGACGCGGGTTTCGGAAGTGCTGTTAAAGCACTTTTCAAAAAGGAATACACTTACATCGAAGCGCTGAAGGACGTGAGCTTCAGGGTCGGCGACGGCGAGATGGTGGGCTACATAGGCCCTAACGGAGCGGGCAAAAGCTCCACAATCAAAATCATGAGCGGAATCCTCACCCCCGACTCTGGCAGCTGCGTGATCGACGGACTTATTCCTTATAAGAACCGCCGTGAGCACGTCGCAAACATCGGCGTCGTGTTCGGGCAGCGTTCACAGCTCTGGTGGGACGTGCCGGTGATCGATTCCTTCGAACTGATCCGCGATATTTATAAGATCGACAAGGCTGTCTACAAGCGCAACTTCGACGAGCTGACAAGCCTCCTTTGCCTCACTGAAATCGTCCGGACGCCGGCGCGGCAGCTCAGCCTCGGGCAGCGTATGCGCTGCGAGATCGCAGCCTCGCTTCTCCACGACCCGAAGATACTCTTCCTCGACGAGCCGACGATAGGCCTTGACGCAGTGTCGAAGATCGCGGTCCGAAAATTCATAAAACAAATCAATGCTGAACATAAAACCACTGTAATCCTCACCACCCACGACATGCAGGACATCGAGGCTCTGACCGAGCGCATTCTCCTCATCGGCAAGGGCCGGATACTCCTTGATGGCAGCCTTGCGGAACTTAAGAAGCGCAACTCAACGATAAAAACAATTACAATCGAGTTCACCGGCAGCCTTCCTGACAACCTCGGCGAAGGCATCACAATTCTCTCCCACGACGAGGGACATGCCGCCATAGCCGTCGACACGGGGATTACCGGAATTTCCGACGCCATCCGGGTTTTGACCGGAAAGCTTGACATACGCGACCTGTCGGTGCAAACCTGCACCGCCGAGGAGCTTGTCGTCTCGCTCTACCGGGAGTTCTCCATATGAAGAAGTACATAAGCTTCTTCCGCATCCGTTTTTCCAACAGCTTACAGTACCGTGCGGCGGCGCTGGCCGGCGTGGCGACCCAGTTCGCGTGGGGAGTACTTGAAATACTGCTATTCCGTGCGTTCTACGAATCCGACCCGGCTTCATTCCCGATGGGTTTCACCCAGCTGTCCTCGTACATCTGGCTCAATCAATCAATGATTATGCTCTTTATGACATGGTATTTTGAGTCCGATATTTTCAAATCGATTACAAACGGTGGCGTGGCGTACGAGCTGGTCCGGCCTATGAACTTATATTCGATGTGGTTTACGAAAAGCATAGCTAACCGGCTATCAAAAGCAGTGCTGCGCGCCCTTCCCATTTTACTGTTCGCGGCTTTTCTTCCGGCTCCGTACGGTCTCTCGGCTCCGGCTTCGCTCACGGCGTTCCTTATGTTCTTACTCACCGCGGTATTTGCCTTTCTTACAGTCGTTGCATACTGTATGTTGATTTACATATCGACCTTCTATACAATGAACCCACTTGGTATGCGGCTTATCGCAAGCGTGCTTACCGACATGCTCGGCGGAGCCTATATTCCGCTTCCCTTCATGCCGGAAAAACTTCAGAATATTCTGAACCTGACACCTTTTGCAACTATGCAGAACCTGCCCTTCCGGATATACAGCGGAAATATCGCGGCAGCGGAAATGTTGCGCATGACAGGGCTGCAGATATTCTGGTTAATTGCGCTTGTTGGCGGGGGCGCTCTCTGGATGAAGCGGGCGCTGCGCCGTGTTGTAGTACAGGGAGGCTGACATGAAATTATATCTCCAATATTTCGGCATTCAGCTCCGCTCTCAGATGCAGTACAAAAAATCCTTTTTCCTTATGACATTCGGCCAGTTCGCCGTTGCGTTCTCGGGATACATAACAATTTATTTCATGTTCACCCGTTTCAATACAGTCCGCGGATTTGAATACAGCGAAGTCCTGCTATGCTATGCTATAGTGCTTGCCGCCTTCTCGCTTTCCGAATGCTTTTTCCGCGGCTTTGACGCATTTCCTTTAATAATATCAAACGGCGAATTTGACCGAATAATGGTCCGCCCGCGCGGAATCATTCCACAGGTTCTCGGACAAAGGATTGAGCTCACCCGCCTTGGCAGGCTTTTTCAGGCGGCAGTGGTTTTTGCCTTTGCCGTACCCGCTGCCGGGATTGAGTGGACAGCCGTAAAAGTCGGTATCCTTATTATGATGTTGCTTTGCGGTACGGCGGTTTTTTCCGGACTGTTTGTTATCTTCGCCTCGCTCTGCTTCTTCACTACCGAGGGCCTTGAATTTATAAATATCTTCACCGACGGAGGCCGCGAATTCGGCCGTTATCCCTTCTCAATCTACGGCAATGAGGTGCTCAAACTATACACCTACGTCATCCCCCTTGCCCTCTTTCAGTACTACCCCTTAATGTACCTCACCGGCCGCTCCGATAAAATACTTTACGCCCTCTCCCCCCTCTTCGCCCTCCTCTTCCTCATTCCCTGCCTCCTCCTCTGGCGCATCGGTGTAAGACACTACAAATCAACCGGTTCATAAGGACGGGGGAAGCGGAGATACGCGGCCTCTTGAAAGAGGCCTGGCGAGAACTTCAATAAAAATACCTGGTTAATGACATTACATCCCCTATACCCCTCTCTTGCAAATCAGCAGCGCGTGGTTCGAAAGCCCCGTGCACGACTCGCTGTCGCTCATCCGGTCTGATATTTCCCTCCAGCATTCAAATTGCTCATCATTCATCGCGTTGACAGCGCACTCGGCGAAACAGAAATCCAAGCCTGCATTTTTAATTTTTCGAATCCCATGTGAAGCAGCATCAACTTCCATTTCCTCGGGTGAGGTAAAGTAAAAGCCCCCTGGGTTTGAGCCGGCGGTGCCATACTTAAAAATATATAGGTTTGACTTGCGGTTAGGATATGCCATGCGACTCGTGTCATTAGCACAGGCACCTGCATATGCCCCAAGTGCGTTTATGTAAGCAAAAGCAATCACTGCCCCTTCCTTCCCAGCGTTGACACAGTTATCAAAGACAATCTGCCTCTCCTCCCGCGGCAGATGGTACATCGGCCCGAGACATAGAACAACATCATACCCGCCTGGCGGAATGTCCGCCGCTTTTGTCGCGTCCCCGACATAAGCGCGTACATTCGTCAGCCCCGCTTCTTTGATTTTTCTGTTGAATATCTCAATATTCTCCGGCGTCAGGTCAACGCCGGTATAATCAAGGCATTTGTCAGAAAAATACGTGCCATAATACCCCGTGCCGCAGCCGAGTTCAAGCACCCGGCTGTCCTTTTTTATATACGGTGAAAGGTATTTTTTAGTGTAGTAAAACTCCTCAGCAGTCGCCCGTGACCTCTTATCCCGCTGGTCTTCCCCGCCGTCCGCATATTTTTTGCGTATTTTATCCTCGTTTGATGACATGTTTTCCCCTTTTATTTAATAATTCTAAGCTCCATATCGGTAAACACGGTTTCCTCGGCCCCGGTCAGTTTTCTCATAACGGTTATTGTATCCCCATCACTCGTCATAATATAAAGATATTCGCCACCGGGCTTCAGATGCGGTTTTATAGATGCAAGCACATCAATCAGATCAGGCTCAGCAAGCACAAAATCCCGGCAGCCGCCAATCTCATAATTGAACCGGCCCGAACCGATTTCAACACTTCCGTCACGTATTGAAGCGACCGCGTTCTTACCCTCTCCTTCAAAAATAAACTCATAAGGAGAGGTATTCGGTAAAATTCCGACCGGAACAGCGTAACGGTTGTTACGTTTTCCTGCTGTTATAAAGCCTTTTTGGGTATATAAAGCATAAGCCGGGGTATTGTTCTCCCGCACAGTGAGAGTTACGATGGGTATGTTCTTCTCATCCGCAAACCCGATAACGCTGTCAATCAGCGTCCCTCCGATTCCGGCACGCCGGAATTTCCCGCAAACCTCAAGTCTGCCCAGATGCACCCGGTCGGAGTGAACTTTTGCCTTAGCAAATCCGGCGAGCACGCCGTCTGACCGCGCGGTCCAAAAATCACCGGCTACAAAATCAGAGAACAAAGGCTCGCTAACCGGCTCGTCAAAACATTCAAGCTCGAGTGATAAAAACTCAGGATATTTCAGCGTCGGGTCGTTTTTGATAATTTCATATTTCATACTGTATCACCCTTCCTCGATATTGTTAAGATATGTGTCGACAACCCCATGATACTCTCTTCTTTTTCGCACATCCGGACAACCCGCATGATGCTCTCCCGCTTTTCCGGGTCTTTCCATGCCTCGTCAAGCCCGGGTATCAGCCAGCATGGGCCGATAACTCCCCGCACTTCGGTACCACAAAATCCTGCCGAATCAATTTCCTCTTTAAGCTCGCCTGGAAGATGAAAATAGGATCGCCCCATTCCCCGGTAGCGTGACGCATGTTTTTTTATATGGTCTCCGGTTTTTATTTCATGCACAATCATTGAGAAAAATTCCGGTTCGTCGAGTAGCCTGTTCATATCATAAGTCGTCACCGCCCAGAGCGTAGTCGCGTACCGCGTAATTGCCGATGTGAAAAGCAGCCCGCCTGACTTCAGCAGCCTGCGGCATTCCACAAGCGCCAGCCGCCTCTCCTCCCGCTCGACAATATGGTAGAGCGGCCCCATTAATAACACCGCGTCGGCCGAGCCGTCAGGCCTCGGAATACTCCGTGCGTCGGCAACCTCGGCCGCGCACAGGCTAGCGCCGGTTCTCTCCCGCAGCAATTTTGACATTTCGATATTCTTTTCAGAAATATCATAAAGATAAACATCATATCCGAGCAGCGCCAGCCGGCATGAATACTCGCCATAACCGCCACCTATATCGTATATGACAGCGGGCGGGAGCGGCAGGAATTCGAGTAATATTTCCCATGTTCTCTCAAACTCGATCAGCCCAAGCCCGCTTTTTAGGCGGTCTTTCTCGACCCCCGCGTTGTACCCGGCGAGCACATTACTGTCAATGGATTTCATAATGAAAAGCCTCCGAATTCAAGATTGAGAATCTGCCCTCGCGATATAAACCCGACATTCCGGTAAGCTTTGTTCGACGCCGGATTCGCTGCGTCGGCATAAAGCAGCGGAGTTCTGCCGCTCTCAAGTATCAGCCGGCATATATGCGCGACAAGAGATGCGGCATACCCGCGCCTACGGTATTCAGGAAAAGTATAAACGCTGTTGATCGATGTATAGCGTTCAATATTGAGCGCGCTCTTGGCAAGAGAAACCGCCCTCCCGTCCTTGTAGACTACGAACGACTGCTTGTTTTCAACAATTTTTATCGCAGTTTTTCTTAACTTTTCTTCTGACGTCGGCTTGTTTCCGAAGCATTCAGCCTCAAAATTTCTAATCATAACCACTACCGCGTCAATATCATACGCAGTCGCTTTACGTATTTCCCCGTCAATCTCCTTCGGAGGAATGACACTCGTACATGTATACGCGTTCATCAGCATCCGTGTCACCGGCGCGCCGTAATCCCTCGCGAGAAACTCGGCAATTTCGGGCTTTGCCGAGATACAGGGTTTATATTCATCGTTGAAAATGCCGTGCAGCTCTTCGCGCAGCCGCCCGAGCTGCTCCGGACTTATACCGTCCGCTGTCCAAACCCATGCAGCAAGGTGCGGCACCAGCGAGCTACCGGCAACCCAGCTCTCCCCGTCCGAGATGAGCAGCTTTGCGGTCGGCTTTATCGCCTCAAGAATAAAAAATTGTTCGATATCTCGCCGGTAGGCCGGACTTGAAAATACCGGGTGGTCGTATGCGATGTTCTCCATGATATCCTCCTTGAAAAATATAACGGCTTAAAGCTTTTCGAGCTTTAAGCCGTTTTCATAAATTATATCGGTAATTATGAATATAACAGCAAAAGCCCGGCGCCATTCCTGACCTCGAGTTCCATCTGCTGCATAATGCAATTGTTGAGTATTCTTCTCATGCGGACTTCTGCCTTTACTTGAAATTTTTAACAGTATATCACCATCTCCCGCTCTTGTCAAGCAGTAAATGGTAATTTATCAAAACTTTCATCTGCATTCAACCGCGATAAGCGGCACCCTCATCTCACCATCAGTAAGCCCGGCGTGCGCAGCTTTCATTGCCTTTCCCCTGTCCGGCACCGGGCTGCCGTCGATCGAGTAATTCCCGGTCGCGACAGCAATAAAGTCGCCGATGAAACTGTCGGTTCTCAGGTGCGGTTCCCCGTCCCCGAAAAGTTGTGCCTCTTTCACTTCCTCCTTAGTCATTAAAATAAAATGTTCGCCGAAATACCTGTGGAAAGCTGTTTCAAACTCCGAACGGCGCCCGTCCTTGATAAAAAAGCTCAGCGCGCGCGGCTCAATTGACGGCGGGATGACAAGGCAGTCAGAAACGTCAGGGTAAACGGCAAGGTAAATCCAGTCTGTATCAACAAGCCCGTGGTCGGCGGTAACTATCACAAGCGTATCCCTCAGTTCCCGGCAAAGCGCCTCGACATATGCGTTTATATCCGAGATGATTTCAGTGATTTTCGGGTCCCCTGTTCCAAGCTCGTGCATATCGCTGTCGGGCTGCGGCCAGTAGGCATAAATGTACGACCGCCTGGGCGCGCGGCATATTTCCGCGACCTTCGAGCATATCTCTCCAACACTTCCGGCCTTGTGCTCCGAGTAAGGAGAAATTCCGGCGGCATTTATAGATCCATCCGATGCTTCGGTAATTTTCCGGGTAATAGTCATGTATTTCAGATACCGTCCGGCGATATGGTAATCGGCTGCGGGCTTGCCGCCCGAACCCGACAGCGTATTCAGATAAATATTCACATTACCGCCCACCTCGGGAAAGTACAGGCTCCAGCCAAGCCAGCCGTGCTCGGCCGGCGAGCACCCAGTGTACATAGTCGTGGTCGCCGCCGTTGTAGTTGACGGAAAGACCGATAAAATCGTCTCTTTCATCTGCCGCCGTAAAAACGCGTCCGGCGCCAGATGGCGCTCGAGTATCGCCGTCCCCATACCGTCGAAAAGCATTATGACCACATTCTTATAATTCTTCGCAAGCAGCCTGTCGAGCGCCGGGAGGGTGGCATGTTGCGATGGTACTCCGTAATATCTCAGCACCGACGCCGACAGCGCAAGCAGGCTGTTTTTATAATCCGGGTATATCGTCTTCATTTCTTGCTCTCCATTCCTCATCAAGTATGGCATAAAGATATTGGTCGTACCATACCCGCTTCTCACCGACGCGGCCGAACCGGCTCTTTATTAAATGAGCTTCGCGCCTCATACCGATTTTCTCCATAACACGATATGAGCCGTAATTTTCAGTATTACAGTTTGCGTATACCCTGTGCAGTTTCAGCTCATCAAAGCAGAACCGTAAAAGTGCCGCTGCGGCCTCTGGTGTGTATCCCTGTCTCCAGTAAACACGGTGCAATATCCAGCCGAGCATTGCGGTGTCACGTTCTTTATTCAGAAAAGCGACGCAGCCGCCGATAACCTTACCGGTTGATTTCAACACAACCGCGAACTCATACTGCTCGACCGGCACCGTCGCCCATTTCATCTCGCATTTGTCGAGGTATTTCCTCGTATCCTCCTCGCTGCTCGGACCCCAGTTCATGAAATGAACATTTTCAGGCACCGATGCGTAAGCATACACGTCCTCAAAATCCCCGCTGCAGAACGGTCTGAGAATCAGCCTTTTTGTGTCCAATGTAATCATTTATCATATCTCCGCTTTCAATGTCTTTTACCCAACACCATCATATCAGCCCGCACCTGATAAAATCAAGGCTTCTGTTGAGCGTCTCTGTGTCAACCCCGTTCTCAATTATTGCTGTTGCCTCAAGTGTGAGCGAATACGAATAACGCATTGCCCTCATCCTTTCAAAAAACATAGTCCAGTCGATTCCCCCAGTACCCGGCTGTTCCGCGGCGTTCAGCCTGCTCCAGTCCTTGTATCCGCCAGAATAATCGCTTATATGTATATGCCGTACAGAGCGCATTATATCGCTTCCAAGCGTTTCCTCAAGCTCGCCGTGGAACTGCGCGTGCCTTGTGTCGATTACATAATGAAGCCCCGGATAAACAGTATTTAACCTCTCAATGAATGCAAGCGGGCTGTTACACACGCAGGGTATGTTCTCAACCAGAAGTTCAAGACCATACTGCGATGCGGTGTCAATAAATTCCGCAAGCCTTTCAACAGTCTGATCGGGGTTCCTGTCGCTCGCCGGATACCCCCAGGCGTGAACGACAATCCTCCCACTCCCCAACAGTTCCCCGACAGCGCAGTTCAGTTTAAAAAGCTCAACCGCTTTCCTGTAAGAGGCCTCGTCGCCTCCTAGTAGATCTCCGATCGCTTTCTCAGCATGTATCACCGGAATATTCAGTCCCGTGCTTTTATATTCGCTGATAAAAATATTTAATTTATCGTGAAAATCCTCGAAAATCATAAGCTCATAGCCATCGAAGTGCAGCTGACCGGCAAACTCAACCGCCAACTTGTAATTTCTGCCGTTTTTCCTTCCGGTAAAAGCGCCGGTCGACAGATAAATCAGATTATTCATTATTTTCCTTCCATTCCATGAGGTTATTAAACGCATTCCTCATAACTCCCAAAGTCCTTTGTTTATTTCAGATATGCAGCAAATTCAAGCCTTTTTCATATAATATCATTGGTCTACTTTATTTTATGAGGTGATAAACATGAACAAAAACAACGACTGGCCCTGCTATGCGGAAATGCCGCAGACGAACGATTCATATGTCAGAATACTTCACGCCTCACCTGATGCGCCCGCGGTCGATATCTATGCTAATGGCAACCTTGTCGCTAAAAATCTTGCGTATAGGCAGCTTACCAATTATGTTCCGGTAAAGCCAGGAGAGTATAATATTCAGGTTTTTCCGGCAGGCCAGAGACAGAACCCAGTTATAAACACAAATATTGAAGTGCCCCCCGAAAGCAGCTTCACGATTGCTGCGGTTGGAAAGCTTTCGGACATAAGTCTTTTGCCGATCATGGAGGCCTATATGCCGATGATCGACAGACGCACCTCATATGTCAGATTCGCGCATCTGTCTCCAAACGCCCCCGCCGTAGACATTACAACGCCGGACGGCACAGTGCTCTTTTCGGATATCAGTTTCAAAGAAGTCTCCGACTACATACCGTTACCCCCCGGTAACTATACTCTGCAGGTAAAGCCCACGGGTACTGACCAGGTTGTTCTGACTGTCCCGGGTATCAGACTTGCCCCAGGAACAATTTATACAATATTTGCGACAGGGCTTGTCGGCGACAAGCCGCCGCTCGACGCCTTGCTGGCAATTGACGGGGACTACAATACATAAGAAATCAGTTGGTTGTATTCCATTCCATAAACCCGCACGTAAAGGGCAGATGTTCGAATTTCTTTGTTCCCGTATGGACAAAACCGTTTCCGGCATACCAATCCTTAAGAACCGTGTTTTCTTCAATAATGCTTATCAGAATTTTTTCACCGCCCGCAATTCCCTCTTCGGCAGCTTCTTTCCCGGCGACGGTTTTGCAATGATCGACCAGCATCCTGCCATAGCCCCGGTGCCTGTGCTCGGCCAGCACCGCGAGCTTTCCAAGACTGTATTCACCGGCTTTTTGCCTGTTCAGCTCGCAGAACCCGACAATCTTTCCGGCCATTCTTAGGCAATAAAGCGGAATACCGCTGTCATAAATGTATTTAAGATGCCCTATTTTCATAAACGCCCGGTGTGTCGGACAATTCTGCTCGGTAATACCATACTCCTTCGCGACTGTGGCGAACGACGCCCGTATGACCGCAAGACACTCCGGCAGCATTGCCTCTGACGTCACCCTGACAATTTCCGGCAGGTCTATCCAGTACCGTTGTACAATATTCCCGCCGTCCTCTGTCACCTCATTCTCAAGCACCCCGCCGCAGTTTTGTATCACCTTCGCCGATGCCGGATTATCTTTGTCGCAGGTGACGAGCACGCGATAAATTCCTTTCTTCCGCATTTCCTCAAGCGCAAGTTTAAGCTGAATTGTGCCGTACCCCTTACCCCTCTCGGTCGGGCGGATGCCGTAACCAATATGCCCGCCGTATTGAAACAAATTATCGTTCAGACTGAACCTGAGAGAAACCATGCCGTATATCCTGTCTGTCTCATCCTTCATAAGCATTATTCTACAAGGAACATACCCTTCGCGTCGTCCACTTTCTGCATCTGCAACTTCTGTCAGGTAATCAGTGAAGTCTCCATTGAATCTCTTTATAACACCAGGATGTATCCTTCCAGATGATGTCATGAACTCATCATGAAAAGCAATAAACTCCGCCTCGTCCACCATCGCCGGGCTGTATAGTCTTAAATCTTTCATATCTTCCTCCCCATATACATAAGGTGTGCCGAATAAGACAGCAGCTCCTCCCTCTCGCATAAGCTGTATGCGATATCAGTCCACTTTTCAATTACTTCTTGCGTACACTCAAGAATGCTTTTCTCACCCGGCGAAGTAACTCCCTCCTGACCGAAAAGATGAAGTTTTAGAAGTGGAAACCGCTTCATGAAGGGCAGAACGTCACCGGGATTAATAAAGCAGGCTCTTGTAAAAGCGTCCCCGCAATAAGTCCTACCGTCGATGCAACACCTAAGATACTCTGCCTCTCTGTCATCGAGAACAACACCGGGCGATAAGTTCAGGTAATACGCAATCCCCGCGTACAGCGCGATGAATGACACAAATATCACCCCTCCCGGCCTCAGCAGCGATACAGCTGCCTCCATTGCCCGGACTCTGTCAGCCTCATCAAGCAAATGATACATCGGGCCCATGAGAAGTATAACGTCAAACTCCCCACCGATCAGTTTATCGGCCTCCCGCGCGTCCCCGCAGACGGTTTTTATTTTCAACCCACCCTCTGAAGCTTTTTCCGTGGCAAACGCTACATTTCCCTCCGAAAGGTCGAGCAGCGTAACGTCACAGCCCATTTCCGCAAGGAAAATCGAATATCTCCCCGGACCACCCCCGATATCAAGCACCCGGTCACCCGGCTTTATGTACCTCTTCATAAAGCGCTTAGTTATCTCAAACTCAAACGGATGCCGCGTCATGCGTTCCCACTCACGCAAAACAATCGAATTGTAATAATTTTTTACTATTTCAATATTATCCATTAGTTGCATTCCTTCCTCAGCACATCAAGAGTGTGGTGCGACATGCCTGTCATATCCCCCCGCTCGCAAATTGTAAAATGATACCTTAGATACACCTCAAACACCTCATCGCTCATCCCGTCAATAAAGTCCCTGAAATAATTCGTATACATATCTGTCCCGACAAAGTGTAGTCGGCTCACACCGAGCCCCGTGGTCAGCGCGTCAATCTCCTCACGCCGCCAGAGCTCAAAAATCTCCTTCGGCTCCGACGCGCATTTGAAGGTAACCGGGTCGATAAGGGTTTTATACAATTCGCTCATTATGTTGCCCTTAATGAATCCGAAGTTGATTATCGTCGCTTCGTTCATACAATAGGCGACATAAACGAGGCCTCCCGGCTTTGTAACACGCAGTGCTTCGGCAAGCGCCTTTTTCTTGTCAGCGTCGCAAAAGAGGTGATACATCGGGCCTAACACAAGGGTTATATCGTACCGCTCCGACTCCAATGCCGACAAATCAAGTATGTTACCCTTTGTGACCGTTATCGTCTCGCCAGGTTCGGTATTCGCCTTGAAAACCTCAATATTGTGCTCCACCGGCTCAACCGCATCGACGGCATAACCCCGCCGCGCGAAATAATGCGAGTATCTTCCCGTCCCCGCGCCGATTTCTATAATCCTCATGCCTGGCGTCAGGTATTTCTCAATATAACGTACTGTAGTAAGAAACTCTACGCTCCCGTGCCGCGAGACAAGGCGCCCGTCCTCGTTGTGAGTTGAATAATAGTTCTTCACTTCCTCGGTTACTTCCATGTCAAACCTCCTTAAAATATAAAGCGGTGTAAGCCTTTTCTTTGCTTACACCGCTGAATTCATTTATGTATAAATATGTCGCCCGGCGCCGCCGGCTGCGATTACCTATCCTAAAAATGAGTACAGAGACATAAGCCCGCCCGAAAGTCTTGAAGGCTTTCCAGTGCGCGCTTCGGTATATGAGCATTTCATAGTATGCTTCATTCCGTGTCTCCGTCTTTCTAAATTTTGCCTATTATATCACAGAGGGAATAATCTGTCAACCCATTTTTGGTAATTTACTAATATTTAATCAAACAGAACAAAAAGGGCGGGATATCCCCCGCCCTTTATTTGTTAATTATTACCTGTATATCAACCAATAAATGTTAACTGCTGTCTGTTTATCCGCAGTTCTCCCAGTTATGATAGACCTCGATCACATCGTCATAACTTTCAAGACTATCGATAAGCAGGTTCATGTGCTTGATGTCATCCTCGTTCTCAAGTGTTACATAAGTCGAAGGAACCTTATCCTTCTCGGCCGACTCGATCTCGTACCCCGCCGTCTTCAGCGCGTCGCGCACCTGATAAAGATCGTCCGGCTCGGTATAGATTTCATACCCATCGTCGTTTGCCACGAAGTCTGCGGCTCCGGCCTCAAGCGCGGCTTCCATCAGCTTATCCTCATTTTTGACATTTTCGCGGAGTATGAATATCACACCCTTGTCCGAGAAGAGGAAGCCGACGCAGCCGACCTGTCCGAGATTTCCCCCGAACTTGTCAAAATAGTGGCGCACCTCGCCGGCGGTACGGTTCCGGTTGTCTGTTGACGCCTCGACTATAACCGCGATACCAGAAGGGCCGTAACCCTCGTATGTCACCGCCTCGAAGTTGGCGCCTTCTCCGCCTAGCGCCTTCTTAATGGCGCGATCGATGTTTTCGTTCGGTATGTTGTTGTCCTTGGCCTTGATGATTACGTCGCGGAGTTTAGAGTTCGAAACGGGGTCTCCGCCTCCGCCGGCCTTGACGGCCATTGCGATTTCCTTGCCAATCTTGGTGAATACGTTGGCGCGCTGGGCGTCGGTCTTTTCCTTCTTATGCTTGATATTAGCCCACTTGCTGTGTCCCGACATATGATTTTACCTCTGTGTGTATATATAATTATATTTTTGACATCTTGCGCAGGCATATCAGCCCGAACGCACGGCCGAGCACGATGTTAACCGCCTCGGTAAGTTTTATTCTCGTTGCCCTCACGGCTGCGTCTTCCTCCGAAAGGATACGGCAGTTGTGATAAAAGCGGTTGAACGCCGCCGAGACGTCGAGTATGAAGCGTGTGATATAAAACGGTTCAGAATCGGCGAGCGCCGACTCGCAGTTCTCGCGGAAGCGGCAGAGAATCTTTAATAGGTCGCTCTCCTCGGGTGATGTGATTTTCAGCTCTCCGGTCAAGGTTTCCGTAACCTTCTCGAGCACCGAGCAGGTGCGTGCGTATGTGTACTGAACATACGGCCCGGTGTTTCCGTCGAAGCTCAACGCGTCCTCCATTATGAAATTAATGTCCCTCATGCGGCTGCCCGAAAGATAATAGAAGACGATCGCCCCGACGCCGACCGCCTCAGCGGCCTCGGCCTTATTTTTGAGGTTCGGGCTCTTCTCGTCCATGATAGCCGACACCTTTTCTATCGCCAGCGCGAACAAATCCTTGAGCAGTATGACGTTTCCTGTGCGCGTCGCCAGCTTTTCGCCGTTGATGCTGACCGTCCCGTAGGGCACATGAACCAGTCCATCGGCCCACTTATATCCCATCAGCTCGAGCACCTTCATCCACTGCCTGAAGTGCAGGCACTGCCCGGCAGAGGTTACATATATGCATTTGTCAAAGTTGTAATGCTCCTTGCGATAGACTGCTGCTGCGATATCACGCGTTGGGTAAAGCGTCGACCCGTCGCGCTTAAGAATAAGGCAGGGCGGCATTCCGTAGGCCTCAAGGTCGACGATCGACGCGCCGTCGTCGATTTTAAGCAGTCCGGATTCTTTCAGTTTTTCAACCTGCGCCGGCATTTTATCTGTGTAGAAGCTCTCGCCGTTGTAGCTGTCAAAGGTGATGCCGAGCTGCTTATAAGTTTTCTGATACTCCTTGAGGCTTATCTCCACAAACCAGCGCCAGAGCGCGAGGTTCTCGGGGTCTCCATCCTCGAGCTTTTTGAACTCTGCTCTTGCACGGTCCTCAAGCGTCGGATCCTTTTCAGCTTCCTCGTGGAACTTCACATAAAGCTCGACCAGCTCGTCGATTTCCTTCTTTTCGACCTCCTCGCGGCTGCCCCAGAGCCGGAAGGCTACGATCAGCTTCCCGAACTGCGTTCCCCAGTCGCCGAGGTGGTTGATTCCGACGCACTCGCAACCGGCGAATTCATAGAGCATCTTCAGCGAATGTCCTATGACAGTGGTACCGAGGTGCCCGATATGGAAGGGCTTCGCAACGTTTGGCGAGGAGTAATCGAGTACGATTTTCTTTCCCTCGTACCCCCCCGGCGCACCGTATTTTTCACGTTTTTCAAGTATTTCAGGCAACACACGCGAGACAAGATAACTGTCGGCGATTTTAATATTGAGGTATCCGTTGAGCGCCGTTACAGCGCCTACCGGATTACCGGTCTGCCCGTCCGCTGCGGCGTTAAGACCTTCAGCAAGAGACAGGGCAATCTGTACCGGCGCGCGGCGCAGGGTTTTGCTCAGCTTAAAGCAGGGCATAGCCAGGTCGCCGAGTGCTGCGTCTGGCGGGTATTCAAGCATTCCGAAAATATCGGCAGGAGCAACCGAGGCGCCCGGGAAAGACTTCGCCGCGCACTCCGCGATCATTTCGGAGATCAGTTTTTTTATTGTTTGCATCGTTTTCCCTCTGTTGTTTTTGATTTGTGATATCAATAAATAAGTTTACATACTTTCGCACCGGTAAAGGCGATCAGTTTCGCGCGGTCAAGATAGAGCTGCGCTCCTCTCACGCCGGCGCTCACGGTGATTTTCTCATGCTTCTGTGCACTCTCGTCAATGAAGGTCGGAAAGGCCTTTTTCATTCCTATCGGGGAGCAGCCCCCTCTGATATATCCCGTAAGCCCCAGCAGGTCTTTTACGTGAATCAGCTCCACCCGCTTGTTTCCCGACGCCAGTGCTGCCGCCTTGAGGTCAATCTCCTTATCGACCGGTATGCAGAGCACGAGATACCCGGTTTTATCCCCCTCGGCCACAATGGTCTTGAAAACCACGTCGCAGGTCAGTCCTATCTGTTCGGCAATATGTGTGCCCGAAAGGTCGCTTTCGTCGACCTCATATTCAAGCACTTTGTATTCTATTTTCGCCGTGTCGAGCCGGCGCATCGCGTTTGTCTTGTTCATTACTTTGCTTTTACCTTCGCAATCCTTTATGTATCAGCTGCATTCACAGCCTTTTCGGCGACTCCGGTCACCCCGGCTTTCCGCCTCTCGCTGTAATGCCGTATCACAGATTTCCGCGTGATGATCCCCATGAACACTCCCCTGTCGTCAACCACCGGCACAAAGTTCTGATCACTCACCCGTATGAGCAGCTCATCCATCGTCGCCCTTATATTCACGGCGGGATTCCAGCCGCGCCGCAGAATCTCTGATATCGGGTAATTCTCCTGCAGCTTCATCGAGTTGTCCCCGCTGTCAAGTATATGCCAGAGGAAATCTCCCTCGCTGACTGTGCCAACATATTTTCCATCCTTGGATATCACCGGCAGGGCGGTATATCCGTGGTGCCTCATCTTCTCAAGCCCCTGCCTCATAGTCGCGTCATCGTATATAAAGGCAACAGCCGATTTTACTGTAAGCAGAAATATTATATTGTCCTTGGCCGCGTTGTTTCGGATAATATTCATATTATAAGTTTTCTCCGGTGTTCTTTATTTATAAGCCGTTCGGCGGGATACCGGTTCTCCTCCCAGCCCTAACCCAGCCTGTGTCTCTCATCAATCATCTCACGTGCGGCTTCCCTCTGTAACTCGGTGATATTGATGCCGCCGAGTATCCGGGCAACCTCATCAATCCTTCCCACATCGCTGAGTGCCATGACCGACGTTTCGGCGCGCCCGTCCTTCTCGTTCTTCGATATCAGCATATGGCAGTCGGCAAGAGACGCTATCTGCGCCGAGTGCGTGACACAGAGCACCTGTACCCCCTTTGCGATTTCCTTCAGTTTGATTCCCACCTTGCGCGAGGTCTTGCCCGACACTCCGGCGTCAACCTCGTCGAAAATCATGGTCGATATTCCGTCGTTCGCCGAGAGAACGCACTTGAGCGAGAGCATAATCCTCGATAATTCTCCTCCCGAGGCTATTTTCGCAAGAGGCATCGGCGGCTCTCCCGGGTTTGCGGCGATGAGAAATTCAACATCATCTGCTCCGTCAGGCTTCAGGCCCCCGGCCGGCGTGACGCTTATCTCAAACTTCACCCCCGGCATATCGAGGTACTGCAGCACCTCGCAGACCTCCTTAGCCGCTTTAACCGCGCACCTGTGCCGTACCGACGAAATCTCCCCAGCAATACTCCGGGCGTCGGTCTCAAGCTTCTTTGCCTTCGCACTCAGCTCGCCGATTCTTTCCTCGGCGCCTTCAAGCTTCTCAAGTTTATCCGCGGCGTCATCTCTGAACTTGAGTATCCCCGCGATATCGGCTCCGTACTTGCGCTTGAGCTTGTTTATCATGTCAAGCCGGCCTTCAATCCTGTCGAGACGTACCGTGGGGTCACCCTCGCCGGTGTCGGAAAACGAACGCAGCGTCGTGGCGATATCCTCTATTTCATATCTGAAGTTCTCAAGCCGCTCTGCAAGCCCGGCCGCCTCGGGGATGACGTCGGCCAGCTGACTTACCGCCGCTGCCGATTTGTCAATCAGGGTGACCGCCCCCTTCTCGCTCGCGTAAAGCGCGCGGTATGCAAAGTCGGTCTGTTTCGCGATTTTCTCGGCATTCTGCAGGCGCCCCCGCTCTGAAACAAGTTCCTCTTCCTCGCCTGCCTTCAGCTTCGCCCCGTTAATCTCATTAATCTGATAGGTCAGCATGTCGCGCATGCGCATTTTGCCGGCCTCGTCGCTCTTCTCTGATTCAAGCTCTTTTTCGGTGAGGCGCAGTTCGGAATAAATAGCCGCGTAACCGGCAAGCTTTTCAGCCGTCTCAGCGTAGGCGTCGAGCAGCCGTATGTGGCTTGACTTCTGCATCAGCATCTGATTGTCGTGCTGCCCGTGTATGCTGATCAGTCTTTTCCCGACCTCGCGCAGCATCGCCTGGGTTACAGTCTGGCCGTTTATCCGCGCGCTGCTCTTCCCGTCCGAACTCACCGTTCGGGTAAGGAGGAGGTTTCCGTCGGCGCATTCGATGCCGTATTCATCCAGCAGCCCCAGAGTCCCGGATGCAGGCGCCTCAAACAGCGCCGTGACCGACGCACGCTCCTCCCCGGTTCTTATCAGCTCGCGCGGAGCACGGCTGCCGAGGAGCAGTCCGATGCTGTCGATAATTATTGATTTACCCGCGCCTGTCTCACCGGTAAGCGCAATAAATCCGCCGGACATTTCAATGTCCGCCGACCTAATCACTGCTATATTCTTTATCTGCAACGATCTCAGCATTTTTTACCGTCCGATAAGCATTTCCCCGCTCAGACACCAACCGGGGTCCGGTAGGTGTCTGATGCAGTATACTTGATATCCAGTATAACCTTTTTTGAAAAGTTTTTGAGAGGGCCTGGGAGAACTTTTTCTAAAAAGTTCTCCCAGCGTTTCCCCGCTCCCCGTTCCTTACACCCGCAGCTTCTGCTCGCGGTAGCTGCCGCAGAACTGGCGCGCTACATCCTCGCTGCGCGTTACTATAATTATCGTGTCGTCCCCGCCGACGCAGCCGAGAATGCCCGGCGTCTTCGCGGCGTCAATCCCCGCGGCGACGGCCTGCGCCATACCCGGGAAGGTAGTGACGACAATCAGGTTGTTTGCATAATCAATATTTGTTATCGCACCGAGTAAGGTTTCATTTATCTTCGTAACCACCCCTGCACCGCCGCTTGCCGGTATGACATATCGGTAGGTGCCCCCTCCGGTTAGTATCTTTGCCAGCTTAAGCTCACGGATATCGCGGGACACCGTCGCCTGGGTCACGCAGTAGCCGAGTGCGCGCAGCTTCATAATCAGTTCATCCTGAGTTTCCACCGCCTCTTCGGATACAAGCTTGAGTATCGCTTCCTGTCTTGAGGATTTCATATTAGCGTCTGCCCTTTCTGAGAAATTCCAATGCATAATCATAACGCATAACTACATGATTGCGCTTTCTTTTACCCGTACTCTGTCAACTATATTTAATGCCCGCCCGTCATCTTCTGGCTGAGAATGTTGTAGAATCCGCGCTCCTTAAGTGTAATGAGCTGCGTTGTTTTATCCGACTTTGTAATACGGACAACCTCGCCGCGGAAGAGTTCGTAGTTGATTCTACCATCAATTGTGAGAAAAAGATTTCTTTCGCGCTCGCAGATATTTTTAACGTCGAGCACCGCGCTGTCCGGGAAGATCAGGGGGCGCGCCGTCAGCGAGTGCGGGCATATTGGTGTGACGCAGAAGCATTTGAGGCGCGGGTCTGTTATCGGCCCGCCGGCCGCCATTGAATAAGCTGTCGACCCGGTCGGCGTCGCTATGATAAGACCGTCCGCGCGGTATGTAGACACCTCGGCTCCGCCCTCGGCCAGCTCGAGGTCGACTATGCGCGCGATCGATCCGTTTGAAATTACCGCATCGTTAAGTGCAAAGGAAGAGAGCTTTTTCTGTCCGTTCACGTCGAGCATGGTGACCGCCAGCATCGACCGCTCGTCAATTCCGTAATTCCCCTCAAAAAGCTTTTGCAGCAGTTTTATTTCATCGAGTTCAAGCTCGGTCATGTATCCGAGCCGCCCCATATTTATCCCGAGAATCGGTGTCTTGTTTATCGCCGCGCGGCGGGATGCCTCAAGTATCGTACCGTCTCCGCCAAGCACAGCCAGAATGTCGGCCCGGGCGTAAACCTCGTCGATCGGCAGGTATATGAACTCACGGCGCGATCTGCGCGCCCGGCTGAGTCTTTCTCTGGCGGATGATGCGATTAGTATCTCGCAGCCATATTTTATAAACTTATCGGCGACCAGTACAGCCGCCGCTGCCTTGTCATTGATATTGAAATTCGTAATTATACCGACACTCTTTATCTCATTCATGACGATCCTTTCACCGGCCGCGCCCGGAACCGACTATTTTTTTCAGTTCCTCATCCGAAAGCGCCGAAACGACTTCACCTAGCTTCCATGCGGCAAGGTACTCAGTGTTCCCGTCCCCGCCTAAAATCGGCGACTTAATAACCCCGAGACATCCGAAACCCGCCGCCGCGGCGCATCCTGAAACTCTTTTTATAGACTCAATATGATATTTTGTATCTTTAACAATTCCGCCCCGGCCCACCGCCCCGCGCCCCGCTTCAAACTGAGGCTTGATAAGACTCACAAAATACCCGCCCATGTCGAGTATTTTCGGCAATCCCGGGATTATATAAGTCTGAGAAATGAACGACACGTCCATGACGGCAATGCTGAATCTGCCGGAAATTCCGGTGTTGTCGTCTTCCGCAAGCCGGCGCGCGTTGAATTTTTCAATTGACGTCACCCGGCTGTCCGAAAGCAGCTTTTCGTCAAGCTGCCCGCAGCCCGCGTCTATAGCTGTGACGTGCGCCGCTCCGTGCTGCAAAAGACAATCAGTAAACCCTCCGGTAGAGGCGCCTATGTCTACAGCGTCCATTCCCGAAACATTAATTCCGAAATCCACCAGTGCAGACTCAAGCTTGAGGCCTCCGCGGGAGACGAATTTTTCGCTGCGGAGCACGCGCACCTCGTGCGCCTTCCTATTATCTATCTCCTCCGACGGCTTTTCAACCGTCCTCCCGTCAACACTCACTCCGCCTTTTTCAATCAGGCTCTTAGACTCCTGCCGGCTTTTTGCATGCCCCGAGGTAAAAATATAAACATCAGCCCTCATCAACTAACCTTATTTCCGCATTAACTATATTAATGGTCTCTGTCAAGCAGGTAATAAGCGAGAGTGCAGAGCTTCTCGCTCCCCGGGTATCCCGAGATCACAGATGCCGCTATATCTGTAAGTTCGGTCGCGTACTTTTTCGCGTCGACCGGGGTGAAATAAGTCATAAAGGTAGTTTTGTTCTTTGCGGCGTCCTTGCCGCAGTTCTTTCCGAGCAGCTCCGCATTCCCGGTAACGTCGAGTATGTCGTCGATTATCTGGAAGACAAGCCCGATCTTCTCGGCATAGTTAACTGCCGCAAGAGTGCGCGCCTCTCCCTTGTCAAGTCCGGCCGCCATGCAGCCAAGCAGTGCCGACGCGCGGATAAGGGCCCCCGTTTTCATCCGGTGCAATCGCAGAAGCGTCTCGAAATCAAGGTCTGCTCTCTCGCCGGCCATGTCGAGAATCTGCCCCCCGACCATTCCAAAGGAGCCGGCCGCCTTGGCCAGAGCCACGACGGCAGACGCCGCCGCGAGATCGCTCACGTATTTGTTCTGTGCCGTTATCTCAAAAGCATAAGTGAGGAGCGCGTCGCCGGTGAGCAGCGCGTTCGCTTCGCCGAAAGCCTTGTGGCAGGTCGGACGCCCGCGGCGCAAATCGTCGTTGTCCATGCAGGGCAGGTCGTCGTGAATCAGCGAATATGTGTGAATCATCTCCACCGCCGAGGCAAAAGGCAGCGCCGCCTTATCGTCCCCGCCGAAAAGCCGGCAGAATTCGATCACAAGCATAGGTCTTATCCGCTTGCCGCCGGCAAAAACGGTGTAACGCTCGGCGTCAAGAAGGATCTGTAGTTTCTTGTCGTTGGCCGCAAGATAACCGTGAAGGGCGTTCTCGGTCAGCTTTGCGTCAGCCTCAAGCAGTTCGTTGATTGCGGAATAATTTTTCAGATCAGTTTCCATATTCATAACCATTCCTTTCTGCTTGCTGTGAGAATGTACTTACACGTCTGTCTTTTCCGATGAAAAATCAAACGCCTTTATGCTTCCGTCAGATGTGCTCTGGAGTATCTTTATCTTAGCCTCGGTCCTGTCAAGCTCCTCATAAGAGGCGCGGATAAGGCCGACCCCCTCTTCGTAAAGCTTGAGCGACTCGTCGAGCGTCAGGCTCCCGCTCTCAAGCAGGTGCACAACCTCCTCGAGGCGTGATAATGACTCCTCAAAACTTTTCTTTTCCATATCGTCAATTAAAACCTCAATTTTCTTGATTTCGCCGCCGGGCTTTTATAAACTCAAATATACCAATTTTCGCCCGCCGAGCCTTTATAAAGCCTCGATTTTCTCGATTTTCGCTCCCGCCGAGCCTTTTTTAAGCTTTATGTTCACGCTCTCCCCGACTATAAGTCCCGATGCGTCGGTTATTGCCGCGCCGTCCTTACCAGTCACCACCGCATACCCGCGCGAAAGAACCGAGAGAGGGCTCAGCGCCTCAAGATGGGCGGCGCCGCTTCTCACCCTGTCGCGCAGCGTGCTCAGTTTTCTATCCCCGGCTTTCCCGAGCGCATCCGCAAGTCCGTCAAGCTCAATTTTCCGGTCGTCTGTGAGTCGTGCCGGGTTTGAGAGGATTCTTGACGCGGCAAGCCGGGCTATTGTTTTCCGACGCTCGGCTATCATCCTCGGCAGCGCCGCCTCGCTCCGCCCGGCAAGAGTGTTTATTTTTACCCGCAACTCCGCCCGGTCTGGCACCGCCAGCTCTGCCGCCGCCGAGGGTGTCGGAGCCCGCAGGTCTGCCGCAAAGTCGCAGATAGTAAAATCTGTCTCATGCCCGACAGCTGAGATCACCGGAATAGATGAAGCCGCCACGACACGCGCCAGCGTTTCGTTGTTGAAGGCCCATAAGTCCTCCAGCGAACCGCCGCCCCGGCCAATGATTATCGTGTCAACTTTAAATTTCTCATTGAAATATTTAATCCCTGTCGAAAGCTGCCCGGGAGCCGAAGCCCCCTGAACCTGCGCCGGGTAAATAAATACCTCGGCAGCCGGCCAGCGGCGGGAAAGGACGTTTTTCATATCGCGTATCACGGCTCCGGTCGGCGAGGTCACAATACCGATCTTCTTTGGGATTCGCGGGATGACCTTTTTGCGCGAGGTATCAAAAAGCCCTTCTTCCTCAAGCTTTTTCTTAAGCTGCTCGTAAGCGTAGTAAAGCGCCCCCACACCGTCGGGCTGTATGTCGTCAGCGTATATCTGATAAACCCCGTCGCGCGGAAAGGCCGAAACCCGCCCGTGCAATACCACTTTCATCCCGTCCTCCGGAACGAAAGCAAGTTTCTGCGCGTCGGAGCGGAACATCACCGCCTTCACCGAACTTTTCTCATCCTTGAGCGTGAAATAATAATGTCCCGAATAGTGATTTTTGAAGTTTGAAATCTCCCCGCGCACATAAAGTCCGGCGAAGAAAGGCACGCTGTCAAATACGGCTTTTATATAGTCGTTGAGCTGTGAGACCGATATTAGATTCTTATTTTCCTGCATTATCAGTCACACCCCTTCAGATATTTTGCCCGGCACAAAAGTGCTGTTCCCGCCGCGTTGTCTGATGAGAATGCCGGTTCGGCGAAGTACACACCAGTCCCCGACAGCATCGACTTAATTATCGTGTTACTCATTACTCCCCCGGCGTAAAGCACCGGTGTCGCCGGATACTCGGCCAAAAGGTTTTTGCTAAGTTCGGCGAGTGTCGCCCCCACGAATCGCAGCACATACTCGGCTGTGAGGCTCCTGTCCCCACTCGAAGCAAAAAGCGCGGATGCAAGATTCTCAATCCCGGAAAGGTTGCACTCAAGTCCGGTTACTGAAATCCGGGGTTTCGGTACTTTCCCGGAATTCGCCATTGCCAGGTTTTCAAGCTCGGGCCCGCAGGGGAATTTTAATCCCATTGCCACTCCCGCCCGGTCTATCGCCTGCCCGGCGTTCAGGTCTTTTGTCCCCCCGAGCAGCTTTATATCAAATCCGCCGATACGCGGCGTCACATGCACTATTTCTGTCGTCCCGCCCGACACGTGGAATGCGCAGAACTCACCGCTCATCAGCACCTGAAGCGCTCCCGACGAATAAGCCGCCGCCATTATGTGTCCGTCCTGGTGGGAAAACCCTAGCACCGGGACCCCCGCCGCCGCCGCAAAGGCGTGGGCCGTTGCCTCTCCGGTGAGAAAGCAGGGCATATATGAGCCTATGGCGTCGCGCGGGGTAACCGAGCAGCCAATGGCTGCCGGCTCGTATCCTTCAAGCGCCGCTTTTAATCTGTCCATAACCGATGGCAGGTTTTTCACATGCGCGAAAACCGCGTCACTCTGGCGCAGCCCCGCCTGGCCGGCCTTGACCGGTAGCGGCTCCTTTATGTTCGCCGTGATTATTCCGTCGGCGTCGCAGACGGCCGCCGAAGTGGTGTAGTTGCTTGTGTCAATCCCGACAAAGCATCTTTTCTTCATTTTCCGGTTTTGCCGCCGTCCTTTGCTGCCGCCTCAATGGAATCCTTTGCGGCGTTGAGCACGCCGTTGACGAATGGCCGCGCTTTCTCGTCGTCGAATTTTTTCACCATCTCCACCGCCTCATTGATTGACACGCTGTGCGGGATGCTGTCCATATAAAGCATCTCCCAGATAGAGAGACGCAGGGCTGAGCGCGAAATGCCCGACATACGGTAGGTTTTCCAGCCGTGCGAATGCTCGCTGATCAGCTTGTCAATTTCCTCAAGGTGGCTTATCACGCCGAAATAAGCGGCGCGGATATAATCGTCCTCTGCCTCGGCAATCTCCCGGGCACATGTCGATATGCTGAAAATATTGTCGGCGCTGTCCTCGGGGTGAAAATCAGTTTCAAACAGCAGTCCGAAAACCGCCTCTCTCGCTTCACGTCTTGTCATCTGTTTTATTGGATCCTTTCGCACGTCGGGAATGACGCATATTCGTCCATTTTATGTAATTATACAGTCCCCGGCCGTTAAAGTCAATATAAATATGAATATTTCCTCTGAATGAATGAATATTTTCCCCCGGAGCATTCATTTTTAATCTATAATGACAAATACCCCTCTCTGCCGCGCGTTATATTTGCAGTATATGTCTGCATAAACTTATTCAGTATAACTTTTACGGGTGGTGTGCGGCATGAAAAAAACAGTATGCTGTTTGCTGATATTTATTTTTTTGCTGGGCTGCGTGCCCTTCAGTTCCTGCGGCAGGGGAACCGACGACTCGGTATACGCCGACGGCGGATATATAAAATACATCGACTTTGACGTTCCCTATACCGCCATGCGTGACGCCCTCCTGGCCGACACCGGCAGTTACGGCAGCGCGTCTCATCTCAACTGGATTGAGCTGCTCGCGTATCTCGCGTCGAAGAACGGTGGGAATTTTTCGTCGTACAAGTCGTCCGACATGAAAAAACTCACCGAGAAACTTTCAGGCGGCAGCACCGTCACCTCGCTTGTCACAAACTCCAAACTCTATAACTATTACATCGAAGCATACGGGGCGATACTCGGCGGCATGGTCGGCGAATACACCGAGGTGAAAATTGCCGAGGACGGCACCGAAACCCGCGCCGATAAATACGGCCTGCGCGTCTTCTCCCCTTTCGCCGCCGGATATTATTACAGCGACTTCGACGACTTCGGCGCCGCCCGCTCCTACGGCTACCGCCGCAATCACCTCGGACACGACCTCATGGGCAGCATCGGTACTCCCATCATCGCTGTCGAAAGCGGCTATGTCGAGGCCTGCGGCTGGAACCAGTATGGCGGCTGGCGAGTGGGCATCCGCTCCTTTGACGGTCTGCGCTACTATTATTATGCTCATCTTCGCAAAAATCACCCCTACTGTGACATGTATGAGGGCAAAATCGTCAACGCCGGCGAGGTGATAGGATATCTCGGAATGACGGGTTACAGCTCCCGGGAGAACACAAACAATATCGACACCCCGCACCTGCATTACGGCCTGCAGATAATATTCGACCCCTCCCAGAAAGAGGGCTGGAACCAGATCTGGATCGACATGTACGACCTGACCCGTTTTTTCACCAACCGTGCGGGAACTGTGAAAAAAAACGGCGAATCGTATTCAAAAATATACTACATATACCCCGAGACGCCCGACTGAAAAAGCTTGTTAAAGATTACGGTCGCTTTTCGAGAAATACTTCGTCGCTCTGCAAAAGCTTTCAGGCAATTTAACCAATAAAAACGTTGTGAGTAATAGATATAAACGTATTATCTGGTTATTTTTATATAAAGTTTCTTGCTGATTTCGAAGAAATCTGCTTCCATTTCAAAGAAGCCGCGTATCCTTTTGTCTACAGTCTGAGAAATCCGGCTTTGCCGGATTTCTCTTTCTCTTTCCGAATTCCGCTCCAAAATTCGGAAAGTATATTGCATTAAATATTGAATTATGATAATATATAATATACAAAACAAAAGTCATGGAACACCGGAATGAAAGATTTTACCAAACGAATTTTTATAAGGACAAGCATATACTTCACCGTCCTGACATTCATATACGCGCTATACATTCTACTCATGTTCGGCGGCAGCGAGGACGGCGGACTGCTCTCCTCTCTTCGCACCGTCATGTTCATGGTCTTCTCGCTCGTCTTCGCCGCGGCGAATGAAATGCTCCGCTCTCAGGCGCGCCGCGGGCTCTGGGTGACGCTTCACGCCGTAATTACCGGCGCCGGATTTTACTTTTTCATGATCCTGCCGGCCGGTATATCAGGCACCACGGCGCTGGTCGGTATGCTGCTATATTATTCTGTTTACGCCGTCGTCGCCGCTATCCTCCTCACCCGAGCCACCCGCACAAAAAAGAAGAAAAACCGCGAAAAAGAATACCAATCCATGATCGGAAATCATTGATTTCCCGCATGCCGCACATTCTCGCCGTCAAAAATAATTATAATGCGAACAGACAATAACCTACTGCGTAGGGGCGCGCATTGCGCGTCCGAAAAAATGTTGTTCCGATCATATAAAATTAATTTTGCCCGTACCACTGGGGCTGACGCGCAATGCGCGCCCCTACTACAAAATTTCATGAACATTGCCACCTGATTATTAATCTTTCCCCCGCAGAAAATGAAAGGACTTGCTCAAAAATGCGGAGATCATACGATAGCGATAACTCCCGCCGCTCCAGCCGCGCTGTAAATATAGCGAGCGCCGCGGTAATTATAATATTCCTCCTGCTCGCCGTCATGATAGTCGAACTTGTAGTCCTCGCCATACTGAACGCAAAGCTGCGCGCTGATGGGCTCGGACCGTCCGATACCACCGGGGCAGAAACGGCTCCGGCCGGCGGCACCACGGCTCCGCCGCAGAATATAAACGAACCCGGCTATAACTCCGCCTATCTCGACCTGACCGCCGATTACGGGCAGAGTTATATCGATAAAATCATCTTCGTAGGAGACAGTACGACCTACGGAATGAAATCCAAAACCTACGCCTGCCTTACCGGTGGGACCGATACCAAGCAGGTCTGGACGCCCGAGTCGGGCACTCTATCGCTTGATATCGATATAGCCGAGGCGTCCATCGTCTATCCCCGCACCGGTCAGAACATGTCGATAGCCTCAGCCGCCGCCCTTGAAAAACCCGAATACATGGTAATCACGCTCGGCATTAACAACGGCGTTCCCTTTCTCACTGAGTCACAATTCAAGCAGTGCTACCGAAAACTGCTCGACGCCGTTATCACCGCCTCACCGTCGACCAAAATTATGCTCCAGTCGGTATACCCCGTTAATCCGAACGCTGAAAATTATCATTACTCCAATATAACCAACGAAAAAATCGACCGTGCAAATGGTTGGGTGGCCGACCTCGCGCTCGAATATGACCTGAGATATCTCGACACCAACCCGACGCTTAAGGACACCGACGGTTATCTTAAATACAGTTATCAAAATGGTGATGGTCTTCATTTAAACACTGAAGGCTTCAAGGCAGTGCTCATGTATATAAGGACTCACGGATATCCGGCATAATAATCGATAACTTAAAAATTTCATCCTCCTCCCCATCTCCTTGAGGAGCGGTGGCGCCGCGCCGGATGAGGTGTACACCCCTCTGAATTCTCAATATTTTTGCCCCCGAACTATAATATTACTTTGGAGAACGAATATGAAATTCACCGCCAAAAAGATAACCTGCATTTTAGCCGCCCTCGTTTTTGCTCTCACAGCCCTGACCTCATGCGGCGGAGACAAAACGGCATATAAAAACGACGTCTCCGTCGGCACCGTCTGCGACACTATTGAGGCTACTGTCCCTGCTACTGAAGGCTACAATTCGGCCGACAGCGATTATCTTAACTTTTATTTTGAGGGTGCCGACGCACTGCTTGACGGATATGAAATCCGCTATGCAAAGGCCAGCACGAACATCAATGAGTTCGGCGTGTTCAAGGTGAAGGACGGACAGGCCGCGGCGCTGAAAACCCTCTGCGAAAGTTATCTCTCGCTCATGCTGGACCGCTGGGTGGCCAATGCCGACTACATCGAGTCCGAATACCCCAAAATGAGTGAGGCGCAAGTTAAAATATTCGGTAACTATGTTGTCTACACAATTCTGACAAAATCCGACCAAACCGCAGTCTTCACCGCAGTCGAGGGTCTGCTTAAACGATAAATCAATATCAAAAGGCCGTTGCTCACCGCAACAGCCTTTTCATTTTATTAAACCCAGTCTCCGAAACTTATTTTAAGATATTCCCGATTATAAAATCATAATACCTTTTCTCATCCCTGAATGTCATCTTGCAGTGCCGCATCCCGGGCACCTCAACATACTCCACCTGGTGTTTCTTCTTAAGCTCCGCGACAAACCGGTCGGAATGCTTCTCCTTGTTGACCGACGTATCGGCGTCGCCGTGAATAATGAAATACGGTATATCCGGCATCCTGTCCGCAAGGTGCAGCGGCGAGGCGCTCCTCATCGCATCCTCAAAACTGCCTTGATAGCTGCAGAAAGCATGGTATAACGTCCGCGGCAGGTCGGGGCGCTCGGTATAATGATATGGCAGATCGCAGACAGGCGAGTTGGCCGCGCAGCACACGGGAGTATGCTTTGCATAATAAGTGTAAACAAGCGCCGCAAGCCCCCCCATGCTGCCGCCCGTCGACGCAACCGGTATATTTTTCGGCAGTCCAAATTTTTCAATTAGCGCGTCGACAATTGCATCGATATAAGCAACAGACTCTCGGTTCATCCAGCCCCAGGGATCGTAATAAGGAAAGACATATAAAATACCAGCGTCGGCATACATATAGCCAGGCTCCTCGTCCGCTGTGATCATTGTCGTATTGTTGAGCCCGTGGAAGTTCAGTGCAATCCCCTCAGGTTTTGATTTCAGCAGCGCTTCGTTTGTATATGCAAACATCCCGACGTTGTCCTTTTTTATAACACGTTCCATTTCCTGTCACCTCTTATTATTTGTCGCCGATCAGATATCCGCTGTCCTCAAGCAGCCTTACCGCCCGGGCATGCCGAACATTGAACGAGAATATACTGCCATTATCCTCTTTTTTCACCTGTATGTCAATATATTCTATAATTTTCTCCTTAGCTGCCGCGGCAGTTTCCCCGTCCTTTGCCTCCTTTTCCAATCTTAAGAGTGCCGGTATTCCCGCGTCGCCCATATCGTAAATCTCTTCAACATCCACCCAGTCCAGCTGCCCGTCAAGGTATGCCGCCGCGTTGTAATTAGCAATTCTGGCATCTATATTGCTGTAAGCCAGCGCTCCAAAAAGAACAGCACCCGTAATCAACAGTGCCGGATTGAACCTGAATTTTCTCCACAACTGCGCGATTATCACAAAAATGAACCCGGCTGCCATGAAAATCATGAACCAACTTACCAGTACCCGCTTCTGCGTCAACCCGTATGCACCTATATAGAGCGCCATCTTCGAGAGCGCCGTCGCGATGAGAATCAGAGTGAAAAGCGCCGTCAAAATTGAATAAACCTTTAAAAATATCTTCTCCACACTCCCCCGCCGCCGCACCAGCGCGTTGACAATCAGCAGCGCTATGGCGTTCAGAGCCGCAACCACGCAGAGATTAAAAAATCCGTCTCTCGCATATTTTGAATAAATCATCCCCTCGGGCAGCACCCCTGTGAAGGCGGACATATAATAACTCCACTGCGACACGAAGAAAACGGCATACGTGAGAAGCACCGGCGTCATAACCGCGTAAACAAACGCCGCGGGCAGAAACCTCACCTTCTCGATTCCGCGGCTGCACTGCTCCCGGGTCATTTTGTCTGTCAGCTTGCGTGAGCGCGACGAAATGAAAAGCGCAAAACCGTAAAAGGCCAGCGGCAGCCCAAAAATAAGCGTGAAAATCCGTTCAATCAGCCACTCAGCGTCAAAGTCAAAAAGTCTTTCAACCATCGCTGTGAAATTTGCGTCGTATGAAAGCAGCATCATAATAATCATCGTCGGAATCACCGCCGCGACAAGGCCGAGCAGCACCCAGAGAATGTTGACCGCCAGTTTCTTCGTCCTGCCTGCTTTCCCGCCCACCGCAGCGCCGGCAAGCGCCGAGAATGATACGAAGGGCATCACAAACGCTGCCTTGACTGCATCAAAAAAGAAGAGCTGCCCGATCCTGTCCTCCATCCGGTTGCCGGTCGCGGAATATATGAAATAAATCCATACAAGGAGCTCGGCTAAAAACAACAGCACCGATATCTCGCCTTTATTGTTCAGTATGAATACCGGCAGATACAAAATCCCGACAAATGCGAATACGAGTGACCGCGCATCCGGCCTCACCCCGCTCTTCTTGAGCCAGACAAACGAAATAGTGTAAAGAGCCAGTAGAAGCAGAGCTGCCCCGGCTGGCTTGTTCCAGACCGGCAGCACCCGTATAATGAAGTATCCTAAAAGTATCGCGCACCACGCCATGAGCGTGTCAAACCGGCTGAACTCATATTTTGCCGCCGGGCGCACAGAACTAAAATCCGCGTTATTCATCTTTTTCATCCTCCACTGTCCCTTTACCGGGATTGAATTCAAGTATATCTGACGGCTGACAGTCGAGGGCCCGGCAGATCGCGTCGAGCGTCGAGAAGCGTATCGCTTTCGCCTTGTTGTTCTTGAGGACCGACAGGTTTGCAAGCGTGATCCCCACACGCTCGGAAAGCTCGTTAAGCGACATTTTCCGCTTTGCCATCATCACATCGAGATTAATAATAATCATGTCACACCTCAGATTGTGAAATCGTTTTCCGACTTGATCGCTACAGCTTCTTCTATCACATTCTTGACAACTCTCAGCACAATTCCGAGAAATGCCGCAGCGAAAGCTATAAGACATATGACCGGAGCAAAGGGGTGAAACAGAAGCACACCGGTAACAAGAAGTATCACGCATTCAGCAAAGCAGCACCATGATATACCGCGCAGGCTCCCCACCGACTGCGTGGTAAATACCTGTGATTTTCTTACAAGTGTCAAAAGTCTGATAAGCATGATATCGGCTGCAACAACCGGAAGCGACGCAGAGTAAAGCAATATTAAGGCCTGGGTAAACCGCTTCATATAAGCAGTGTTGAGATAAGTCAGGTAATGCCTGACAATCAACGGCAGCAGCGCCAGCACCACCACCAGCGCGACAAGAGCAATAATCGCAAGAGACAGCGAAATCCTGACCGACGTGTCTTTCTTGATTTTCAGCATAACCTTTACCTCTTTAAACAGTCATTAGCCCGGCTTTCTATTTCCAACTGCACATATTATAGCAGCACCTAAATCGTTTGTCAATACATATTTATCGTTTTTCGATATTTATTTATCGATAAAATAAAGGGCTGCCTTCGGCAGCCCGCTTAAATATTTACTCACTTCAAGGGAATTGTTGCGTTACCAAATATAATTGCTTTAACCTGGTCGGGATCAATCGGTTCTTTGAAACTGATTGAAGCGCTGATAACCCCTTTTCCCGCCTTCCCTCTGCTGCCTGCTCCGCCAAAATCGCTGATGACCGTACTGTCATCCAGCACTATGCTTATTTTCTTCGGGCTTATTGCATCTTTACCGTCCGAAGATTCATAATTGATACTTATAGTAACACTTATCGGAGACAGCGAGACCTTGCAGTCCTTTACCATATACTCAATCGTAGATCTGTTCTTTATATAATCCGGCAGATCATTAAACCTCTCCTCAGGCGGGACGGTTATCATCATACCCGCAATATCCGGATCAATAATTTCGCTCATATCGCGGTAATTAAGGCTGAACGACATGCCCCACTCGCCGACGCTCAGTATTTTATAACCGGGATCGAAATCATGTTCGAGCGTAATATTTTTAATTTCAAGATTTACCCGCCGGCCGATCAGAGTTCTCTTGTCATGCGTATTCAGACGCACAAAAAAGGAATATACATTCTCAGCTTTTTTTGTCTCTAGCATTTGATATGTCGATGAGTATCCCCACATGCCAAACCATAAATAATTAACATCCTTAAATCCACATCTGTCAAAATTTAAAAGATGATCGCTACCTGCGTCCACCATACCCTCGGGCAGCGTCATGTCAATCCAGACATACGCGTAGTAAGCGTCCCCCGTGATTCCGACAACCTCAAATTTCACCTCGTCATTCGTGCTTTCATACCTGACATTCTGCGGAACTGCCGTCATATCGTCAAGCATCTCGACCTCGCCACCGAAGTACTGTTTTAGATAAAAACCTATATCGTAGATGGTTACTGCCGCCACCCCCGCTACCAGCAGGAAAGTGCTGATCAGCGCCGCCGCTGAAATACAGATTATCTTAAATATCCTTTTCTGCTTATTTTTTAACTTCTTTACCCCCGTAGCCTCCTCTGTCAGGTCCGCGCCGATGTTCCCGATCATACGAAACACATATTTCCCCTTTTCATTCATATAGTGATTCCCTCCTTCTCAAGATAAATCCGTAGCTTGTTCCGCGTGCGGAAAAGCAGCGACGTTATTTTACTCCCGCTCATCCCTGTTGAAGCTGTCAGTGCTTTTATGCTATCGGCGTACCAGTATCGCCGGATAAATATTATCCTCGTATCCATATCGAGCGTGCGCAGAAAAGTATCTATAGCCTCAGCGATACCTGAGCAATCTTCCATTGTGTCGGGTATTACCTCGGCAAGCTCGTCAAAGAGAACAGTCATATAAGCTGAACGTTTTTTTGCGTGCACGCGCTCATACATATCAATCGCGCAGTTGCGGATAATTTTGCCGACATACGGACGCAGCGGCTCCGGTTCGTTTGGCGGTATACTATTCCATACACGCAGATATGCATCGTTGACGCATTCCTCGGCGTCCTCTCTGTTTCCGAGCACAGACATTGCGATACCGGCACAATATCTGCCGTATTTTCCGTACAGAGCCTCTATTGCTTTTTCAGATCTTGCGAGAAAAAGACCGAGTATCTCACTGTCATCCATATAACCGTCTCCTGCCAGATTATTTGAACCGGACATTAAAAGTGTCCCTTTGCTGAAGGCCTTCACCATTATAAACGGAAATTGTTACATAAATATTGCACCTATAGAAAAAATCCCGGAATTATCCGGGATTTTTACTGCTTGTTGTGTTTTACATATATCTGCCGTCATCGAACCTCAGATACGGAGATGCGTTTTGTACTCTCTTGCTACACGGCAAGAGAGATACCAGAGAAACGTGCGGAAAGGAACCCATGGTTCCTCTCCGGACTCTTCCTTTTGCCGCCGCGGCGCCAGCGCTGCCAGCGCCGCAGCGGATTTAGCGGTGTCCGGTTTGTTCAGCTTGGCAAAACGGCTCGGTCAAAATCACACTACCGTTTTGCCTCTGCGTCTGCTGACACCCGGTATCAGTTCACGCCGGTTTGTTTCGCTATGATTGATTAACGTCCCAATCTATCGCTAGCTCCCGGTCATATGTCAAAATTCATCCGTACGATTGGTGAATTTTATCGTTTCCCCCGTCTCCCGGCGGCTGGCAGGGATGTGGGGCCCAACCAGCCGCCGCAGTTCGTTAACGCACATTTATTTTTGTCGAACAGCTAAACCAATTTTTTGAAAAGTTCTTTGCCAGGCTTTCTTTCAAGAAAGCCGCGTATCCCCGTCCCCCGTCCCCCGTCCCCCCCGTCCCCCGTCTCCCGGCGGCTGGCAGGGATGTGGGGACCAACCAGCTGCCGCAGTTCGTTAACGCACATATGTTTTTGTCTAACAGCTAAAACCAATTTTTTGAAAAGTTCTCGCCAGGCCTCTTTCAAGAGGCCGCGTATCCCCGTCTCCCGCCCTTACACTCCCGAATACGCCGAGAAGCCGCCGTCGACCGGAAGCACGACGCCGGTGACGAAGGAAGCGGCATCGGGATCGGCGAGGAAGCGCAGCGCGCCGAGAAGTTCGTCGGCTTCGCCGAAGCGCTTCATCGGGGTGGCGGCAAGAATCTTGCCGGTGCGCGGAGTGGGGGTGCCGTCCTCTTTAAAGAGGAGAGTACGGTTCTGGTTGGTGACAAAGAATCCGGGAGCGATAGCGTTCACACGGATTCCGGCCGGCGCGAAATGCACCGCCAGCCAGCGGGTGAAGTTCGAGACACCGGCCTTCGCCGCGCTGTACGCGGGAATTTTCGTCAGCGGTGTAAAAGCGTTCATTGATGAAATATTTATAATTGAGCAGCCCGGCACGCCGATCATATCTCCGACAAAAACCTGTGTAGGCAATAGCACACCCTTTATGTTGAGATCAAAGACGAAATCAAAACCCGACTTGTCGAGGTTGAAAAATGTTTTTATGTCGTCCCGGCTCTCGTCGCCTGCCTCGTATGTCTCATGGTCTGTAGTCGCCCGCGGATTGTTGCCGCCGGCGCCGTTAATAAGAAGTGTGCATTTCCCCATGTCGCGCAAAACTTCGCCGTGAACCCTCTCAAGGTCCCCGCGGTCGAGAACATTGCTTTTATACGCATACGCCGTGCCGCCCGCGGCACATATGGTATCTCTTACCGCCTCGGCAGCGGCCTGATTGATGTCGAGAAGGGCAACAGAATAGCCGTCCGACGCCAGAGCCTTCGCGAAACCGCTGCACAGCACGCCTCCTGCGCCGGTTATTACTGCAAATTTATTCATACCTTTTTCCTTTCAGTGGCTTCAAACAGCCCGTAAAGATACATCGCTCCGAGCGCGCGGTCGTATAACCCATAGCCGTACCGCCCACGTTCACCCCAGATCATCCGCCCGTGGTCGGGGCGGACATAACCGTCAAAACCGCCATCGACCAGCGCGCGTACAATGCCGGCCATGTCTAGCGAACCACAAAAAGTCGGGTGCCCGACCTCCTCAAACTGCCTCTCTCCGGTGATTTTTATATTTCTCAGGTGTGCGAAGTGTATCCGCCCAGCGTACTTTTCAGCCATGTGAACAAGGTCGTTCGACGGCGACGCACCAAGCGAGCCGGTGCAGAAAGCCAGGCCGTTGGCGCGACTGTCGACGATTTTAAGGAACCGGTCGTAGTTTTTCTCGCAGGTGATAATTCGCGGCAGACCGAACATACCCCAGGGCGGGTCGTCCGGGTGTATCGCCATGTTCACCCCAGCCCTCTCGGCAACTGGAATCACGGCTCTTAGAAACACTCCGAGGTTCTCCCAGAGTTTTTCCTCGTCGACGCTTTTGTATCTTTCTAGCAGCGCCTGAAGTCCGGCTTTCGTGTAGCTGGCGTCCCACCCGGGCAGCGACAGATCGCCCCGCGACGGGTCCATCCGCTCGACTGTGCGCTGGTCGTAGGCGAGGGCGTTCGCGCCGTCGGCCTGCGGCCGCTCAAGCTCGCTGCGCAGCCAGTCGAAAACCGGCATGAAGTTATAGCAGACGCACTTGATCCCCGCCTCACCCAGGCGCCGTATGTTCTCGCAGTAATTTTCAATCAGGCGCGGCGTGTCGGGCCCGCCGAGTTTTATCTCCTCGTGCACCGGCACGCTCTCGATCACCTCAAATTCAAGACCCGCGCCGGTTATTTTCTTTTTGAGTGCAGTAATGCTCTCCCGGCTCCAGACCTCGCCGGCCGGAACATCGTAAACCGCCGACACAATGCCTCTGACCGCCGGAATCTGCCTGATCTTCTCAAGGGTCACGGGGTCGCTGTCCCCGTACCAGCGGAATGTCATTTTCATTTATTTTCTCCTTATAAACCAGTATTGCACCGCTATTATACCACATGATATTTACAAATAAATTGCACTTATGCGCGATATATATTGCATTTCTCCTCCACATGGGATATAATTGATGCAAATTCATACCGGAGGCGCATATGCCCGAGCTGTTCCGCTACCGCGACGAAAATTTCTTCTGCCACCACACGCTGACAGAGCACCCCGACCCTTCGTCCTTCTCGATGCACGCTCACGACAAATGCGAAATTCTTTACATAATATCAGGGCGCTGCGCCTTCAACGTCGAGGGCCGCGCTTATCCCGTAACCCCCGGCGATATATTCATAACCCGCGCCGCCGAGACGCATAGAATTAGCGTTAATCCCGACACGCCGTACGAGAGGTGCGCCGTTCACTTCCCCGCCGCAATGATTGAGTCGCTCGGTTTCGGCACACTTCTTGCCCCCTTCACCGACCGCCCCTTAGGCGTTCTGAACCGTTATGGCGCTGTGTCTTTCGCTTCCCCGATGTATGCTTCCTGTATTACCGGAATCTGCTCGGGCACCCCGGATAAAACCCGGATGACCGCATACCTTCTCGCTTTCCTTGCCGAGCTGTCACCCGCATTCTCGGGAGCCGGTATTCCGGGCAGCGCCGAAAAAGCCGGCAATCCGGACAGACCCGAGAACCCCGGCGCAATGCTTGTCGACTATGTCAACCGCCGGCTTTTCGGCGAACTGAGTCTCGGTGAGCTCGGGCGGCACTTCTATATGAGCAAGAACAGCATCAACCGCCTCTTCCGCCAGGCGACCGGCACCACTGTCGGCGAATACATCCGCATCAAACGCCTGCTCGCTGCACGCGAGCGGATCAAGGCCGGTGACTTCGCGTCCGATGCTGCCTCATCCTGCGGCTTCGGTGACTACTCAGCCTTCTTCCGCGCCTACAAAAACCAGTTCGGCAAAAGCCCGCACGATGACACGCCGGAAAAAGGATAAAGATACGCCGGGGGAGAACTTTTTAGAAAAAGTTCTCCCCCGGCAGCTTGTAGACATAAGGGTTACGGTCGCTTTTCGAGAAATACTTCGTCGCTCCG
>JAEAME010000441.1_pt1 | contig 43215 bp, 33 predicted proteins | sample 8958731 | NCBI WGS metagenome assembly JAEAME01 (sample SAMN16933194, study PRJNA681113) | bioreactor sludge metagenome | isolation source: anerobic bioreactor sludge (Control) | place: India:Bengaluru | collected 2018-10-24
GCGATCAATCAAAGATTTCAAAGAACGTTTATTAAAATTTAGTGCCCACTTGTGTAGTTTTCATAGAAAACAATATAAGTGAACAATGATAAGATTTGGATAGTGCGAAGGTAATACCATATATTTGTACTTTTAGAAAAATTTTTTTCATGGCGGGTGAAATCATGAAAATAGTAATTCTCGGTGCCGGAAATCTTGGAACTCACCTTGGTTTGGAGTTTTTCAGGCAGGGGATTGAAATTTTGCAGGTATATAACCGTACCCCGGAAAGTGGAAAAAAACTGGCTGCAAAAATCGGTGCCGAATATATTTCGGACCCCGGCAAAATATCGAAAAAGGCAGATTTATATATTCTGTCGGTATCCGATTCGGTCATCGGGAAAATGGCGAAGAAGATAAGTTTGAAAAATAAATTGATCGTTCATTGTTCAGGAACAATTCCGATGGAAATATTAAAAAACACCTCCTTACATTATGGCGTTTTTTATCCGCTTCAAACCTTCTCTCAGGGGAAACCCGTACGATTCAGGAAGATCCCGGTTTGCGTCGAAGCCAATTCCGGTCCTGCAGAGGAAAGACTTCTGAAGCTGGGAAACCGGATCTCGCGGAATGTCCAGGTAGTCAACGGCAAACAGCGAAGAATGCTTCATCTGACGGCAGTATTTGCGAATAACTTTACCAACTTCATGTATGCCGTCGCCGAAGATCTGCTGCAGAAATACAGGATCCCTTTCTCCTTTCTGGTACCACTGATCAGACAAACTGCTCTCAATGTAAGCCGGGGAGAAGCCATGAAACATCAGACAGGACCTGCCATCAGAGAGGATTATAGAGTAATCGCTAAACACAAGCAACTTCTTGCCCAATACCCCGATTATCTGGAAATCTATGAATTGCTGAATGAAAATATTATTAAATATAAAAAGTTACATGGTTAATTATAAAGAACTTCTGAAACACATCAATACTTTTGTTTTTGATTATGACGGGGTAATGACCGATGGAACCGTGATCATGACCAACGATGGCAATGCATACAGGGTGACCAATGTTAAAGACGGCTATGCGCTTCATCTTGCAATCAAAAAAGGATATCATGTCGCGGTTATCTCCGGAGCCCATTCTCCTTCTATGAAACAAAGGATGAATGCCGTTCAGGTTACAGATCTTTTCCTTGGAATTGAAAATAAGGTATCGGTCTTCAGGGAATATTTGAATAAGAACGGTCTAACTTCCTCACAGGTTCTTTTCATGGGAGATGATATTCCTGATTATGAACTGATGCTTGAGGCCGGTATCCCCACATGCCCGGCTGATGCGGCAGAAGAGATCAAATCGGTGTCGAAGTACATATCCAATTTCCGGGGAGGGAAAGGATGTGTCCGCGATGTCATTGAACAGGTATTGAAAGTTCAGGGGAAATGGATGAATGATGATGCATATCATTGGTAAACTGATACTTAAGAGTCAATATTTAACAATGAATTTACACGAAAATCGTAAAAACCAAAAAATGTCTTCTAAAATGCGATCCCTGGGTACGAACATTAGCGCGGTTTCTCATCTTATCCGGTTACCGAATATCTTACTCATAATCCTGACACAGTTTCTGCTGAGATATAGTATTTTATCGCCATTCCTTTTCAAAGGAGATACTACCGGTTTGTCAGGTTTTCTCGACTTTTCCATCCTCGTTATGGTAACGGTTCTGATCACGATCGGAGGATATATCATTAACGACTATTTTGATGTTAAGATTGATCAGATCAATAAACCGGAGAAACAGGTCGTTACTAAAATCATTTCACCCAAGAGGGCTATCAAACTTCATCTGATCCTGAATGGTATAGCGATTATTCTTGGATTCTATCTTTCATTCAGGGTCAAGACACTGAGTTTTGGATTGCTCTTCCCATTCATTATCGTGCTTCTCTGGTTTTATTCTGCAAAGTATAAAAGTCTTTTTCTCTGGGGAAACCTGATCGTTGCAATACTATCAGCCTTCGTGGTATTGATAGTGTGGTTGTTTGAATTTTTCATGCTCCGGATGGATCCTGATAATTTTTCCAACCTTGTCGTGAACTTTCCCTGGGTAACCCGACTGTTTCTGATTTATGCGCTTTTTTCCTTTCTGATCACCCTGATCCGAGAGATCATTAAAGATATTGAGGATTGGAAAGGGGACAAGACCTTTGGGTGCCGGACCCTCCCCCTTGTCATTGGATTATTGCGGACCAAATGGATCATTGCCGGACTGATCGTGATCACCATGGCCTTTCTGGGATGGTTGCAGGTCGTGTTTTATAGGATGGGATGGAATATGGTTTTCTGGTATTTTTTAATTACTGTCCAGATCCCTGCTCTTTTACTCCTGATCAAGGTATTCCATTCGAAAGAAACAAATGATTTTCACCTTCTGAGCAACCTTTGTAAGATAATTATGTTTGCAGGTATTTTATCAATGCAGGTTTTATACATAAGTAATTGATCCGTATGATTGACCATCGCCTCAAAGATTATCAACTTATCCTGGCCTCAGAGTCACCCAGGCGGCAGTATTTGCTAAAGGAACTCGGATTGGATTTTGAGATTCTGACAACCAATATCAGGGAAGAATATCCGCCGGATCTACTCCCGGAGCAGGTGGCGGTCTATTTGGCCGATCTGAAGGCGGACAGCATCGATATTAACCGGCTGCCTCAGAAATCGGTTATAATTGCGGCAGACACCATAGTAAGTATTGACAATGAGATACTTGGAAAACCAAAAACTTACCGTGAAGCCGTTAGTATGTTGCAGAAACTATCTGGGAAAAAACATGAAGTTGTGACGGCTGTATGCTTGAAATCCAAGAAAAAGCGAGTCAATTTTTCTGTTACTTCCCGGGTACACTTTAAAGATTTATCGATTGAGGAAATCGAGTATTATATTGATAACTTTCAACCTTTTGATAAAGCAGGGGGATATGGATGCCAGGAGTGGATCGGGTACATCGGAATCAGCAGAATTGAAGGATCCTTCTTTAATATCATGGGACTTCCCGTCAAAGAGGTCTATGAACACCTGATCAACTTTTAATTTTTTTCTCCTGCATTTTGCACACAGGAACAGTCGGCAGCAGAAGAGACTATTTCCAAAGATACGTCGTCGATAAAATAATAGGACGATTGAATGACAGAATCGGTAACTGAATGGGTCTGTATATTCCAGAATTCATTATCATCGGAGAAAAGTCCGATGGTTAAATAGCGTTCTCCTCCTTTAGCTTTATAAATACCCTGGATGCACATCCAGTTAACATTATCCGTCAGGTATCGCCCATTGGTCAGGACAGAATGCGGGATTTTTAGTTTCACCGGGGCCGTCGTTTTCAGTTCAGTGACCGACAAAACAGCACCAAACTTGTTGAAAGCGTAACTCACCTGACCAAGGCTTACATGAGCTTTAATACAATATAACTGATTGGCTAACAGGGCGCTGTCGAGTATAGTTTCCAGGTATTCAAAATACTCATTGCGGTTCATGTAATAAAATTGCAAGCCCGCATATCCATGTCCGGAATGTGGGAGACGGCCCCCTTTTTTATTGAATTCGGTTCCGTACTCAAGAGAAGGGCTGCAATCGTTGAAATAATCGGGAGAGCCATTGTTAGGACTGAACCAGAAATTTGCCAGGGAGATCTGTCCAGGTCTTACAGGACAATCCGATCTTTCCTCAAATCCCGGATTTTGAACCCGGTTCTGACCAGTCATGGTAATGGAAGTAAAGATCAGTAAAGGCAGTAAGAAGTAACGCATGGACCTTTTTATCAAATTACTCATCAAAGCTACATGAAATTTTTCTAATTTTGCAAACATTTTCGGCTTAAATCATCACTGATACCCCTTTCCAATGAAGGAAAAACCACTCATTCTTATTACCAATGATGATAGTATCAAAGCGCCGGGAATCCGTGCATTGATCGAATGCATAAAACCTTTTGGAAGGATCGTAGTTGTTGCTCCGGACCGTCCGCAGTCGGGAACTGCGCACGCGGTGACCATCAATAATACTTTGAGGTTGGAATTGCTTCATAAGAAGCAGGATTATGATGAATACAGCTGCAACGGAACACCTGCTGATTGTGTCAAGCTTGCCTTTAATGTAATTCTAAAGCGTCGTCCCGATTTTCTTTTTTCCGGGATCAATCATGGTACCAATGCTTCGATAAATATTATCTATTCAGGCACGATGGCTGCTGTTTTTGAAGGAGCAATGGCTGGTGTGCCATCGACCGGGTTTTCCCTGAATAATTACAGCATGAATGCCGATTTTGCACCATCACGGAAATTCATTTCAGCTATTGCCGGAAAGGTGATCGAACACGGACTTCCGCCGGGTGTTTGTCTGAATGTCAATATCCCTGATCTTCCCGAGAATCAGATTCAGGGGATTAAAGTTTGCCGGCAATCGGAGGGTACCTGGGAAGAAGATTTCGATGAACGGGAGGATCCGTACGGACAGAAATATTACTGGATGAAAGGGGTTTATGTCAAGATCGGAGATGGATTGGATACCGATCAGTGGGCGCTGGAACACGGATATGTCGCTGTTGTTCCCGTACATATCGATTTCACGGCGAATCATGCTCTCCAAAAAATTAAAGACTGGTTCTGATGCGTTATTATCTGATAGTCGGTGAAGCCTCCGGCGATCTGCATGCTTCAAACCTGATGAAAGAATTGAAGAATCTGGATCCTGGCCCGGAGTTTCGTTTCTGGGGAGGAGACCTGATGCAAAAGCAGGGGGGGGAGTTGGTAAAGCATTACCGTGAACTTGCCTATATGGGATTTCTTGAGGTTGCTATTCATCTGAAAAAGATCCTGGGTAATTTGAAATTTTGTGAGAAAGATATACTCCGGTTCAGACCGGATGTAATTATTTTAGTCGATTACCCTGAATTCAACCTGAGAATTGCAAAGTTTGCTCATGATCACGGGATCCGTGTATTTTATTATATCTCTCCCCAGCTATGGGCCTGGAGATCGTCACGGGTGCAGTTGGTCAGGAGATACGTCGACCATATGTTTGTAATTCTTCCGTTTGAGAAAGAATTTTATGCAAAATATAACGTTCCGGTCGATTTTGTCGGTCATCCTTTATTGGATGTGATTAATGACAGAATGCCGGTTTTGAACAGGACAGAATTTTTATCAGACAATGGCCTGGCCGATCATCCTATCATTGCGTTACTCCCGGGAAGCCGGGAGATGGAGATCAGAAAGATCCTCCGGATCATGCTCTCCGTTGTGCCTTATTTTCCGGCATATCAATTTTTGGTAGCTGCTGCTCCCGCCATACCTGTCACTTTTTACGAGGAGATGCTGCAAGGTACGTCGGTGAGACTTTCCGTTGATCACACCTATGACCTGTTAAAGAATTCCACGGCAGCATTGGTTACTTCCGGTACCGCCACCCTTGAGACTGCGCTTCTGGGGATCCCTCAGGTTGTTTGCTATAAAGGGAATGCTTTATCGTACGCAATTGCCCGGAATTTTGTTCATGTCGACTATATCTCCCTGGTTAACCTTATCGTCGGAAAACCGATCGTACCCGAACTGATACAGCATCATCTAACCTGCTGGAACCTGGTGGAGGAAGTAAAGAAACTTCTTTACAATCAGGATTCCCGCCATAAAATAATAGAGGGTTATAATGAACTTTTCACATCCCTGGGAGGAGAAGGAGCCTCACAAAGATGCGCAAAGCTTATTGTACAATATTTACAAAAAAAATGAGTTCTAATTCAAAATTATAAATATGAAGAAAATTCTAGCACTTGCTGTTCTATTGTATCAAACAGCTATGCCGATCATTGGAAATTCGCAAACAGATAATAACAAGACTACGGTTGCTCCGATCGAGTTAAAATTTGATACTGCTTATAAGAATAAAGAAGGTTCAAAGACCACAAAACAAGATAAGCAGACAACTCCCAAACCAATCACTCTGAAGAAGCCGACATCAGCAGATACCATCAGGATGATGGCCAAAAAGTTTTATTTTTCCGCCGCTGACAAGGCTAAAGAGAAAGATTACCAAGGTGCAATAATTGATTATTCAAAATCGCTGAGTTTCAATAAGAGTCCAATAACATTGACAAAACGTGCTTATGCATATTTGCTGATAAATAAATACGATTCTGCCATTTTCGACTCAAAAGAAGCCATGACAATGCTTCCGAAGAATTTTGAGGCATGTTCCATCATGGGAATTGCCTATTACGAAAAAAAGGAATACGAGGAAGCATTAGCAACATTCCGGAAAGCCAACCAGTTGAATCCGAAGAATCCGGATCCGACGATCTTTAATTATATGGCCGCGATCAAATTTTTACAACGGGATTATAAAACGGCACTTCTCTATTACGATACTGTAGTTGGGCGCGACTCTACATTCCAGGATGTTTATACGAACCGGGGTATGATGCATCATTATATGGGAAATTATAGTGATGCCATTGATAATTATACAAAGGCGTTAGCCCTGGATAGTACAAACGCCAATGCCTATAACAACCGGGGAGGTGCTGAATTATTGATTAAAGATTATACTGCCGCCGTGAAAGATCTGGATAAGGCTATCAGCTTAAATCCGAAATATTCGAATGCTTATGAAAATCGTGGAAAAGCCAAAAAGGAGCTGGGAGATCTTGCCGGTGCCTGCGCCGATTGGACGACAGCCCTGACTCTTGGGTCGGGATCTTCAAAGGAGTTGATTATCAAATTCTGTAAGTAGAAAATGTCCGTTGCCATCCGGTATTCTTCAATTGCCTGCGTGTTATTCAGATCCGTCACTCTCTTTTTTTTTGCATTCGCGGTCATTATTCCGGCAAACGCGCAAAAATCTTTCCAAAAGGAGTTGATTGAATCGGGGATCACCAAAGCAAAACTTGGAGATTACCAGGCTGCACTGGAAGATTTTAACAAAGCCATCCTTATAGATTCGACGGAAGGAGAACCCTATTACAACAGGGGAATTGTTCTTAGTGAGCAAAAGGATTATCCGGCTGCGATCAAGGATTTTACCAGGGTAATACAGTTAGATCCCATGCATGCTGAACCTTACTATACCCGTGGATTGGCACGCGATTATATGAACGATCACCAATCAGCCATTAACGATTATAATAAAGCCATTTCACTGAAAGCGGATTATCCGGATGCATACTACAATCTTGGTCTTGCAAAATATGACCTTGGTTCATACAAAGAGGCGAAGGATGAATTTTCCAGGGCAATAAAGTACAAGTCTGTTTTTCCGGAAGCATACTATAACCGGGGATTATGTTCATTCCAACTCAATGATTACCTTTCAGCGATCCGTGATTTCAGCCAGGCTATCGGGATGGATCAGACTGTGAGCGATTACTATTCCAGTCGGGGTGCGGCTAAAGCAGCCACGGGTGATTTTGAAGATGCGCTGACCGACTTTTCCATATCCGTCAGTTTAAATCCGGCCTCGCTTAATCCTCGGATGAACAAAGCGCTTGCCTGCCTTTACCTCAAAAGGTACCAGGAAGCCCTGATTGAGTATGACCAGATCATCGATCTCTTTCCTGCCGATGCCGAGGTGTATACCAAACGTGGCGTTGCCCGTCAATACATCGGCGACAAACCAGGAGCTTGTGACGACTGGAAAAAGGCTTCTGAGATTGATTCCGGCAAGGCGGAAGAATATTTGTTGAAATATTGCCAGTGACCCGGGTATTACCTTTAACCGTTTCCCTGATTAAGGGAAAACAGTTAAATCTTGAACCCCTGGCGCCCCTTTCCATTACTCAGGTTATTATTTCCTTTTTCAGGAGGGATCCTTTGTGCTATAGGTTTTAGCCCTGCAACAGGAGTTCCTTTTTGGGTTTTTATTCCCGTTATTATCCTTATCTTATTGATCAGCAGCATCCCGGCTTCCACGGAACAGTTTAAAATCCGCTGGATCGTGGGATTGTTGATCAATCTGACGGTTTTTCTGTTTGGTTTCGAGTTGACCCGTCAACGGATGATTTCGGATTCTACTGCCAATATCGTTACCGACGCAGAGGGTTGGTACGCCGGTGAGGTCATCGAACCGGTATCCAATAAAGGCAAGATATCAAAAACAGTGATCTCGGTCAGGTTTAATCATAAAGCCGGAAAGTGGTTACCGGTCGTTGGCAAAAGCCTTGTCAATCTTAAAATGCAACACACCAGGTTACCATTACAATTTGGTGATTTTATACTCATTTATACAAGATTTCAGGAAATAACGGACTATGGCAATCCCAATTCATTCAATTACGCAAAATATTTAAAAAGCCGGGGGATCTTTTATACGGCCTGGGTCGAAGAAAATTCATGGAAACAATTACAGGTAAAGACGACCCATACATTAAGAAAATTTGCATTCAGACTTCGCGACAGGATACTTGACTTGCTCAGGGAGAATAAGGTCGGTGGAGATGAATTTTCGGTTGCTGCAGCCCTGTTATTAGGATATGATGATGAGTTGGACCACGATCTGAGAAATTCCTATGCCGCAACCGGGGTTACACATATTTTATCCGTTTCGGGCATGCATGTTGGCATCATCTTTCTGTTTCTTGAGTTCATGCTGGGATTTATGAACAGGAACAGGTTGGGAAAAGTAATGAAACTCGTGATCATGACCGTATCTATATGGTTCTACGCTTTTTTAACGGGTCTCTCACCAGCAGTTCTGAGGGCAGCGACCATGCTGAGTTTTATCCTGGCCGGGAGATCATTAAAACGTTCCCCGGAGATATTAAATATCCTGGCAGCATCCCTGTTCTTCCTGCTGGCGTATAATCCTGTCCTGCTCAGGGATATGGGATTTCAGTTATCTTATCTGGCGGTTCTGGGAATTGTTTTGCTGTACCGGCCCATTAACAATCTTGTCTTTTTCAGGAATCGGATAGCCCGAAAGGGCTGGTCGCTGTTATCGGTGACCCTTGCTGCCCAGTTAGCTACGGCTCCGTTGAGCCTGTATTACTTTCATCAATTCCCGAATTACTTTTTTATTACCAACCTGATCGTCGTTCCCTTCTCGAGTCTGATTATCTATTCTGGAATTGCAGCGGTTGCCATTGGGACAGTCCCCTTTATTTCGATGATCGGAGCGAAGCTCCTGACCTGTCTGGCAGGGGGGCTTAATTTTTTTATCCACTTTATGGAAAATTTACCCGGCTCAACAAGTCGTGGAATATTTTTATCTACCCCGGAGATGCTTCTGCTCTACCTGATCATTGGTGCCGGAAGTATGTTTTTTATTCAAAGAAAAAAAACTGCCATATTTACTTTACTGGTTGGATTGATCCTTTTAAATGGCTCGCTTTTTTCAAGGCAGATGAACCGGTTGAACAGGACCCGCATCACTATATATAATTTGCGAAATATGCCGGCCTATGAATTCACGGTCCAGGACCGGGCAATCGTATGGTATGATCTCAGACATCTGAGCCATTTTCAGACCCAGTTGGAACGGAATTTTCCGACGATCGAAAACAACTGGAATGAAGGAGGCATTCGAAACAGAGTAGCCGTTTGGTCAGGAAACCGAACTGTTGATGGTCCTGCAATTTATCTAAGCGATCAGATCTTCCGTAAGGGACGCTTCATCCAGTTCCTGGGAAAGAAGATCGGAATTTTAACAGAGAAAATACCCACGCAGTTGCGGCAGGCAATTTCACTTGATTATTTAATCCTTTCGTGTAATGCCAGGGTGAGTATCAGGGAAGTTCTGAAAGTGTTTAAAGTGAAAATGATCATCATCGATGGAATGAATTCTACTTACCGGATCGCAGCATGGTACAAGGAAGCAAAGATGTTAGGGGTGTCCTGTTACCCGGTTTCGCTGAAAGGCGCATTCAGGGAAGAATTCTAAAACTTTCTTGTTTATTGAAAAAAATGAATTAATTTTGTATTTCCAATTGAGGACTGGTAGTTCAGCTGGTTAGAATGCCGCCCTGTCACGGCGGAGGTCGCGAGTTCGAGTCTCGTCCAGTCCGCAGATATTTTCAGAAACCCTTGTAAAATAAGCACTTACAAGGGTTTTTTCTTTTACAGAAAAACATTTTTGAAGATTCTGACCCGAAAAAAATCAATAGATCAGTACATTGGCAGGAATAGACAGATAGTTTTATTATTCTTTTGAAAGATTGATCATTCAGCCCGTCCACGGAGTCGGGAATGTGTTTTGAATAAAAAAAAATGATTCAAACAGGATTTTTATGCAACCAGATTATAATATTCCGGTTCTAATGTATATTTGCGTTGTGTAAAAATCATTGAGCTTACCAAAGGGATATGAGAAAGACCTTAATAATATTACTACTTGCTTGCGCAATAGGCACTGTTGCTGCCCAGGAAAGACCCTGGAGGATTGGAATAAAGGGAGGGATCAATTATATACATCTGACAAACTACGGCAAAGGGTATTATTCCGACTTTGATCCAAAACTCGGCTGGAGTGCCGGAGTATTATTTCAGTACAAATTTGGAGGTTTTTTAAATTACTCGATAGTGCCGGAAATACTATTTACAAATTCAGTGACCGATGTGGATTTCATATATGTAACAGATTGCATATCAACAATTCAGACAATAGATATTCCGGTCAGTTTTAAGGTAGGACTTCAATTAAGTAAAATTTTCAGACCCTATATTTCAGGCAGTGTCTATGGATCATATATAGTCAGTTATGACGGGGAAATATTCGAAATGCTCGATATCGAAAAGGGAGTTATAGTTAAAAGTGATATAAACAAGGTGTTTTTCGGAATTGGGGCGGGTCTTGGTTTTGATCTCTGGAAATTTCAGATCGAGGGAAGATACCGGTGGAACCTGACCAGGATTAAGTCGGATGACTATTCTGCCCTGAAACAGATGGGGCTTGAACTTACATGTGCATTTCTTTTTTAAAAACTGAATTCTAATCATAATACTGAAGGATGAAAAAGATATTATTGTTCTTTATTCTGGTCTTAACTGTCTGCTCGTGTAAGAAAGAACCCCTGGAAGACTTTATCTTTCTGGTCAGTGTTGAAAAGGTTGAAACAATAGATAAATATACTTTAGCCACAAGACTGAAACAAGATCCGAATTCGACGCTCTACAAAGCGTTGCCAAATAAAAAAGTAAAAATCGTATCAATAATTTATAACACCTTGGATCCCCGGGGAGAACCCATTCTTGCCTCAGGAGCTATATTTTACCCTGCTACAAGTACGGATTATGAGAGGTCGGGAACTATTTTAGGAGTTCATTATACCCTGGGAGCCGATTATGAGGTCCCATCCCAGAAAATGGGAGTGACCGAAGGGCTTTTTTCCCTGTTTGGCTACGCGGTAGTGGCTCCCGATTATATCGGATATGGTGCATCCAAGGATAAAGTTCATCCTTATTATGATGTCATCAGCACTGGACAGGCATCTGCGGATATGCTCCTGGCCGCAAAAGAATATTTTGCATCAATCGGCAGAAAAATGTCGCACAAAACCACCGTGATGGGATATTCCCAGGGCGGACAGGCCGCGCTCTCTTTTCTCAGATTTGTTGAGACAGAGTCCTTATATCAGGATGCTTTTGTTATAAGTCAGGTATTTGCCGGTGGTGGTGCCTATGATTTAATAAAATCGTACGACACCTTCGTGGAAAAAGACTACAGCAGCCAGCCGGTCACAATCCCTCTTTTAGTTCTGGGAATTAATTATGGAGAAAACCTTGATCTGGATCTGAAGCAGATGTTTGCAGAACCACTTTATTCCAATTATAATGAATGGATAATCTCAAAGAAATATACAACAGATGAGGTGTCGGCGATGATGAAGGAGACAAAACTTTCCAAGATCATGGCCCCGGAAGCGTTTGACAGGAAAAACCCAAACACTCAAAAGTTTATCAAGGGATTGTTGAAAAATAGTTTAATTGTTTATGGAAAAATAACGAATTGGGTACCTAAGGCAAAGATTACTTTATTGCATGCGACCGATGATACGATCGTGCCGTACGAAAATACGGAAAGCGCTTATCAGGCATTCTCAGCGGCAGGCTGTAATGTAACAAAGCATGATATACCTCATAAGGACCATAAGGAAGCCGGCCAGGATTTTTACACCTATTGTATGCTTCATTTACTGATATAGCCGTTCTAAAGATGAAGACCAGGATAATCATTATTGTCGTTTTTTTATTGAGTTCTACGATACTCAATGCGCAGAAAAAGTCATACGCAAAGCACAACAAGGGATACTTCTTTGATGCGGGAGTATCTTTTGGAGCATCATTCCCGAAGGGAAATGATCCAAGACCGATTCTGGAAGTTTTTACGACTCACGGGTACCAGTTTTCCAATACTTTTTCTCTGGGCGCCGGTCTTTCTACCTATAATACTGAAAACATTAACATCTATTTACAGTTAAGATTCAATTTACGTAATATCAATGAATCTAAAACCAGTTATCTGTATATTGCCCTGAGAGGGGGTTATTCATGGAGCACATGGACTGGAGAAGCCTGGGGAGATGACAAAGGACCGATTGTCGACCCGCATCTCGGATGGTCTTTTTATACGAAAGAAGCAAATTTAAGGTGGAGTGTATTTGTATCTCCAAGCTTTTATCAATTCCACTTTATCCCAAAGATCGGATTGGCTTTTGAATTCTAGGAAATGCAGAGGGGAAAAAACTTTACTTCTCAGGAGATCCTCCGGGTAACGTTGTTTTAGTGATCTGTTATGAAAAAAAAACTTTCCGGACTGGGTATTTTGTTTATGCTGATTCTGAAGCATCCGCCGCTGCCTGCGATCAGTCAGTTCCGGAATATCGATATTGTTGAGGTACGGGGATTCTCGCAAAAGAGGATTGCCCTGCAGTTTCATATCAATTAAACAGAATTTAAAGAACCTTTGTCACTCTTTCCCGGGATGGAAACTTATCCTCATTGTGATATTGCTAATTTAAAAATGATCGCAATAAATATTGAAAAATTCAATAATTTTTCATACGTTTGTACAACAGAGATTATAATAACCCTGGTAATATTGGTTATATGATATCACTGTACATAATTGATGACCATTTTCTGATCGGATCGGGCTTGAAAGAGGAATTCGACCCGAAGACCGACGGAATTGAAGTAGCTGGTTATTCACCGAATGTTCATGATGCAATTAAAAGGATACCTTCTCTGGGAATTGATATCATCGTTCTGGATCTTTTTATAAAATTTTTTGATCCGGTATCTAATATCAGGCATTTACGAAAAAAATTTCCGGCTATTCCAATTATTATTCTTTCCTACGAAAATTCTATTGACTATCAGGTGAAGATGTTCAATGAGGGAGCAAAAGCATTTCTGTCAAAGAACGATGACCGGGAAACAATGAAAGATGTTTTTCACCAGGTTGCCATGGGAAGGGTTATCATACCTGATGAAGTTTTAAATTCGAACGAATCACCGTTCCATGTTACTCATAAACCAATATTATTACCTGTAGAAAGGGAAATCATCACTAACCTGTCGGAAGGAAATTCGATAAAAGAGATAGCGATAGCCCATAAAAGGACTTCATCGAACATTATGAAGGTCTTGAAAAGGATCCGCGAAAAGTTTAATGTCAGAACAAATTATGAATTAATGGTGTTTCTGACAAAAACCCGGAAAATATAGGTCTTTCCCGTTGGTCTGATAAAAAGTTTCCGCTTCAATTCCCAAAATACGACAGCCAAATTCACAAAATGCACTAACCAAATTCCCGAAATGGGAATGGCTTTTTCCTGTTTTCGGAATGCCAAAATTCCAGATTATTTCTCTTGACAAGACCAATTTATCATGTGGAAGGAAATTCGATAAATGAGATAGCGAAAGCCCATAAAAAGACTTCATCGAATATTATGAAGGTCTTGAAAAGGATCCGTGAAAGGTCAAAGGTCAGAACAAATTTTGAATTAATAGTGTTACTGACGAAAACCCTTAAAATATAGGTCTTTCCCGTTGGTCTGATAAAAAATTTCCGCTTCAATTCACAAAATGCACTAGTCAAATTCACAAAATGCACTAGTCAAATTCCCGAAATGGGAATGGCTTTTTCCTGTTTTCGGAATGCCAAAATTCCACATTATTTCTATTGACAAGACCAATTTATCATTATAGCTTTAACGGGTTGTTTTAGTATCGTATGATTATCCTTAAAAATCATATTCTTTAATAGGTGATGCATATGTATGTTCCGGTTATAAAAATCTGTTTTATTCCTTATGATCAAAAGGAGGTTGCCTATGGACATCTTTATTTTGCGGATGATTTCACCAGGCTGAATTCATTCGGATCCCATCATCAATTAATCATTAACTAAAACTTTACCATTATGAAAAAGTATTTATTGGTTTTTCTGCTCGCATTGATCTGTTTTGCAGGCTTCCCGCAGCGGTTTGAAGTTTTATCAAACGATCCTGCTGTCCCGTTCAAGCGTCATTTTTCTTATTCGATCGAGCCCGGGATTGTTAATGGAGAACCACGCCAGGTCGTGGCCGGGAACCAAACAGACTGGCTGATAAACAACAGGGATATCAAGGGAAATGCCTGGAACAGTCCGACTATCCTAGGAGGCAGGGATGTACAACTGTCCAATCATAAAGAAAATATCCTGCTGACCGACTTCGTCATTTCTTCCGAAGGGGAGAATTCTCAGTATGCTGCCGGTACCGGTATCTATTTCCCGAATGGCCCTACCGGTCAGGGTTTTGTTTTTCTTGGTATTTATGAAAGAGGCACCATGCAGTTGAATACCCTGGTTTATTTTGATCTTATATACCAAAACGGGACTTCTGATAACGGGAATACGGCAGGAACAAGGATTAAATATTCGGCAAGCCAGGATGCCTATTATATCAGCGGGATCATGGTTGACCGACCCTTTGTTGGTCTCAACATCAATGACCTGGATTGCTATACCCAGGGTTTCATTTTAAAAGTCACCCGACCCTTTACCCAGGCAAATGTCATATATTTTGATCCTGACGCATTAGTGGATCCAAGACTAGGCCGTTTGTGTTCAGTGAATGATATCGAAATATATCCTGACGAACTAGGCATTGTATTTACCGGGGTAACTACTGAGGACGAATTTCAGGGCTATTACCATCCGATGGTCGGGAGGGTCGACATGAACCTTGCACTCCAATGGTGTTATGTATACGAATTTCCTGAATTCCGTTATTCCGGTATCGATATTGAAGTGGGGTCCGCTGACGAAACCTATTTCGTATTATGCAATTCTGAAGAAAGACCATTTGCAATAATGGAACTGGGCCTGAACGGAGTAATCTACCAGGCTCCTGAAAAGTACACTTTTGGAATACCGGACTGCAGTAATCCGATTACAGATGAGCTCCCTGCAGAAGCCCGTGCACATATAATGCATTATACAAACGATTACGGACTGATTGTTACAGGCAACTCCTATATTTTAAGTCCCGACGGTAATTACTATCAGGGTCTTTTCCGCTATGACATACCCGTGGCCAGCGATTTAAGTTCGGGCGATCCATTATATGGCACTTATTCCTGTGACCTTGTCCCGCTTGGAAGCCAGCGACCGCTCACAAGCTGGTGGGCTCCTGAAAACTCTATATACGTGAATGACAATCTGTATATTGTGGGATCATACAATCCTGACTCTGCAAATAAATATGGATATAATTTCATCGATGTTACCGGCTTTGATATCACGAATCCTCATTGTTATTTACCAGGCACGGCCCTGATAGAAGAGCTGAAAACACAACAGATAAAAAGAGGAGCTAATGAAACCACAACGGAAGCTCTTGATATTGAGCGTTTAGTCTATTTATGGCAGCCGGAAGCCTATCAGGAATGTCCTCCTGCTCATGTAAAATCCACTTTAACGATCGATGAAAATGAGATGAATGGGGGGAATATATGGAAATATGAAGGAATTGATGAAGGGGGTATCCATGCCGTCCTGATTGCTGATACACCAGGTGATTATCAGGTATGTGTTTACAATATCACAGGTAGAAAAGTATTTTCTGCCACCTATCAGGTTAATGGACAGAAGTCGGTTTACCTGAGATTCAATCCTGGCAATCAGTTATATACGGTCAGTGTCAATAACGGAATAAAATTCGAAACTTTAAAAGTGTTTGGGGTTAGATAGCTTGTTGCTGAAGTGTTGATTGTTGAAGAAGCCGTCCCGAAAGGGGCGGTTTCTTTTTTATTCCTGCGAATACATTCCCTACAGTATTCTGAGGGATTGACGAAAAAAAATCCGGGCAACTTTTTTTATCAAAAGATTTGTCTTTATTAAAGTTAATATGAAAATTCATTATTGTTCCTTTCAGGTGAAGCGTTGATTGCATTGTTATTGATCACTGAAAAAAAAACTCTTAATAATGTTTTCATATGAAAAATGTTTAAATTTGGCATATCTAAGAAGGGGATGTATAAACATTTACTATCATTACTCGTAACACTTTGGTTGATCTCACCGGGATTTTCGCAAACGATCACCAGCGTGGGAACAGATTTTTGGATTGCCTTTCCTCCCAATGAAGATGAAGCAACAATAAAAATTTATATATCATCGAATTACTCGACCAGCGGATCGCTGTTCTCTCTATATACAGGTGTAAATCAGGATTTTACTGTCACTCCGGGGATTGTTACTGAAATTGAATTACCTTCCGGTATAATACTTCAGGGACTAATTGAATTTAAAGGGATAAGGATCACTTCAATCGATCCTATAGCAGTATACGGACTCAATTATAGACCATTCACCACCGATGCATTTCTGGCTTTACCCATCAATGCTTTAGGAACAGATTACAGGATAATGAGTTATAATGAAACGATCAACACATTTGGATCTGCTTATAGTATTGTCGCCACACACGATGGAACACAACTGACGATTTATAATGCCCAGACAGGTACAACATCTAATGTTGATCTTGACATGGGGATGACCTATTACGAGCAATCTGAGAACATGAATGATGATGTTACAGGATCAAGAATACAGTCTAATTTTCCGGTCGCAGTATTCGGATCTGTGCCGTGCGTCAATATACCAGCGGGATGTATGGCTTGTGATCATATTGTAGAACAGATGTTTCCGTATAATTCATGGGGGAAGGATTTTGTGACCGTACCGTTGGCAGGACGCGATGATTCGGGAGACAAATTCAGGATTGTAGCCGCTGAAGATGGTACAAATATCACGGTTAATGGGACAATGGTTGCAACCATCAATGCAGGTCAATATTATGAGACCAATCTTGCAGGATATAATTCGATTACAACTTCCAAGGCTACGATGCTTGCTCAGTATGCCCTAAGTATGTGGTGTTCTGGAAATATTACCGGAGATCCTCTCATGATGTTAATCCCTCCAAAGGAGCAGTTTCTCACCAACTATACCATCTGTAATGTTCCGGGTTTTACCTCCCATTGGGTTAACGTGGTCGCTCCGGATTATGCTCTTGGAACCATATATCAGGATGGGATTCTTATCCCCGCATCAGCATTTACCAAGATCGGCACAACGAATTTTTATGGTGCCCAAAGACCAGTTACAGAAGGATCACATACTTTTAACAGTACATCTCCATTCGGTGTTTTTGTTTATGGCTGGACCCAAGCAGAATCCTATGGTTATCCCGGTGGATGTTCCCTCTCTCCCGTAGTCCTGGTTGACACCGTTACACTGATACCCGATACGGCTTATGGACAGTTGAATATTACCTTAGTCTGTTTGACAGCGACGGTCAAAGATGATCTTTTAAATCCTGTTGCCGGAGTGCTGGTTAATTTCAATATCAGCGGCATCAGTCCTATCACAGGGAATGCTTATACTGATGCCTTGGGTAATGCTCAATATTGCTATACCCAGACGGGCGTTACCCCCGGAATGGATCATGTTTATGCTGAGGTTTTCGGTTTTAAGTCGGATACTTCAGTGGTGTTCTGGAGCTATAACCCCCCATGTACCAATCCGACCGGTGGCGGAACGATTGGCAATAATCAGAGCGATTGCGGAAGTTATACTCCGTCGCCGCTGATGAGCATATCTCTTCCCTCGGGACATAGCGGCACGCTGGAATATAAATGGCAGCTTTCTACAATAAGCAGTAGTACCGGATTTGCAGATATTGCCGGTAGTAATACAGCGTCGTACAACCCGGTGGGCATTACACAGACAACCTGGTACAAGCGAATAGCCAAAGTTGACTGCATGCCAACCTGGTCGGGAGCCGCTGAATCGAACGTGATTGAACTGGAAGTCATACCACCCCTTGATGTCGGATTAACCATTTTTGGCTCAACCAATAATGTTTGTGCAGGCACCCTGGTCACCTATACGGCAACACCAACGAACGAAGGAACTGCCCCAGCGTACCAGTGGAAGGTCAACGGACTGGATATGGGTACCAACAACCCGGTCTTTACTTACACTCCTGCAAACGGCGACCTTGTCGGATGTGTACTGACCTCATCGGAGGAATGTACTGTCAATAACCCTGCCGCATCAAATACCATTACGATGTTGGTAAATGAAAATCTCCCGGTAAGTGTATCGATTTCTCCTTCAGCGAATTCAGTTTGTCACGGTACTCAGGTCACCTATACAGCGACGCCAACGAACGGCGGAACAACCCCGGCGTACCAGTGGAAGGTCAACGGACTGGATATGGGGACAGACAACCCGACCTTTACTTACACTCCTGCAAACGGCGACCTTGTAGGCTGCGTGCTGATCTCATCGGAGGAATGTACTGTCAATAACCCTGCCACATCGAATACCATCACGATGTTGGTAAATGAAAATCTCCCGGTAAGTGTATCGATTTCTCCTTCAGCAAATTCAGTTTGTCAGGGGACTCAGGTTACCTATACGGCAACGCCCTCGAACGGGGGAACAACCCCTGCTTACCAGTGGAAAGTCAATGGACTGAATGTAGGTACCAACAGCCAAACATATACTTTCATTCCTGTTAATGATGACCTTGTCGGCTGTGTGCTTACTTCATCAGAGCTTTGTGCAGTAAATAATCCGGCAACAAGCAATACCGTGACAATGAACGTCATTGATAATTTACCGGCCGGGATATCCATTGTTGCAAGTGCCAACCCCTTTTGCCCGGGCACGACAATTACGTTCACGGCAACCCCGTTAAACGGGGGAACAACTCCGGTATATCAATGGAAGGTAAATGGGACTGACGCAAGTTCCGGCATATCCGTCTTTTCTTATTCTCCCCAGGATGGCGACCTTATATGGTGCCTGATGACTTCCAACCTCGATTGTGTGACAGGTAATCCTGCCACATCGAACCAGATCACCATGGTTGCACTTGAAGCCCCTGAGGTAACGTTTGCCCGTTGTTTCGACAGCATCACCACGGTCAGTGCCAAACCCATACAGTTAAAGGGAGGTATTCCATTGGGAGGGTCCTATTCCGGTCCGGGAGTCAATTCATCGACGGGTGTCTTTACCCCCTCGATAGCCGGAGCCGGGACAATGACTCTTGCCTATTCCTACACCAATGTCAATTCATGTACCGGGATCAAAACAAAGACGATCGTTGTCCAATCAACGCCGGCTTTTATCTGTGGCAATAACCTGACCGACATCCGCGACGGGAATGTATACCGGACCGTTCAGGTTGGATCACTATGCTGGATGGGTTCAAACCTGAACTACGGAACACGGATCCAGTCATCCACTCACCAGAGTGATAATTGCATTGCTGAAAAATATTGTTCCAAAGACCAGGAGTCGAACTGTTATCTTGGGAAAGCAGTCTACCAGTGGGATGAACTGATCCAGTACGGCAATACAGCAGGCCCGGGATACCAGGGAGTATGTCCGCCGGGATGGCATATTCCTTCGGCATCAGACCTTCAGTTGGTGATCGATGCCTGTCAGGGTGATGGTCTGGCAGGTACGTTCATACAGGATCTTTACCTTGAGCCAAGAGGTTTTGAGGCATTGTTACAGGGTATGGCATATCTGAACACCCGCTGGGCTTTCACTTCTACCGATTTTCCATCGGGGACACTTTTCTGGACGTCGACTCCGGCACCGGGGAACAAGATCATCACCCGGGGAGTGAACAATGTGAATCAAAGTGTTTCGATGTATGAAAGCAGTAAGACGAATGCTTTCCCGGTCAGATGTGTTTTGGATTAACTCACCTGAAGAAAATTCCTTCCGGAGACAGAAATCCGGGCAAAATAAAATAGGAAATCAAAATGTAAGAAAAGTTTACAGTGATTGTTTGGGCAGGGTAAAATGGAACTGACTTCCTTTTCCAGGTTCGCTCTCCACCCAGATCTTTCCATCGTTGAGTTCAATAAATTCCTTACTGAGCAACAAACCCAGTCCGGTTCCTTGCTCTCCTGATGTTCCACGGGTTTTTACCGATTCATCTAAGCGGAATAATTTATTTATACAATCGGGAGAGATCCCGACTCCGCTGTCGGCAACGATCACCTCGATCATCTCCTCTTTATCGGAGGCCAATATTCTGACGTTTCCGCCCGGATTTGTGAATTTAATAGCATTCGAAATAAGATTCCTGACCACTGTCTTAAGCATATTTTCATCACAATATACGATGGTGCCAAAATGTATCCCGGTATACAATTTGATATTTTTCTTTTCCGCGATAGTTTTTAAAAAACCCAGTGTGCTATTGGCAATCGCTGACAGATCAATATTCTCCGGGCTGGGAACAGTTCGTCCGGTACGGATCCTTGACCATTCGAGCAGATTTTCAAGAAGCTTGAAAGTGCCTATAGAAGCTTCATGAATGTTACTGATCATGGTCATTTTCTCGTTCTCTTCCAGACTCTCATAATCGTTGAATAGAAGGTCGGAAAATCCGATGATGGCATTGAATGGTCCCCGGAGATCATGTGCGATGATGGAGAAAAATTTGTCCTTGGCAATATTTGATTCGCGCAGGTTCTCTTCAGATTTCTTTAGAGCCTCTTTCGATTGCCTGCGTTGAATTGTCAGTGAAATCTTTGAAATCAACATTTCAAGAATTTTCAGGTGCTGTTCATTGAATGCATGCTCATCTTCAAAACTTGTTATTGCGATCAACCCGATGGTCTGGGTTCCCGTGAATAATGGAATACCCAGGTAACATTTCGGACATGTTTTGAATGTACTTATAGATCCGTCATTCTCAAGGTCATGAATGTCTTTGCTTTGTAGCAGGCATGATCGCTGTGAATTGATTGTCCATGCTTCAAGAGTCCTGGAAACGGGGATAGTCTCACAGACCGGGTGATCGTTCCTCTGATAAAAGATTTTGAAAGTTGTATTTCCTTCCTCAGTCAATAAAAGATTAAGATTTCTGGTATCGAGCACCGTACTTAATTCATTGTGCAGAATTTGAAAAAGATCAGAAATGGATGATGTGAGACTGATCGAATAATCGATTTTACTGACAATATTTTCAATATATTCTTTCGCTTTCCGCTCCGTAATATCCCTGATAAAGGCAACGATATATTCCTGGTTTTCAAAGAGAATATAATTTAATATGATCTCAATGGTAATTTGTGATTTATCCTTCCTGATGTTTTGTGCCTCGAATGACATGGTCTTGCAATCTTTCAGGTTCTTCCAGTTTCTGCCAAACTCATCTTTACTGAAATCAGGATTCAGGTCGGCGATATTCAAGGTAAGGAATTCCTCTTTGGTATAACCCATAAGTTTGCAGGCAGCAGTATTGGCATAGACCAGGGAAGCATCAGAGCGTATAAGGTAGATGGATTCAGCGGCATTTTCAACCATGTACTGGTTCAAGCGGAGTTGTTGTTCGATAATCTTTGTTGAGGTGATGATGCGTCCGGCAATCAGGATCCGGGAAATGTGGTTCTCCGGCTTCTCCATTTCAGGGGTTGCATAAATTTCGAGCCAATCATTTGATCCGTCGGATCTTACTACACGGTACTCCATAAAAGCTGATTCCTTCTGATTGATAAGCTGCAGGAAAGCATGGCGGATTTTATCCTTATCGGCGGGATGGCAGGTGGTATACCATAAACTCGATTCCAGAGTGGTTTCAATCTTTAAGGCATCCGGAAACGGAAGCGCGCCGGAATACCATTCGGGAGTCAGTGATTGACCTTTTCCAATCAGGTACGAGATAGCAAAATCTGAGATGATATCCGAAACTGTTCTGAAGCGTTTTTCACTTTCCCGGAGTGCATTGGTGGTATTTCTGAGTTCCGTAATATCACGGAAGATCCCAAATGATCCTGTAAAATTGTTATTTTCAAATCTTGGGGAAGCTGTCAGGAGGATTGTCCTGGGTGTCCCATCTTTCCGGATAATTTCTATTTCGTAGGTGCTGATGATCCCTTCCTTGCGCTTGGCGGTTTCAGCAAAGATTTTCCGGTATTCCGGCCCAGAGGTAAAATCCCTCAAACTCCTCCCGATCAATTCTTGTGATGAATATCCGTAAATCGCAGAGGCAGCCGGACTCATGTAGATGATGGTTTCCTGGCTATCAACGAATCCCAGGCCTTCGCCTAAAGATTCAAGAAGGAGTGTTACTTGTTCCTTGTTGTCGAATAACTTAATGAGATTTTTCATTAAATTTATTTAGCAAAACTTACTGCTCTTGTTTCCCTTATAACGGTGATTTTAATCTGTCCCGGGTAGGTCATTTCACTCTGGATTTTCTTTGAAAGATCAAAAGCGATGGTATTTGCTTCTACATCGGAGACTTTATCGGCACCTACGATCACTCTTAACTCACGACCGGCCTGGATAGCAAAAGTTTTAATGACACCCGGATAGCTTAAGGCCAGTTCTTCGAGATGTTTAAGCCGTTCGATATATGCTTCCACTACTTCCCGGCGGGCTCCCGGCCTTGCGCCTGAAATGGCATCGCAAACCTGAATGATAGGGGAGAGAAGGTTGTCCATCTCAACCTCATCATGATGTGCACCGATCGCATTGATGATCTCAGGTTTTTCCTTGAATTTTTCAGCCATCTTCATTCCAAGGATAGCATGGGGCAGTTCCGGTTCTGTATCGGGTACTTTTCCGATATCATGAAGCAATCCGGCACGTTTTGCTTTTTTAGGGTTGAGTCCCAGTTCGGCAGCCATAGTGGCGCTAAGCCTTGCAACTTCGATCGAATGCTGGAGCAAGTTTTGTCCGTAAGAAGAACGGTACTTCATTTTCCCGATCATACGGATCAACTCATGATGAATATTATGAATCCCAAGGTCGATCGTGATACGTTTACCGGTTTCAATGATTTCCTGTTCGATCTGTTTTTTTGTCTTTGCAACGACCTCTTCAATACGTGCCGGATGGATTCGGCCATCGGTGACCAGCCGGTGGAGCGAAAGCCGGGCGATCTCCCTGCGTACCGGATCAAAGCCGGAAAGAATGATAGCATCGGGAGAATCGTCGATAATGATCTCGACCCCGGTCAAAGATTCAAGAGTTCGGATATTCCGTCCTTCCCGGCCAATGATCCTTCCCTTGATCTCTTCGTTCTCTATATTGAAGACTGAAACCGTGTTTTCAATGGCATGTTCGGAAGCTGTTCGCTGAATGGTTTCAATGACGATTTTCTTAGCTTCTGTATTCGCGGTCATCTTCGCTTCGTCAATAATATCTTTAATATGAACAAGGGCTTCCGACTTAGCTTCTTCCTTGAGGGTTTCTATCAACTGGGTTTTCGCTTCGTTGGCCGACAGGTTGGAGATCGTCTCCAGCTTTTCCACCTGTATCTTTTGCAGTTTATCAAGATCTGACTGTTTTTTATTGATCAGTTCCATCTGCTGGGAAAGGTTCTGCTTAATGGTGATATTCTCTTTCTGTTTTTTTGCAAGCTCCTCCGTTTTCTGGTTGAGCCCAGCTTCCTTTTGTTTTAACCGGTTTTCATTCTTGACAATTTCATCATTTTTTTCATGAATAAACTTTTCATGTTCGGTCTTGAGTTGAAGGAACTTTTCCTTCGCCTGAAGGATCTTGTCTTTTTTTATCATCTCGGCTTTTTCCATAGCATCTTTGAGAATGACATCACGCTTACGTTCCAAGGCTTTATTTAATATCGTTCCTGTCACAAAACCACCGATAATAATCCCTGTCACACCGATGATCACTAATAACAAAATTCCATCCATTGTTTTATAATATTAGTTAGTAAATATTAGCAGTTGACTATGATTGGCATCAAAGACATCTGCCGTCATTGTTGAAAGGAAGGAGTGCGAAGAAATAAAAAAACCCGCATTATTCAGCGAGGTTATGATAAACCTCAAACGACATGAATAGGGCCGCCAAACTTTTCGAACGTCCACTGTCCGGCTTACCGGAGTCCTGCCCTGAGGCGGGAATGAGGCCTGTCCTACGGGTAATTGAGCCTTGCCCTAATATTTGTAATGTTAGGTTTACAAACTGTCTGAACTAATGCGGGTAGATCGTCAATACTATTTAAAGAACGAAATCGGCTTAATATTGAAGTTGTTCGTCCAATGTCCGGTTGATTTCCATAAGTCTGTTTTCAAACATGTCTTCTTTTTCAGTCAGTAATTGTTCATCCTGCAAATAACTGGTGGCATATTCCAGTGCAACCATCGCCAGAAGATCTTGTTTGTCCTTGTAGGCATAACTGACTGAATAATCCTTCATCCTTTTATCAATCAGTTTCTCGGCTTTGCGGAAGAATTCTTCGTGCTCTTTTTTAACTACCAACCGGTAACTCCGTTCTGCAACTCCTATTGAGATGGAAATTTCATCCATGGACATTTCATTATTTTCCACAAAAAGTCATAGATAAAAATCCATTTCTTCGTGTGGTGTTAACTTCAAGCATTTAAAAGGCCAATACATTTATCGATTTCCCGCAGCATTTCGTTGATTTTTACTTTTGATTCAACGTTTCCTTCTTTATTTTCAAATGCTTTTGCAAGTTTAAGTATTTTTATCTTTTCTTCTAATTGGTTAATAATCTGTTTTTGTTCGTCGTTGTTTTTTCTGAGTTTTTGAATTTCTGATGAATAAAGTTCATTTTCTTCCCTTAACTGGATATGTCTTTCTGTGAGTTTCCTTACCTTATATTCAATTCCGGAAACCAGTGTCACAACATCTCCCATCGGGCTTTGAATTTTTATCAGTTGCAAATATAATCATTCGCAAAAGTTTCTGCAAATATATCGGGGTTATAAAATTCATAAACCGGATATTACCTTTTATTCAGTTTCGGGATTAAGCAAAAATACCGGATTACCATGAGAGAAGAATTTCTTCATTATTTATGGAAATTCCGCCTGCTCAATCTTGATTTAAAAACTATCGACGGCGATCCTGTTATTGTATTGCAACCGGGAGATCATAATAATGACGGTGGTCCCGACTTTATCAATGCACGGGTGAAGATAGGAGAGACCCTATGGGCTGGAAATGTTGAGATCCATATTTTATCCTCGGATTGGTTCCGGCATGGACACCAGCATGATAAATCGTATGAGAATATCATCCTTCATGTCGTATATAAATTTGAAGTCAGTTCCGTCATGACGCCGATATTAAAGATACCGACGCTGGAGATAATGAACCAATTTCCAAAGCAAATCCAACAACAGTACGACTTATTAATGCGCAATAACAGCTGGATCCCTTGTATCAGACTTTTACATAATGGATTTCAGCCGGAGTTTGCTTTATGGGTCCCCTCTCTGATCCTGGAGCGGATGCTGGTAAAATGTGAGAGTATCAGATGTTACTGGGAATCATGCCAATATGATTGGGAACAAACCTTTTACTGGTTCATGGCGGTTAATTTCGGTTTCAGGATAAATGCCGTTCCTTTTGAACTTCTGGCCAAATCACTTCCTCTTAAGCTGGTAAAACGTCACATCGGAAATATAGTACAACTCGAAGCACTCCTTTTCGGACAGGCAGGATTTCTTGAAGCAGATCATAAAGATACCTATCCGGTCATGCTGTCATCAGAATACCTTTTTTTAAAAAACAAGTATGGATTATCTCCGGTTTCGGGAGTTAACTGGAGATTCTTCCGGTTAAGGCCTTCCAGTTTTCCAACCATCCGCATCAGTCAATTTGCGTCATTTATCCAGTTGACCGGAGGACGGTTTTTTCAGATCCTTGAATCGACTTCCTTGCAGGAAATTCAAAACTGCTTTGATTTGCTGGCGTCGCCTTATTGGGATGATCATTTTCTTTTCGATCATTTGTCTCCCAAGCGGATAAAGCCAATGGGATGCTTCTCAAAATCATTATTGATCATCAACGGGATTGTACCATTTCTTTTTTTTTTAGGATTGGAGAAGGAAATTTCCGATTACAGGGAAATGGCGATGAATCTTCTCGAATCTATGTCGGGCGAAAGGAATGCCGATATTGCCCGTTGGAAGAAAACAGGGATGAAAACCAGCAGCGCATCAGAAACTCAGGCATTGATCCAATTGAAACGCGCTTACTGTGATAAAAAAAGATGTCTGGATTGCAGGCTTGGAATGAAGATCCTTCAACTTAAGTATGATCCGAATGAAACGTGAAATATCCATAGGAACATCATTCATGCAAACTGTGATAATAATAGATATTTAATTTGACCAATGAAATCAGGTTTTTGAAAAATAAAATAACCATACCAATCAAAGACTACCTGACTTTCAACAGGACGGAACAAAAAGGTATTTCTATTCTCCTGTTTATTTTATTCGTTCTGATTTTAGCCAATATCTTTATACCAACAAGAACAACCCATTCGCCTGTCGATTTTACGGAATTCGAAAAAGAGATCACGGAATTTGAAAATGACTGGCAGAAAGCCAGTGGTGAAGAGAAAAAAAAGTTTCTTCCTGCGATTGATTCTTCGGGTAAAGTCTATGGAAAAACCCCCGCCGGATTTACGATTGAGCTGAATTCGGCGGATACATTCGATCTGCAGCGTTTACGCGGAATAGGACCATCTTTTGCAAGAAGGATAGTAAGTTACAGGCATCGTCTTGGAGGATATATCCGGAAGGAACAATTACTGGAGGTCTTCGGGATGGATAGTACCCGTTATTTTGCAATATTACCATATATTGTAGTATTACCCGATTCAGTGGTAAAAATAGATCTTAACAAAATAACTTTTAAAGAGTTGCTCAGGCATCCTTACTTTACTTTTGAGTTGACGAAAGCCATCATGATTTACCGGAAAAAAAATAAAATGTTCAACTCATTGGAAGAATTGAGACTTCTTGATGGGATCAATGATTCACTTTTCCTGAGAATCGTCCCTTATCTCCGGATCGAACGTTGAGTATTCTGTTGAGTCGGGAGAGTCTTCATTGTCGCTATCTTCGTCTTCCCACTCGTATTTTTTTCGCTGAGGTCCCGATTTCCGAAAATAAATTGCCAGGACAATTCCCGCAAGAAGTCCCATCAGGTGTGATTCCCATGATATTCGTTGTGTTGGAAAGAACTGGGGAAATATACCCCAGATAAGGCCACCATACAGGAAGGTGACCAGCAGGGTGATGACCATGAGGGGCGCCTCTCTTCTGATGATCCCGCTGAAGAAAAGAAAAGAGGCCATTCCGTATATAATACCGCTGGCGCCGATATGCGCGGCGGTACCACGGGCAAGTGCCCACACCCAGATACCGGTTAACAGGTAAAGGAAGAGAAGAACAGGCCATGCAATTTCCTTATAAAAATAAAAAAGCAAAGCTCCCAGGATAAGCAGTGGTATTGAGTTTGCGAGTAAATGCGACAGGTCGGCATGAATAAAGGGAGCGGTCAATATCCCGGGTATCCCCTTGAGTTGTAAAGGATAAAGTCCATATGTGGCAAGATTGAGTGAAAAAATGAGTTCAATAATCTTGATGAGCCAAAGGATCAGAAGGAAAATTACCGGATAAAAAAAACTGCGGATAAACCGTATTCGTTCAGTTTCCAAGTTATAAAATTAATGAGTTTCCGGATGTGTTAAAATGTTCATAAGGCCGTTAAAATTAGTTAAAAAACCATTGACCGGTCTGCCGGTTGATAAAATAAATCTACCTTTGAACCCTTAAAACCTTTATCAAACAAGCTGAATACAATGGTAAAAATGAAATATCCAGGATTCACCAGATACGGATTACCCTTACTTTTTTTTATTTTGCCTTTTACCTATATCCACGTTCAGGCACAACGTCAGGATCCGAATACAGGGGTGAGGAAGTTCAATACGCTCATGCAGATCATCCGGTACGCTTACGTTGATACCATTAATGAAGGAAAACTGGTTGAAAAGGCCATCACTGAGACTTTACAGGAGCTTGATCCTCATTCTGTATATATTCCCAAAAAGGAAGTTCAGCGGGCAAACGAGCCCCTGGAAGGTAATTTTGACGGGATCGGGATCCAATTTGAGATCCTGAAGGATACAATTACCGTTGTTCATCCTATTCCCGGCGGACCATCAGATAAGCTGGGGATTATGTCGGGTGACAAGATAATCAAGATCGACGGAGAAACGGTGGCCAGTAAAAAAATCGATAACCAGTTTGTCCTGGATCATCTTCGCGGCAAGCGGGGAACGAAAGTTGTTGTTTCGATATACCGGAAAGGGAAAAAGGATCTGATCGATTATACCATCACACGCGATAAGATCCCTATTAATAGTATCGATGCTGCTTATATCATTGCACCGGGTGTCGGTTATATCAACCTGAACAGGTTTTCTCAAAGTTCGATGCAGGAATTTAATACCGCTGTCACTAAGCTAAAGGCAGAAGGGATGACAAACCTGATCCTCGATCTGCGAAATAATTCTGGCGGATACATGGGGACTGCCATTGAATTGTCGGATGAATTCCTTGGACCGGATAAATTGATTGTCTTTACACAGGGAATACGAAGCCAACGGGAAGATTATTTTTCCTCTGCGAAGGGACAGTTTCAGAGCGGTAAACTGGTGATCCTGATCAATGAGAATTCTGCATCTGCCAGTGAAATCGTTGCCGGTGCCATCCAGGATTGGGACCGGGGTATCATTGTAGGAAGAAGGTCGTTCGGTAAAGGTCTCGTTCAGCGTCCTTTTCAGTTACCCGACAGCTCACAAGTAAGACTCACAACAGCCCGTTATTACAATCCTTCGGGAAAGTGTATCCAGAAACCTTATGGGGATGGTGTGGACAAATATTATGAAGATTTCAGTTTACGGGTCAGGCACGGAGAATTGATCCATGCCGATAGTATTAAATTCCCGGACTCCCTGAAATATTTTACATCAAAGAAACGGGTCGTCTATGGCGGGGGAGGTATTATGCCCGATATTTTTGTTCCCTGGGATTCCACTCCTGTTTCAGATTATTATCTTGATCTCCGAAGGAAAAATGTGATCAATTCCTATGTCTCTGATTATGTTGATCAGAACCGGAAAATACTCCAGAAGGATTATCCGGCTTTTCAGACTTTTAATATGAAGTTCAACCTGGATAATGAATTCATGATCAGCTTCTTTGATTATGCCGAAAAACAAGGAGTGAAAAAAAATGAAAAAGATTGGGGAGATTCGGAAAAACTGATCAAAACCCAGATTAAAGGTCTGATCGCTCAAAAACTCTGGGATATGAATGAGTTATACACCATCATCAATCAGGTCGATGAGGAGGTGCTGAAAGCGGTAGAAATAATCAGTGATGATGCGATGTTCGATAAGTTAAAAATCGACAGATAGGTATAAGAGGGTTACCGGAGCGTTCTTGTAACGAATTCGGCAGCTTCCTGTAAAGTGGTTGCGGAATGAACCTGTAATCCGGACTCATCGATAATCTTTTTTCCTTCTTCCGCATTGGTTCCCTGTAGTCGTACAATGATCGGAACATTGATCTTGCCTATATTGTGATATGCATCAACTATTCCCTGGGCAACGCGATCGCATCTGACAATTCCTCCGAAGATATTAACCAGAATTGCTTTAACGGCAGGATCTTTAAGAATGATCCGGAATCCCTGTTCCACTCTTTTAGCATTGGCGGCACCACCAACATCAAGGAAATTAGCAGGATCGCCTCCGGATAATTTTATGATATCCATCGTTGCCATGGCAAGTCCTGCTCCGTTAACCATGCAACCGACATTGCCGTTAAGTTTTACATAATTCAGATCATTTCTTGAAGCTTCCACTTCAATGGGATCTTCTTCATCGTAATCGCGCATGGCAGTTATATCCGGATGACGGAACAAGGCGTTGTTATCGATGATGATCTTTGCATCTGCGGCCAGTATTTTATTGTCGGAGGTCTTGAATACCGGATTGATTTCAACCAGCGAAGCATCACTTTGTTCATAAGCTTTATAAATGGCGAAAACAAACCTGAGCATGTTTTTATAGGCCTCATCCCTCAGGCTAAGGTTAAAAGCAATCTTCCTGGTCTGGAAATCCCGTAATCCGATTTCCGGAGAAATCTCCTCCGTGAAGATCAGGTCAGGGGTCTCTTCCGAAACTTTTTCGATGTCCATTCCTCCACGAGGAGAGTACATCAGGATTGTACGTCCCCGTTGACGATTCAGCAATATGCTCATGTAAATTTCCATCGGTTCTGAAGGTCCGGGGTAGAAAATATTTTGTTCAATATAAACCTTCCGGACCAATTTTCCTTTTGGGCCTGTTTGTGGGGTAACCAGTGTCATCCCAAGGATCTGGGCAGCATGAAACCTGACTTCATCAAGGGATCTGGCAACTTTAACTCCACCACCTTTACCACGCCCACCGGCATGAACCTGGGCCTTTACCACCCATTTGTCCGTGCCTGTGACACTGGCCAGGTACTCTGCCGCTTTTACGGCTTCCGCTTCTGTCTGTACCAGTACTCCTTCGGGAACGGCGACGCCGTATTTTCTGAGAATTGATTTGCTTTGGTATTCGTGAAGGTCCATAGATCGATGGGTTGTTTGGAAAAGATCAAAAATAACGTATTGATATGGATTTACAAAATTGAAACCCGAATTTATATGACATTCAAGGGCAATGTCAAAGAACAGGAATTTATTAACTTTGCCGATTCAGGTTATGTAATGATCATCGCAAAAGAAATTCAAAAATCCTTCGGATCACTAAAAGTGCTGAGGGGAATCAGTCTTGAGGTTGGCAAGGGGGAGATCATTTCAATTGTCGGAGCCTCCGGTGCCGGCAAGTCAACGCTCCTCCATATCCTGGGGACATTAGATAAAGCCGATTCAGGAATCCTCGAATTGAACGGCATCTCCGTCTCTCAACTGTCGGAAAGAAAGATGGCTGAATTCAGGAACCTTCATATCGGTTTTGTATTTCAGTTTCACCATCTCCTGCCTGAATTTACTGCCCTGGAAAATATTTGCATCCCTGCCTTCATTTCGGGCAGGGGAAAGAAGGAATCGGAAGAAAAAGCAATGGAACTTCTGGACTTTATGAACCTGAAAGACCGCAGTGAACATAAACCCTCAGAACTTTCGGGAGGAGAACAGCAACGTATCGCTGTTGCACGGGCGTTGGTCAATAATCCGGAAGTGATTCTCGCTGATGAACCCTCCGGGAACCTCGATTCAAACTCAGCCGTAGAATTGCATAAGTTATTTTTTACTTTGCGTGACACGTTTAAACAAACCTATGTGATAGCTACACATAATATTGAACTGGCCGATATGGCTGACCGCAAACTGACCATCAAAGATGGAATTATCCATTGTTAATTTATTTGTAAATAATTTTATATTTCAATGGTCAAATGGAATATCCATTGTTATCATCTCCGTTTTGCATGAACGATTTTCGGATGGATATTTCCTTACAAAATTATTTGTTCAAATTTCCGTTAGCTTATAAAGCAGTACCCGGAAAAAGAATTTTAACCCTTATATGAGTTTTTATCGTAGAAGCACATCCCTGGTTTTAATATTAATCCTTTTATCCGGATTATCATTCGGTTTGATCCTGTCCTGGTTCGAATCAAACGACCGTTTGGGGGATTCTCCCGAAAATGTAAATTCTTCTGCGGTCACCGATACGTTGGATGAAAAGAGGAACCAGGATTCATTGTATCGTCAATATTTCAAAAACGGAGAGGATTTTTATTCCAGAAATGAACTGAAGCAGGCTATCACCTCTTTTGAGATGGCTCAGAAGTTAAAACCAACTGATTTCCGGCTCAAAGAACGGATTGCCGAAATAAAGGGAAAATTGGCGGAGCAGGAACGGAAACACATTGAGTACGGTAAGGCACTGGCTTCCGGCGACGCCTATTTTAATGCCAGGGACTATCTGAATGCCAAGGCTTCTTACCAGGTTGCAATTGATAATTACCCAGATGACACGCTCGCCAAGGGGAAACTCAGAAAAACCATGGATCTGCTGCGTTCGCAGAAGGCTCAGAATATTCTCTACGATGTAGCTGTTGCAAGCGCCGATAAATTGTTCCGGGAAAAAGATTATGACCGGGCCCGCATTGAATACGAAAATGCGAGCAAGATGATGCCCAAAGAACAATATTCAAGGAATAAGATCAATGAGATCATTAAAATTCAGATCGATAAACAGGTCAGCGACGAGTTATATGCAAAGGCAGTTGCAAACGGCGATAAATTTTTTGCCGGTAAAAGCTACCAGTCTTCTTTACTGGAATTTCAGAAAGCACAGGGAATACTTCCGGATGAGATTTATCCGAAACAGAAGATCGCCGAGCTTATTCCCCTGATTGCCGAACAGAAAGCCAGGGATGAAGCATACAACAAAGCGATCCTTACCGCCGACCAGTTTTTTCAACAGACCAGATACGCTGAATCGGTCAAAGGCTATCGTCAGGCTCTGACTGTCAAGCCTGAAGAGTCTTATCCCAAATCCAGGATCAGCGAAATAGAAAATATCTTAAGCCTCCGGAAAAAGCAGCAGGAAGAGTACGATTTTTACCTGGCTCTTGCAGACAGCATGTATATAGAAAAGAGTTTTCTGCGGGCACGTGAAAATTATTCCAGGGCATCTTCCGTAAAGCCATCGGAATCATATCCAAAGGATATGATCTCCAAGACCGATAAGATGCTCACCGGACAGGAAGCCGAAATGGCGAAAATAATGGCAATTGAAGAACAATACCGGCTATCGGTTGCCAGCGCCGATAAATTGTTTGATCAGAAACAGTATGGTGCTGCAAAAACGGATTATCAGAAAGCTTCCGGTTATAAACCTGCGGAATCCTATCCGAAAGTAAAGATCACCGAAATTGATAGTATTCTTTTTTCTCTCGTTCAGTTACAAGACAGGGAAAAACAATACGATTCGCTGATTGTTTCGGCCGATAAGGAACTTGGGGACCTTGCTTATGATCAGGCAAAGAGCGATTATCAGAAAGCCCTGGTCTTTAAGCCCAAAGAGACTTATCCAACGACAAAGATCGCTGAAATAGATGACATATTACGAGGGATCGCACAGCAGAAATCAGCCGCAGAGAGGTATCAATCAACCATTTTAAGAGCCGATAGTCTTTTTATCCTGAAAGACTATGAACGATCCAGAACCGGATATCAGGATGCCCTGAAGATCAGGCCTTCAGAAACATATCCAGCAAACAGATTGACGGAGATTACACAGATCCTTACTCTTCTTGCAAAAGAAAAAGCAATAGACGAGCAATATTCCGCACTGATCTTTAAAGGAGATGACCAGATAAAGACCCGGCAATATCCGATGGCCAAAGTAAGTTTTGAGCAGGCCCTACAATTAAAGCCTGAAGAGAAACTTCCTAAGGACAAGATTGCGGCCATCGACTCGATCCTCACTTCCATTGAAGCCCGGAAAGCGCTTGACGATCAGTACGCATCCATCATAGTTAAAGGCGACCAGTTGCTGGCTGCAAGATCTTTTGATCAGGCAAGGATCGAATATGTCAATGCAGGAAATCTGAAACCCGCCGAACAATACCCGAAGGACAGGATCGCGGAAATCGATAAGCACCTTGGCGAAGTTGCTGCAAAAAAAGCGCTGGATGAACAATATGCAAAAACTATTGCGGATGCCGATAAATTGTTCAATGAGAAAGCCTGGGATCAGTCCAGGTTGCTGTATGTTCAATCCGGTGAACTTAAGCCTGCGGAAACCTATCCCAAGACCCGGATAAACGAGATTGATAAAATCCTGGCTGAAATTGCAAAACAAAAAGCGCTGGATGAGGAATATAATGCTTCCATTGCCAGTGCAGACAGTCTTTTCCGTGAGAAAGCACTTGAAATGGCAAGGGTCGGATATGTTAAAGCAGGCGAATTGAAGCCGGTTGAGGCATATCCGAAAAGCAGGATCGCAGAGATCGATAAACAACTGGCAGATCTGGCAAGCCGCAAAGCGATCGATGATCAGTATAATACCGCCATTGCTTCAGCCGATAAGTTCTTCGGAGAGAAAGATTACGAACAGGCAAGGACCGGATATATCAATGCCGGAAAGATCAAACCTTCCGAGCTTTATCCCAAGGAGAAGATAACGGAAATCGGAACACTGCTGGCGGAGATTGCAAAACAGAAAGCCCTTGACGACCAGTACGCCTCCATCATCATCAAAGGCGACCAGTTGCTGGCTGCAAGGTCTTTTGATCAGGCAAGGATCGAATATGTCAATGCAGGAAATCTGAAACCCGCCGAACAATACCCGAAGGACAGGATCGCGGAAATCGATAAGCACCTTGGCGAAGTTGCTGCAAAAAAAGCGCTGGATGAACAATATGCAAAAACTATTGCGGATGCCGATAAATTGTTCAATGAGAAAGCCTGGGATCAGTCCAGGTTGCTGTATGTTCAATCCGGTGAACTTAAGCCTGCGGAAACCTATCCCAAGACCCGGATAAACGAGATTGATAAAATCCTGGCTGAAATTGCAAAACAAAAAGCGCTGGATGAGGAATATAATGCTTCCATTGCCAGTGCAGACAGTCTTTTCCGTGAGAAAGCACTTGAAATGGCAAGGGTCGGATATGTTAAAGCAGGCGAATTGAAGCCGGTTGAGGCATATCCGAAAAGCAGGATCGCAGAGATCGATAAACAACTGGCAGATCTGGCAAGCCGCAAAGCGATCGATGATCAGTATAATACCGCCATTGCTTCAGCCGATAAGTTCTTCGGAGAGAAAGATTACGAACAGGCAAGGACCGGATATATCAATGCCGGAAAGATCAAACCTTCCGAGCTTTATCCCAAGGAGAAGATAACGGAAATCGGAACACTGCTGGCGGAGATTGCAAAACAGAAAGCCCTTGACGACCAGTACGCCTCCATCATCATCAAAGGCGACCAGTTGCTGGCTGCAAGGTCTTTTGATCAGGCAAGGATCGAATATGTCAATGCAGGAAAAATAAAATCCGCAGAGCAGTATCCAAAAGATAAAATCGCTGAAATTGACGGGATATTGAATGAGATAAAAGAAAAGGAAGAGGCATATAAAACGACAATAACCAATGCCGATCAGTTATTTTCTCAGAAGAAGTATGATGAGTCGAGTAATGAGTACCAGAATGCTCTATTAATAAAACCGGATGCAAAATACCCTGCTGATAAAATTTCAGAGATCAACCAAATCCTGACGGAGTTGAAAGGAAAAAGACAAACTTACGAGGAACTTGTTGCAAAGGGAGAAGTAAATTTTACGCAGAAAGAGTGGATGAAAGCTAAAAGTTTGTTCCAGCAGGCATTAACGGTTCTTCCCGAGGAGAAATATCCTAAGGAAAAGATAAGCCAGATCGGTTATAAGATCGACAGTATCTACCGCGCAAATAAAGTAAGGTATGATCAGGCAATTGAAGAAGGAGACAAGTTTTACAATTCCTATGAATTTGATAAGGCAATTGATTCTTACACAGTTGCAAGCGAGTTGCTGACAATGGAGAACTATCCGCGCGAGATGATCTCAAAGATCAGAAGAACGATTGCAGAAAATGCTATTGTCGATGTCTTAAAAACGCCGGTTACTCTCAGGGCAGGAGAAGAAAAACAGTTTTCATTCGCTCCCGTTAACATGGCGTCGAGGAAAAATAACTTTATCTATGTTAAGGTAAGAAATCTTTCCAGCAAACCTTTTAATGTCTTATTGCGTTACGGACAGGATAAATCACCCGGGGGAGGAGTTGTGATCCGAAATCTGAGCGCGGATGGAAAAGTCAATGAACGGTTGATCAGCGTTAAGGATCAGGATTCCTGGTATCGCATCGATAATAACTGGATCAGCCTCTATCCTCAGGGAGGAGACATTGAGGTGTCATTTATCCAGGTTTCGAGAGCGCAGAGGCAATAATTTTGATCTGCCATTGCTTCAGATAGAAGACTTTTTGTTGCATTTCAATCATTCCCTGATACCAAGCGACTTTTTCAGCACCCTTAAAATATCATCTTTGGTAAATGGTTTGGCCAGGTAATCGGTACATCCGCCACTGATAAGCCTTTCCTTATCTCCAAACAAGGTGTACCCTGTAAGTGCGATGATCGGAGTTTTTGAATAATTTATTGTCTTCCGGATCAATTGGGCTGTCTTAAGACCATCCATATCCGGTCGCAGGTTTATATCCATCAGGATAGCTGCATAATTTTTTGTTTTAACCTTTTCCAGTGCCGAAAATCCGTCTTGTGCCCAATCGACCGTGAAGTCACGGTTCAGGTAGGCAACCGTCAGTTTCATATTCACCTCATTGTCTTCCACCAGCAGAACAAGTGGCTTCGGTCCGGATTGGGGCCTTTTTGGTTTCACCTCTTTTTCAGGAAGCGGGAAATCCATTACCGGAGGTCTCGTTCCCGGCATTTCTTCCGGGAAAGGAATTAACACCCGGAAATGAGAACCCTTCCCAATCTGACTGTCGACCTCAACGGTACCTCCGAGCAGGATGATCATCTTATTTGCAATAGTCAGGCCAAGACCTGTTCCTTCAAAACTTCGGTTGTGCCCTTCACTTACCTGCCTGAACTCCTCGAAAATAAATCTCAGGTGCTCAGGAGAAATTCCGATCCCGGTATCATTTATGTTGACCGATAATAATCGTGTCTCTTCATCCCTGATCTCTTCAACATTGATGGTAACTCCACCTTCACGGGTGAATTTCAGGGCATTATCAAGGATATTGGAGATAGACTGTGTAAAAAAGAATTGATCAATATAGCCGGTCATTGGTTGGAACTCCTGTAATTCTAGGAATAATTCTTTTATCCTGGCTTGCGGATTGTAAACAGACATAATTTCCCGGAAGATCTGATCAATTTCTGTCTTTTGGATATTGAGTGCCTTAATTCCTGATTCCAACTGTGAAAGCTGCATAATAGAATCGAGGGTTCGCATCAGCCTTTTTCCGGAGTAGTTGATATGTTTTGCCATTTCGATATAATCGGGATCATTGAGTTCATTACTAAGGATTTCTGAAAAACCAAGAATCCCGTTCAGGGGTGTCCGTAATTCATGACTCATATTATTGAGCAGCGTCGATTTCAACCGGTCTGATTCTTCAGCTTTTTCCTTTGCACTGATCAACTCTTTCTGAAGGATTTTACGATCCGTTATATTCTGGGAAATCGATAGTACCGTCTTTGAATCCACCAGAATGTGACGAGCTTCAAAATATGTCAGTTTCTTATCCAGTACCATCTCATATTCCAACGTCTGGACTTCCCCTGTCTGAACACATTTTTCGAGTGTTTTTTTCAGATCCTCCACGTTTGTCGGAGGATAAAACTCCGAAGCATTATGTCCGATAATCTGATCAATCGGAGCAAATAAATCGGAGGGATTGGAAGCATAGCAATCCAGAAATGTTGCGTTCAGATCATAAAGAAACATCGTATCCGGAATGGCTTTCAGAATGGCTTTATTTCGTTCATGAACAGTAACAAGTTCCTTCTCGATCAGTTTCTCTTTGGTAATATCGCGTCCGCTTCCGACGATCCCGATCATGTTTCCGTCTTCATCACAGATCGGTGCTTTATGTACATCAAGGTACAACAACTCTCCCCTGATATTTCCATATTCTTCAAATCTTCCCGCTGCCTTTCGACGGATCGTAACATCATCGGAATGTTGGCTGGCCTTATCAAACGTATGCCATGACTTGTCTTCAGGATGAAGATTGCGCTCCTTGTCGGAAAAGAAATCATCATTTTTTCCGATGGGTTCATTTGTATCAGAAGCATTTAACAACTTTTCACAGATGGCTTTATTGACAAAGATGTATCGCTTCTTCATATCCTTTGCCCAGAGCAGATCAGGTATATTATCGGCCATCAGCCGGAACATCTCATACATGTATTTATACCTGCTTCTGCTTTCAATCAGCTCTTCCTCGGCCCTGTATGTTTTTGTTACATCATATACCAGTCCGATGATCCCGCAGGGTTTGTCATTGTCGTCCTTCACGAGTACTTTACGGGTAGTAAAAACCTTGAGTTTCCCTTCAACGGTGATCTCTTCTTCGAAACCATCGAAACTATGCCCACTGTTGATCACGACCTGATCGCTTTTGAGATACTTTTCGGCACGTTCGGTGGGATAAAAATCAAAATCGGTCTTTCCGATTATCGATGCCGGGGATGTTTTTAGTTGCCGGCAAAATGAATTATTTGCTGCAATATATTTTCCATCCAGGGTTTTATAAAATACCATGGCAGGAACATTATTCATAATAATATTCAGAATTCGTTGTTCAGTTGCGTTAGTGTTTTGATTAGTCATAGTACAACCAGATTGATGAGGAATGGTGGGTGCTTATTTATTTTACATAATTTTATCAGATTAGTTACATCGCAGAGGCAATTTTTCGAAAGAAAAAAGCGAAGTCTGGAATATTCTTTCAATAAGTGAGATGTTGAAGCGGAACGAAAGATCACCCGTGTCGCTCAAGAATGAAGACCGTGATCACCGGTGATATCCCGACACGTCCCGAATAACCGATGCATCCAAGTCCTTCGTTGACGTTAAGATATTGGATAACCTGCGATTGCGGGTTTTGATACAACCCTCCCCAATATTCTGAGAGCCAGGCCATCGGGCTCCAATAGAGTCCCAAAGCATTAATACCAAATTGACCTCCGTGTGTATGTCCTGAGAAAGTAATATCAATGTGCGGGTATTTCTTACTGATGATGTGCTCCCAATGGGCAGGATCGTGCGAAAGGAGAAGTTGAATTGCCATCCCTTCGGTCCCTTTTTGTGCTTTGGCAATATCACCAAGACGCTGGAACCTGTGCGTGTAACCCCAGTTCTCTACCCCGATGACAGCAATACTATCGGTGTTCTTATGTAAGATTGTGTTACGGTTCCGCAAAAGGTTCCATCCAGGGAGTCTGTAATACTCTTCCAGGTCTCTCATGTTTTTCTCCTTTTCCCCGGGTGAAGGCCATTTGATATAATCTCCGTAGTCGTGATTTCCAAGGATGGTAAAGATTCCCATCGGGGCATGAAGTTTCTTCAGGATATCCCTGAATTCTTTTCCTTCGGCCGTGCAGTAATTGAACATATCGCCGGTGAAGAAGATCACGTCGGGATGCTGGTCGTTGATCATCTGAACTGCGGCCTCGAGTTTTTCTTTACAAGGCCATCCCCCCAGGTGGGTATCCGAGAACTGCGCAATCCGGAATCCTTCAAACGACTCAGGCAGATCCGGTAAACGGATCACTTCTTCCCTGATCCTGAAATCATACTGCCAGAAAAACATCCCACAAACAAGCAGGAGAAAAAGCAAACCGCCAAAAGTCCATCCGGTGAAAATAAGAGGCGCACAGCGCCTGATATTCTTTATCCCTCCCGTCCGGTGAAAAAAAATACGATCAACGAACATTTTGATCAGCCGGAATATATCGGCGAGAAGGAGGGTTGCAATCGGGAAGAAGGTGCATAAAAAATAAATAAAAAACAGGCTGATGATATAAGTTCTGAGGTAGATATTCCAATCTAAAAAATCTTTACAAAAGCCATAGATCACCATTCCGGTGAAAAGTATCATGGGAAACCAGAAAAAGATTGCCGTCATCTGGCGTAATACAGGTTTCCGGGTCCGGGTTATTTCCCGGATCCATCCCCACAGATAGGCATTCAGAAAAATATTGATCAGCAGGATAGTAAGGATTCCCCGGTTTTTTGGGAAACCATTATACAGAAGGAAATAGACCGCCAATGATATTATAACGAATACAGCGGCACGCAGGAATTTTTTCATTTATTCTTCACGTAGTTCACCAGCCCTTTAGCTGAAAAGATCTCCATCAGCTTGGCAGGCAATGGGGCAAACGGAAAATGATTTTCATTGACAGCAACAATTCCTTTCTCAAAATCCACTTGCACTAAATCTCCCTGCTTATAAGAATTCACTGCTTCAGGTACAAGGATGATAGGCAGTCCCTGGTTGACGGCGGAACGATAAAAGATGCGGTTCACCGATTTGCAGATCACCGCCCTGATCCCGGCAAAGGCTAAACCAACGGAAGGGTGCTCCCGGGAACTTCCGCATCCGAAGTTTGATCCGGCAATAATGATATCACCCGCTTTTACCCGTTCGGTAAAGCTGTTGTCAAAACCTTTAAACAGATGAGGCATGATCTTTTCAGGTTCGGAACTCTGAACATTATAGGTAAGGTTACCGGCAAACATCTGGTCGGTATTGAGATTGTCGACATCGGAATAGTTCCAGGTTCCGGAGTCGTACCGGTCTTCCCCCTCTTTGATATCCACGGTAGTACTCTGGGGAACATGGAAAGGATACCGGTCGCCGGAGGTTATCCCACGGGGATCGGTTATCGATCCATTGAGGGCTGAGGCAGCAACTGTCGCAGGCGAAGCCAGGTAAATACAGGCAGTATTATTACCCATACGTCCCTTGAAATTCCGGTTGGCGGTAGAGATGATGTTGGTGCCGTCGGCCGGAATTCCCTGTCCGGTACCCAGACATGGACCACAGGAGGAGGAGAGAACATTTGCTCCGGAATCCATGAAGATCCCTATCAATCCCTCTTTCATGGCCTGCCTGAAGATCTCTTTTGAAGCGGGAATGATCTGAAGTTGCATATACCTGGGGATCTTTTTTCCTTTCAGAACCGAAGCCGCTTCCCGGAGATCCTGAAGACGTCCGTTGGTGCAGGTTCCAATCAGCGCCTGGTGGATTTTCGTACCCTGAACTTCCGAAACCGCTTTAACATTATCCACATGATGGGGTGCTGCGACGACGGGAAAGATATCTTTCAGGTCAATTTGGATCTCTCTGAAATAGGTCGCATCGGGATCTGCCCACACACCTCCCGTTTTTATTCCAAGATGTTTTGCCAGTATTTCATCGGCCGGGAATACGGCATTTTTAGCCCCCATTTCCGAGGCCAGGTTCGACAGTACCATACGGTCGGAAACAGATAAAGTCTTCACCCCGCTACCATGATATTCAATCGACATATAATCTGCTCCGCTTGAGCCGATCATCCCGATAATCCATAATGCCAGGTCCTTGGCAAAGACCCCCGGTTGTAATTTTCCGTTCAGGGATATTTTTATGGTTTCCGGAACCCGGAACCAGGTCTCGCCCTGTTTCCATAGTCCGGCTGTTTCCGTACGGTCGATCCCGGCTGAAAAGGCGTTAAAAGCGCCGGCAGTACTGGTATGGCTGTCGCTTCCGACGATGATCATCCCCGGCTTCGCATAATTCGACATCAGTTGATGGCAGATTCCGTCGCCGACGTCATGGAATTTTTTGATCCCGAATTTCTCCACAAAGTCGCGGATCGTCTGATAATCGTTGGCCAGTTTTGAATTGGTCGGCGGGGCATTATGATCGAGGATGATCAGTAATGCATCGGGGTTGGACAAGGAAGTTCCTCCCATCTTTTTAAACGTACTGTATATGCTGGAGGTGTTATCATGCGAAAGGATGATGTCGGGTCGGGCAAAGACAATATTTCCCGCGCCGGCGTTGAAAATTTTCTCGGCAAATGTTTGTGCGCTCATAGGTTTATTTTTTATCAGGTTTATTCAGGAAAAATCTTCTTCAAAAATAAGAAAACTCCGGCTATGGTTGTAATATCCGGCACCTGAAAAATTTTTTGGTTTAACCGGATGGAATTTCTAATTTTGCAGTCCTTTTTGAGGAACCAGAGATAAAAGGATCATTTTTTCACTTTTCGTTTTTCATTGTATTGGAGAGGTGGGTGAGTGGCTGAAACCAACAGTTTGCTAAACTGTCGTACGGGAAACTGTACCGGGGGTTCGAATCCCCCCTTCTCCGCGAAGCGGGGGTGGTTGCGGGCATAGGTATGGAAAAAGGAAGGGGTAGTAAACAATAATAGTATGTTTGACTTTCAAAAATTAGATGTTTACCAGATTGTGAAGAATCAGAATTTAAAGGTTCTTGCGATCCTTAAATCGAATCAGGCGATAGATCCCTATTTGATGGATCAGTGGAAAAGAGCCAGCCTGAGTATACTCTTCAACCTGGCCGAGGGAACCGGCAGGATGTCGGAGCAGGATAAGCGTAATTTTCTCACAATAGCAAGGGGAAGTGTATATGAGTCGGTAGCCATTCTGGAGTTATTAAAAGACCTTAGCATATTGAATGAAAAAGAATATTCCGATCTTTACCAGGGCTATGAATCGTGTTCAAAAATGCTTTTAGCCATGTACAGATCATACTCCAAAACCCAATAAGCACAGCCACACCCACACTCACACCCACACACAAACGCACACTCACACCCACACCCAAACCCACACCCAAACCCACACCACCTTCGGGGTATAGCGTAGCCCGGTTCATCGCGCCTGCTTTGGGAGCAGGAGGTCGCAGGTTCGAATCCTGCTACCCCGACAACAGAAAAATCCCGCGAAAGCGGGTTTTTCTTTTTGAGCGAGGCTGCAAGTTTACTTGCAAGCCGAAGTGATAAAAAGAAAAACCTGAACGCAGTGCAGGATTTTTCTGTTGGATTACCATCCTTCAGGATCACCGCAGGTAATCCTGCCGAAGTGATAAAAAGAAAAGCTGAACGCAGTGCAGGATTTTTCTGTTGGATTACCATCCTTCAGGATCACCGCAGGTAATCCTGCCGAAGTGATAAAAAGAAAAGCTGAACGCAGTGCAGGATTTTTCTGTTGGATTACCATCCTTCAGGATCACCGCAGGTAATCCTGCCGAAGTGATAAAAAGAAAA
>JAEAME010000439.1_pt1 | contig 43177 bp, 42 predicted proteins | sample 8958731 | NCBI WGS metagenome assembly JAEAME01 (sample SAMN16933194, study PRJNA681113) | bioreactor sludge metagenome | isolation source: anerobic bioreactor sludge (Control) | place: India:Bengaluru | collected 2018-10-24
CGTCGTGTGGTGTTTGACGGCTCCCGCAGGGTTATGGAATTGAATCTGGCCAACACGGGACAGGATACGGCCCGTTATAATATTTCCTTTATTCAGTACAGGATGACCGAAGCAGGGAGTTTCGAGGAAATTACCGAGCCCGATCCCGGACAGAACTTTGCCGACCGCCACATCCGTTTCTTCCCCCGTTCCGTTACCCTGGCTCCCAACGAAGCCCAGACCGTGCGCATGCAGGTGGTGGGGCAGGAACGCCTGGATCCGGGAGAATACCGATCGCACGTGTATTTCAGGGCGGTTCCCAACGAAGTGGCCCTGGGCGAGGAAGATCCCAACCGGGATACCACCTCGGTCAGTGTGCGCCTGATCCCCATCTTCGGGATCACCATACCGGTGATCATCCGGGTGGGAGAATCCACCACGGAGGTATATATCTCCGACCTGGCCCTGGAAAAGGGAGATAATGAGGAAACATTCCTGAACCTGACATTCAACCGCTCGGGGAACATGTCCGTGTACGGCGACCTGTCGGTGACCCACGTGGCTCCTGACGGAAAAGAAACGCAGGTAGGCGTGGTCAACGGGATCGCTGTATATACTCCAAACGCCATCCGTAAATTCCGGATACAGCTCAACAGCCAGGCCGGTGCCAATCTCAATACAGGCAAATTGCTGATCACCTACAACGCCCAGTCAGACGTCAGACCCCAGACATTCGCTTCTTCACAATTAGAGTTGCCCTGAGGTTATTCTCTATGAATGCTTCTATGAAATGTAAATTGCTGTTTTCTGTTTTTGTTCTGTTCATGACTGTCCATACGGTCAGGGCCCAGAGTGATATAGGAGTGGATGTTGTTAAAAATTTCAATTTCGGAAAAGTGGCGGTTACCGGTTGGTGGGGGACCGTATCACTGGACGTGGCCAACGGGAATTTGGGCCGTTCGGCAACGGGAAGCGTTGAACTCAAGAGTTCCGTTTTCCACCCGGCAGAGATCTATCTTTACAATACGGGAAAAGGGAATGCCAACGTCCTTCATATTGCCCTTCCGGGAGAGGTTACCCTCACCAGGGAAGGCGGTTATACAAGAACTATCTATAATATTACACTGTGGCCCGCTCCCCCCTATTATAATGTAAAAAACAACCCAAAAACCGCTTACCTGGGAGGTACGGTAGGTATAGCCGACTATGCGACCAACCCCGGGGGAATATATACCGGCAGTTTACAACTATCCGTTGTTTTCGAATAATGGCATTGGCCGCCTGAATGAAAAAAACAATTGTTATTATTTTTATTTGTTTTCTGTGTCCTCTGACTCTATGGGGCCAGTATCTGAAGGAGACGGAACCTGAACCCCGGGGGTTCAGGGCAATTACCACTGCGGATAATATGTTTTCCTTATGGGTGGACGGATTCCTTCACCTGGACGGAGGCATCTTTTATTTATATTACGAAGATTACGATCACATCCCCAACGGGGGCGCCGTACGGAACGCCCGCCTGGCCCTGAAAACAGAGATCGCCAACGATTGGTTTGGCATGCTGGAGGTGGACTTCTCCAACCTTAAACCCCGGATTACGGAAGCATACATTACTTACAGCGGCATTAAAAACCTGCAAGTTGAAGCCGGACACTTTGAAAAACTATTTTCCATGGAAGGAGCCGGCCTGCCCAGGGAACAGGCATTCCTGGAACGCCCTATGGTTGTGGAGGCCATGGTCCCGCTGGATCTGCTGGCTTTTCAGGTGCGGACCAACCAATACTGGTTCATGGGAGCCCTGGGAGTATCTTTTGACAAAACGGGTTATCTGAAACAAGATTCTACCGTAAGGACTTCTTTCGACGCCCGTTCGGTTACTGCCAAAGCCGTGGCCATGCCCTTTGTGAACCGCCGGGATGTGGGATTGCATTTTGGAGTGGCCGCTTCTTACAGGTTTCCCGTGAAGGATCCTCTCACGGAAGCATCTCCCGAAATACGGTACAGCGCCCGGAACGTTGCCTTCATAAACAGGTACCAATACCTGGACACTTATGTGATCCGCAATATCAGGGACCAGTTGCTTCTTGACGGAGAATTTGCGGCTTACTTCAAGGGCTGGCGTTTCCAGGCAGAATACATCCACAACGTCATAAACCTGACCCGTCCGCTCTCGGGAACCTCGGGACCGGTTACGCAATTGCATTTCAACGGCTGGTATGCCCAGACCGGAATACTTCTCTTTGGCGGGAACCATCATTACGACACGGGCAGCGGCCTGTTCCTGAGTCCTTTCCGGGGCCGCAAATGGGGAGATATTGAACTTCTGGCCAGGTACGATTACATGGACCTCAACTTTGATCCCGTCAAGGGAGGTGCCGCCCAGAACTATACAGCCGGAATAAACTATTACGTAAACGACCACGTTAAGCTGATGGTCAATTATATATATACAGATAACGACCGTTACGCCAACGGAGCCGGTAATTTTTTCATAGGTCATGACGCCTACGGGTATCCTACCACGGATTATTCCCAGATCGTGGAACCCGTAAAGCAGGCCGGCGTGAACTATCATTCCGTTTCGTTACGTTTTGAACTGACTTTCTGATATGAACCACCGCACCCGATAATGTATGAAAAAACCTTCCATTATTATCCTGCTCTTCTGTGTCTCACTACCTCTTGCCGCCCAACAACGCGACACGACGGATAACCAAACCCTTATAAATCAACATGGTGTAAAAGTCAACCGGAACAGGCTTATGGCTGAAGAGCGGAACGGGGTGCTGGTATTCGAATCTTTAAACAGAAACTATTCCTTCTGGATGGACAGCCGTCTTCAATTTGACGGGGCGGTCTTTTTTGGAAAAAGTCCGGACCTTGAGCCCATAGGCAACGGGGTGGCTGTTCGCCGTGCCAGGCTGGCTGTAAACGCCCGGGTAACCAAAAACTGGTACGGTCAGCTGGATCTGGATTTTTCAAAAGGTATCCCCGAGATTAAGGACGCTTATATCAGGTACAGCGGACTGGGGTTTCTGGAATTCCAAATGGGGAATTTCAAAGAAATGTTTTCCATGGAACAGAACAACACCTCCCGCTATCTGGCCTTCATGGAACGCCCCATGGTGGTGAGTGCGCTGGCTCCGGAACGACATCTGGGCCTTCAGGTGCAGGCAAATTGCACCTGGTTGCTGGCCGCTGCAGGCGTTTTCTTTCAACCCCTCGAAGATGCGGACATGTACGATAATGTGCAGAAGAACAATGAGGATTATGGCCGCGGACCCGGATATTCAGTGACGGCAAAATGGGTCGCCATGCCTTTTGCAGAAAGGGAAGACAGGGGACTGCACATAGCCCTTGCCGGATCTTACCGTACACCCACAGCGGACGTGGCCCCCAAAAACTACGGCAGTATGCGCTACAATTCACGGAATGTAAGTTTTATCAACCGGAAGAAATACCTCGACACCAAAACCATCCAGGACGTGCATCACAGCTTGCTGATGAATGCCGAACTGGCCGGCTATTTTAAAGGCTTCAGGTTCCAGGGTGAATATATCCGGAATTTTGTACGGCTTAATTCCCCGGTAGAATCGACCGGCGGGAGTATGTCCCGGCTGGCTTTTGGCGGATGGTATATCCACGCAGGTATATTGCTCTTTGGCGGAAGGCAAAATTACGATGCACACACCGGAGAATTCTCCCAGCCGGTACGTGGACGCAGTTGGGGCGACATGGAACTGATGCTTCGGTACGATTGCCTGAACCTGAACAGCGGTCCGGTACAAGGCGGGGAAGGCGGGAACGTTACGGCCGGACTGAACTATTACGTGAACAACAACATAAAATTCGTTCTCAATTACGTGTACTCCCGAAATAAATCCATTACAGGCGGAAATGAAGGCATCAGCTACCACGGAATGATGCTGCGTACCGAAATAGATTTCTAAATCAACTCACATGATGTCCGATCCACTGGATATCTCGCGTTATAAAATGGAAAAACTCCCCGACATCTAATGGGAGAAGCCTCCTTTTCCGGGATCAATTACGCCATGCTGGCCGTCTTTTCCGCTGCCATTGTTTTGTGGATCACCCAGGCTGTTCCCAATTACCTTACTTCCCTGATCGTCATTGCTGCGATCATACTTACCGGGATCCTTCCCGAACAAACGGCCCTTCAGCAACTGGGACATCCGGTCATGTGGCTGAACATCCTCTCTTTCATCATGGCAGGCGTGCTGGTCAAAACAAGGATCGCCAAACGTTTTGCACTGTGGCTGGTAGTGCGCTTCGGGAAAAAAGCCGGGGGCGCGATCCTTAGCTTCATGCTCATCAACCTGGTCTTGTCTGCATTTATTTCGGCCACAACGGCCAAGGCCGCTATCCTTATGCCCATATTCATGGTGGTGGCGGCTGTATACGGGGCAACCGGCNTCAACTCAAAGCCTGCAGCCCTGTTATACACCTCCAACCATTACAGCCTGGGAGATGCCTTTCGTTTTGGGATGGTCATGATGGTGATCAGCTGGGGAATGATTATCTTGTGGGGAGAAACCGTACTTCGTTGGCTGGGCTACACCAACGGCGTCTTTTACCGGTAATCATGATCGAGGTCAGATACAAGATACACGATGAGTATTCCATAGAATTCAAGCAACAGTTCCTTGTGCGGCAGGGAATAAAAGACAACCGTTTTGAGGTCAACACATGGCTGTTCATTCCCAACAGCCTGGATATCACTCCGCAAACTTACGGTCAGGATCTGTTTTACAGGGACGTCAAATCCAACGTGCGCCTGATCACTCCGGTATACACCTTATGTGATCTGGGCCGGGAATCCGGATAAGGACAATACCGCCGAATTCGTGTACCAGATCAAAATGGTTTCCGTGATCATAAAAGGAGCCTTGCGCGATCATGCTTCTGCCATGATACGCGAGGTTGATACAGGAAGGATCCGGGAGGCGGGGCAGGAATTTATAGCCTGTACGGTCAAGGTGCTGGAGCAATTCAGGAAAATGAAAGAGATCATTAACGTTCCCGCCGTATCGGAGGACCGGAAAGCACATTTTCTTTTCGGGGACGAGGCTGTCAGTCAGCTGGTGATCGTCTATGCTCTCAAGATCCTTTCTTTCCTCAGGGACCAGGGCAGTTGCCCTGAAGAAGAACAGGCCCTCCGGTCTTTTGTCACTTCGGAATATCACTACACATCAACCGCCTGACCTACCGGGGCGGGAATAATTTACGCATCAGCGCCTCGGGTTGGGGATCGCGTCCGCGGAATTTCCTGTACAATACGTCGGCGTCCTCCATGTTGCCGCGGGAAAGTATATGTTCCCTGAACTTTTCGGCCACCTGAGGGTCAAAAATGCCTTTTTCCCTGAACAACTCGTAAGCATCCGCTTCCAGGACTTCGGCCCATTTGTAGGAATAATACCCCGCGCTGTAACCGCCTGCAAAAATATGAGAGAAGGAAGGAGAAAAAGCACTCCCCCGGACCAGGGGCAAAACGAGGTGGTTTTCCAGGACTGTTTCTTCAAAACGGACAATATCCGCCAGGGGGACACTGTCCGCATCGTGCCAGGCCATATCCAGCATCCCGTAATGCAATTGCCTTACCTGGGAGTACCCGGCAAGAAAATTCCTGGAGTCCAGGATCCTCCCTGTCGTTCCCGGGGGCAGGGGTTCTCCTGTCTGGTAATGCACGGCGAAGGTCTGTAGAAATTCGGGTTCGTAGGCCCAGTTCTCCAGAATCTGTGAAGGCAGTTCCACAAAATCCCTGGCAACACCGGTCCCGGTCAGGGATGCATAGGACCCTTCGGCCAGTATGCCGTGAAGGCAGTGCCCGAATTCGTGGAACAATGTTGTCACTTCGCTGAATGTCAGCAAAGACGGAGTGGTTGAAGTCGGCTTGGTAAAATTGGCCACCAGGGAAACCAACGGACGGAATTCAACACCATCCCTGATGTGTTGCTGCCGGTAAGAAGTCATCCAGGCACCTGCGTTCTTGCTTTCCCGGGGATAGTAATCGGTATAGAGCAAGGCCATAAACCGTCCCGCCCGGTCAGTTACCCGGAATACCCGGACATCGGAATGATAAACAGGGACTTCGGGCGCCGGTGTAAACTGCAGCCCGTAAAGTGTTCCGGCCAGCGAAAATACGGCTTCCTGAACCTTTTCCAGTGAAAAGTACGGTTTCAGCAATTCTTCGCTCAGATCAAATTTCTCTTCCCTGTATTTTTCTGACCAGTAAGAAAAATCCCAGGGCATGAGCAATCCCATGAATCCTTTGGTACGTGCAAACTGCTGTATCACGGCCACATCTTCGAGGGCGTGAGGCAGCGTCTTTTTCATCAGGTCCTGAAGAAAAAGATGCACCGTTTCCGGGGTTTTGGCCATCCTCTGTTCCAGAACATAAGTGGAATACTTCCCATAGCCAAGGATTTTGGCAGATTCAAGCCGCAACGAAACGATCTCCCGGATCAGGTCCTGATTGCTGAATTCATGCAGACACCTGCTGTTGTACGCTTTCCACATTTGTTCCCGTAAACCCCTGTGTGCACTGAATTTCATAAATCCTCCGTAACTGGGATAATCCAGGGTATAGATCCATCCTTCCGCCTGGCGTGCCAGAGCTGCTTCTTTTCCCATTTCTGCCATATAAGGCGGAAGCCCTTCCAGGTCGTCTTCATTTGTTATATGAAGTGTATAGGCATTGGTGGCGGCCAGCACATTACGCGAAAATTTGATGGAAGCCAGCGAAAGCTTCTCCTGAATGCCGCCGTAGGTCTTTTTCTCTTCCGGAGAAAGATTTGCTCCTCCGCGTTCAAACTCCTTGTACGTTTCATCCAGCAGGCGGCATTGTTCCTCTGTAAGTTGCGACGTGTCTTTCTTTATGTAGACTTCTTTTACCCGTTGAAACAGCTTTTCGTTCAGAGACACATACAAATAATAATCTGTAAGCAGGGGGGAAAGCTCCTGTGCCAGTTGCTGCATTTCTTCAGATGTGTGCGCCTCGTTCAGATTGAAAAAAATGGTGCTTACCCACGTGACTTCCTGACCCGCTCTTTCCAGGGCTTCCACGGTATTGATGAAAGTGGGGGGTTCCGGGTTGGCAGTAATGGCGTCCACCTGCTTTTTGGCAACCTCAATGGCCCGGATCAGTGCCGGTTTGTAATCCGTTAATTCGATACGGTCAAAAGGAGGCTCTCCGTACCCGCCGCGAGGTATTTCCAATAGGGGATTTTCGTGATTCATACTACAGGATGTCAAAAAAACAAGTAAGAGATTTATCAGAAAAAAGTTGTTCAAAACAGTCATAAGGCACTTGTCAGGATGTCTCCGCTTAGTAAAAGCAGGGAGATTTCACATACTTTTATATTATATTCCACCGTGGAAAGGCGTTCTTCGGATTTGAGCAGACTCAGCTGTGCCTCACGCAGTTCAATGCCTGAAAGTTCCCTCAGCCGGTAACGTTCCATGGCTATCTCGAAATTGCTTCGTGCCACACGCAAATTACTTTTTTCTATGTCCCACAAATTCAGATTGTTGTCATATGCCATCCAAAGACTTGCCAGGTCCGCCCTGAGGGAATTTTCCAGCTGTTCCTGTCGCAGGCGGCTGTTCTCGATGGTCAGCTTTGCGTTTGCCTGTTCCCTTTTTCTGTTCCCGCCGTCATACAGCGCAAAACCAAGCGATGCTCCCAAAGTGGGCCCGAACTGGTTGTTCCTGTCATAATTGCCGTCTGTATACCAATATTGCCTGTATCCATAACCGGCATTCAGTCTCAGGTAGGGATAATTTCTGCTCTTTACCCGTTCCATGTCGAGCTCTGAAATGGTGCGTTCACTTACCGCCTGCAACAAAACAGTATTGTTCCTGAGCGTATTCATCCACAATTGTTCCTTGTCCAGGCAACAATTCAATGCGATGGCCGTATCTGCGGGGATGTTCCTTCTTTCAATATCTTCAAGTGCCATCAGCTTGTTCAGGTTGATGACCGATCTTCGCACAAGTTCCACCTGGGTCAGGTAGTCCGAGGTGTCTGCATTGTAATCCACCTGTGCCTGCTGGTAATCCAGGCCGGAAGAAGCCCCGATGTGAAAGCTTTCCTGAACTATACGCAAACGTTCCCGGGAAAGCGATACCGTCTGCCGCAGATTACTCAGCCGTACCCGCTGTCTGATCAGATGATAATATTCAGAAGCGACGGAAGCCACAAAATCTTCCAGGGTCAGGCGCATGTCCAGAGCTCCCCGGATTTTCATTTCCTGCAATTTTTCGTAAGTAGCCCGGATGCTGAATCCGTTGAACACGGTCCAGTTCAGATCTACTCCCGCCTGTACGTTATTGTTGAGCGAAGAAGCCGATGTCACTTCGCCGTCCGGATAATGATACCTGTTGTCATACCAGGTTCCTCCGTAGGAGGCGTTCAGGCCCAGGGTGGGAAGCTGTCCGGCATTGCCTCTTGTGGCATTGTTGACGGCCTGTTGTTCCAGGTTTCGCATTATGCGCACCGAGAAATTGTTCTGCAGTCCGGTTTCAATACATTCTGCCAGGGTAATGTGTTTTTCGATAAGGTTCCCGGTCACGGGATCTTCCCCCGCCGTGGCCGCCAGGGCGGTTCGGGGAACCGCCGCGGCCAGGACAATCATGACCCTAACAATCATGAGCTTATGCATATGTCTTTTCATAGAACACCCTCCTCTGTTTTTCTCTTTTTGTTTCTGTCTGTAGCAATGTAACCATACATGGCCGGTACAATGAACAACGTCATGAGGGTCGAGAAAACCAGACCACCCACAACGGCAACCCCCATGGCAACACGTCCGTTGGCACCTTCTCCCGAGGCAAATACCAGCGGGATCAGACCCAGGATCGTCGATATGCTTGTCATGAGTACCGGACGCAACCGCTGTGCGGCAGCAGCTGTGATGGATTCCGTTTTCATTTGCCCGGCAGCCTGTTTCTGGTTGGCAAATTCCACGATCAGGATACCGTTCTTTGCCACCAGGCCAATGAGCATGATCAATCCAATCTGACTGAATATGTTCATTGTCTGCCCGGTCCAGCTCATCAGGGCCAGTCCTCCGGCCAGGGCCAGCGGAACGGTAAACATCACGATCAGGGGATCCTTGAAACTTTCAAACTGGGCGGACAAAACAAGAAAGATCAAAACAAGCGCCAGGACCATGGCAAATATGAGGCTCGATGCACTTTCCCTGAATTCTTTGGATTCTCCTGCCAGTGCCGTGCGGAAGCTGTCGTCCAGCACCAGGGAGGCAATCCTGTCCATTTCCTCCAGTCCGTCCCCTATGGTGTATCCCTGGCTGAGCCCGGAAGAAATGGTTGCCGAGACAAACCTGTTGTAACGGTAAAGCTGCGGCGGAGCCACATCTTCGTAAAGGGTGACCAGGTTGTCCAGCTGCATCATCTGTCCCTGGTCGCTCCTGACAAATATGGACTTCAGGTCTGCCGGCTTGTTCCGCTGTTGGCGGTTGATCTCTCCCAGGATCTGGTATTGTTTTCCGTTCATGTAAAAATACCCCATACGCTGACCGCTCAGGGCATACTGCAGTGTCTGGGCAATGTTCCTTGTACTGACTCCTGTGGAATTCGCCTTGTCCCGGTCAATCACAATACGTGTCTCGGGCTTGGTGAATTTCAGGTTTACGTCTGCCATTCTCAATACCTGGCTGTTCTCCACTTCTTCCATGAAACGGGGAAGGATGTTTTGTAATTTGGCAAGTGTCGGCGCCTGCAGGACATACTGCACCGGCATACCGCCGCGCCTTCCTCCGAAAGTAGAGGTTTGCTGCACAAATACGCGGGCCTGGGTTTCACGGGCCACCCGTTGTGTTACTTCTTCGGCAATTTCCATTTGTGAACGCTCCCTTTCGCTGATATCGGGAAGCATCACGCTCACAAAACCGTTTCCCGTAGAGGAACGGGAGGTCAGGGCCCTTCTTTCATAGGCCACCGAATCCGCGATCCCGGCAATACGGTCCGTAAAGTCACGTATGTATTCAAATGTGCTTCCTTCCTGACCTGTTACCCGGACGGTAAACTGTGAACGGTCTTCCAGGGGAGACAATTCGGATGGGATCGCATTCCAGAACCAGGCGATCACCCCAAAAAAGACAACCACCAGGACCAGGGCCACCCATTTGATTTTCATAAAGGCCTTAAGCATGCGCATATACCCGGTGATCATCCCCTGGAAAAAAGGTTCTGTTTTGGCATACAGCCAGCTTTTGGTATCCCTTCTTTTCAGAAGTTTTGTCGCCAGCATGGGGGTAAAGGTCAGCGCCACGAGTGAAGAAAAAGCCACGGCCCCTGCAATGACTACGCTGAATTCCCTGAACAAACGCCCTGTCATGCCTTCCATGAAAACGATGGGCAGGAAGACGGCGATTAAAGTGACCGTTGTAGAAACAACGGCAAAGAAGATCTCCTTGGAGCCCTCAATACCGGCCTTCCTTGGGGACATCCCGCGTTCAATGCGGATATAAATATTCTCGGTAACCACAATGGCATCATCCACCACAAGTCCCACCGAGAGCACCACCGCGAGCATGGACAGCACATTGATGGAAAATCCGGCCAGGTACATCACAAAAAAAGCACCCACCAGTGAAACGGGAATGACCACCACCGGGACCAGGGTAACGCGCCAGTCGCGCAGGAATACGAAGATGATCATGACCACCAGGAAGAAAGCAATGAATATGGTATTGCGGACTTCCCGGATCGAGGCCCTTATGTATTGCGTATTATCGTACAGCACATCCACCATGACATCTTCCGGAAGGTCTTTTTTCATTTGTTCCACCCTCCTGACGGCCTCATCGGCAATCAGGATATGGTTGGCGCCCGGTTGCGGAATGATCACGACCACCACCATGGGTACCCCGTCCTTGCGAAACGCGCTGCGGGTATCTTCAGGTCCCAGCTCGGCACGCCCCACATCCTGAAAGCGAACGATACGTCCCCGGTCGTGTTTGATGATCAGGTTGTTGAATTCAAAGGGAGAGGTCATCAGACCCAGCGTACGTATGGACAATTCTATCCTGTCCCCCTCTATACGCCCCGAGGGCAATTCCACATTTTCCCGGTCCAGTGCGTTTTTCACATCAATGGGTGTCACTCCGTACCCCGCCATCCTGGCAGGATCGAGCCACAGCCGCATGGAATAACGTTTCTCCCCCCAAATGGAAACCCCGCTCACATCCTGGATGGTCTGTAATTGCTCTTTAACCGTCAGGTCGGCAATATCGCTGACTTCCATCAGGGACCGTTTGTCGCTGCGGACACTGATCTGCATGATGGGGGTGGCATCGGCATCGGCTTTGGATACGGTGGGAGGATCGCAGTCCCTGGGTAAAAACCTCTGGGCTCGGGATACCTTATCACGCACATCATTGGCCGCTGTTTCCAGGTCAACGCTCAATTCAAATTCAACGGTTATGCGGGAACTTCCCTGACTGCTGACACTGCTCAGCGAGCGTATCCCGGGGATCCCGTTTATGTTCTGTTCCAGCGGCTCTGTGATCTGGTTCATGATCACATCTGCATTCGCCCCCGGATAACTGGTGCTAACGGTAATTATTGGCTGGTCCACACTGGGAAATTCCCGGGTGCCCAGGAATGTGTACCCGATCAGACCGAACAGGGTAATGACCAGGACCACTACTGTTGCCAGAACAGGTCTTTTTATACCTAATTCGGATATATTCATAAGCTGTCTTCTCCCTCCACAAACTGGTCAATAATGACTTCCAGGCCGCTGCGCAGCTGCATCACTCCGGATATGATAAGCGTATCTCCCGCTGCCACTCCGCTCAGTGCCTGGACCCTTGACGGGGTACGCAAACCCGCTTCTATGGTTACCGGTTGTGCCTTCCCGCTCCTGTATACGTACACAAGGTTCTCTCCCATTTCAGGAATGATGGCCTCGGAGGGAACAGATATGGCATTGGGGATTTCCGCTTTCAGTATCTTGACTGATACGTACCTTCCCGGCATCAGACGGTTGTTCACATTGGAATAGAGTGCCCTTACCATCAGGGTGCGTGTTTGGCGGTCAATACCCGATTCAACGGCATACACATTGGCCCGGAAGGTTCTTTCCCGGCCCTGGTTGTCGGTCAGTGTAAATTCAATGGGGGTGCCCCTGCGGATATCGGTGGCATAGGTTTCCGGAACGGCAAATTCTATCTTCAGTTCCGAGACTTTCGCCAGGGTGGCGATTTTTGTCCCGGGCGAGGCGAAAGCCCCTTCGCTCAACTGACGGAGTCCGATTACCCCGTCGAACGGAGCCCGTAATTCTGTCTGTGCTATCTGGGCCCTGACCAGCTCTATGTCGGCCAGCAGTTTGTTGTAATCGGTCAGTACCGATTCAAACGCCTCCTGGCTGACCGCATCACGCTCCAGCAGCGTCTGTTGACGGTACACGCGGTCTTGTGCCAGTTTCACCTGGGCTTCGAGCTTCCTGAGCTGCGCCTGTAGCGGGGCATCATTGATCTTGGCCAGAAGCGTCCCTTTCTCAACAAAAGCCCCTTCGGTGAAATAAATGGCCACCACCTTCCCGGATGCCTCGAATATCAGATTCACTTCTTCTGCCGGCAGAATATCCCCGGTGGTGACGGTATGGTCAGACATGGGATGTGGTGTGAGTATCTGGGCATTCACGTTAAGTACCCTTTGCCGGAATCCGTTCCCCCCGGGAACGATCCCGGTTGTTTCCCTGCTGAATTTCCTTCTGACCATTGGATAGAATATGATCCCTCCCGTGATAAGCACTATCAGGCCAATGATGATCCATCTGACTCTTTTTGACATTATATCTACATATAAAATTAACAAACATTCAATGAATGTTTGACTGTAAAACGGCAGTAAGGTTTAAAGGGGTGGTATTACCGTACGGCCTGTATGACACTTTTGCGTGCCTGGAAAAAACCAAAAAGGATCGTGGTGGTGCACGCAAAACTCAGGATGCCGATGATAACGGACCGGAGCCCGGGTGAGAAAGGGGGATAAAACAGGAAGGGCAACGTCATCAGCAGTAAGAAGAAAGATACAATCATCAGCGTGAATGAACCCCTGTTTTTGAGTACCCGGTATATTTTATACGAAAGGACACATTGCATGATAAAGGCCAGGATCAGCAACACGGCCGTGAACTGTATGGCGTACATTTGCAGATAGGATCTGAAAAACAGGATGACCACTGCCATCAATATGGCAGAAAGTCCAATATAAACAAGGAACTTCAGAGGTCTTTGGTCTGCTTCGGGATGGTGTACCCTGTCCATCCCCCATGTCACAAATGCCGCTTCTCCTCCGACGATGAACAATATGGCAAGCAGTACAACATGGCATTCGGGCGACATAAAAGACAATATGCCGGCTACAAAAACCAGTAGGGCAGCGACAAGATTCATATAAACTAGCCTTATGTCCGGAATGCTCATGAGAATGGTATAATATTGAACTTAAGCAAATATAATATTATTTTTTGTTTTTGTGCTGCAAGTACAGCACTCCCGAAAAAACATCTGCCGCATACAAGAAACAAAGAATGGCCAGTACCCGGGAACTGGTCTGGAACAAGAAGGGACTATATACCACAAAAGGTATGGTGGCTGGCAACAACGTTACCGTGATGATCAACAAAATCAACGGGAAGGGTTTTTTATAGGCCTTGTAGAGTTTGTTCGTGATATAACACTGGATGCTTACGCCCAATGTCAGGCCCAGTGCGGTAATATTCAACGTGTACATTTCCAGGTATTGCCTGAAAGACAATAAAAGAACGGCAAAGATGAGCGTAGATATTCCAGTGTAAAAAAGAAGCCTGAGGGATTTCCGTTCCTTATGGTTGATCTTGCTTATGCCCCATACCATAAAGGAGGCTTCTCCTCCCACAATAAATAAAATAGCCAACAGGATAAGCTGAAACTGGGGGGTCGCATACAGAAGAAGCAGCGCCGCGGCGATGCCAATAAACCCTCCCAGCAAACTAACCAATACAATTCGTTTGTCTGGAATACTCATAATGGAATGGTTGTGAACTAAAACAAATATAATAATTATTATCTTTGTTCAATGTAAACCAAAAGAAATAACTTATGAAAATCTCTTCCTATAAAGATCTGGAAACCTCAAATAATCCGCATGGTGTGGACGCCCGGATCATTTTCAACACAGACGCCGTACAGGTGGTCCACATTTCCCTTGGGAAGGGAGAAGGCCTGAAACTGCACACTACGCCTATTGATGTTTTTTTCTACATACTTGAAGGCGAAGGTTTTATAGAAATAGGGGACGAAACACGAAAAGTGGAAAAAGACATGCTCATTGACAGTCCGAAAAACATCCCCCACCGTCCTTTTAACCAGGACAGCGACATGTTCCGGCTCCTGGTCATCAAATTAAAAAAGACCGCCTGACCCCCCCCCGGCCCGCCTGTTACCTTAGGCTGGCTTTGCTGAATATATGTTCCGGGATCTGTGTGTCAAAAACAATCGAAGAAACCGTAAATTCCGTGCCGCCACCTGTTTTGAGCATATCCCTGTATACCATCCTGGTGGGAAACCACCGGTCCTGGATACGCCTCACCTCAAACAAGTCCACCCTTTTGAGCAACTGCCCGCTGCGGGCATACATTTCCTGTCTTAAGGGCACGAACTTTTCCGCATCTATCCACATCTTCTGTACGGGATAGGCCACATCGCCACGGCGGGCAGTCAATTGCAGCACCACCACCCGCTCACCCCCGAGTGTGTCCCGCGCCACTACTTCTGCACTATAGACCTCGGTCAGTTTTCGGTCGTCCATCATATCTTCATAGGAAAGATCTGACCCCATGACCGACTGCCGTAACATGTGGCCGGATATCTGAATGGTCCGGTCTGCCGACGGGGTATAGATCCACAGCTGGTCTTCCAGCTTCAGCATCTTTGTTCCGGCTTCGGATGCCGGGGAAAGGTATTCGGTCAGGGCTTCCTTTTCTCCCCGGCTCCAGCTTTTTGAAGTAATGGTACGGGAGGTCCTCCTGCCGTGTATGGTCATGGAAGATTCAAAGATCCTGTTTTGAGCCGAAAGGTTCCTGTCTACTTTTTCCAGGATGGTCAGGGCTTCGTTTTGTTCCTGTGCCTGCAAAGTCAGCAGTCCCGTGAACAAGATCAGGGCAAATAGCAATATTGTTGTTTTCATCTTGATTTGTTTTATACTTCCAGTTCGTTAAACAACCTGGATGTCTGACGTTTGTATATACCCCGGCCGGCCAGTGCGTTGCCAAGCAGCATGGATAAGACACCGGGAATAAAACCTATGTAGTAAATGGCCGGAGTAATGGCCGGCCGCATAATCCCCGGTATGAGCATGCTGGCCTGCTGCATCATGGAAGAAAAGTTGAATCCAACATGATGGAATATATATACGAAGACCACCCCCACAAACGTACCCAGGATCGAACCTATGCTGCCGATGACCAGGGCTTCCCATAGCAGCGATCTGTAAATATGCCCTTTGTCTTCCCCTAACGCTATCCTGATTCCAAATTCCGTATACCGTCTCAACCCGCCCAGCAGGCCGGCGTTCCACAGCACAATGGACATGGCCAGCACAAACAGGAAGATCAGCATCCCGCTTATGGCCTCGGCATAGACCAGCATTTCGGCCATTCCCGCCTGCCGGCCCAGGGTAATCATGACAGGTGCATATTCCTGATCCTGTCCAGAAATACCGTCCCCGCTGCCTGCTCCGGCTTGAAAACGCGACACAACCTCTTGTGCCATACGGTCATCATAATGGAATACCGGCAGGAATCCCAGGATCTCCCCCGCCGCATCTTCCATGGCGAAAGCCGCACGTGCATCCTGCAAATCCATCAGGACGGCGCCCCGATCCAGTCCGGTGGCCCCAAAACGAACGGTCCCGGCTATGGTATAATTAACGAAAGTAAACCCGCCTTCCATGGTGGTCCCGAAAAGCGTGAAAGAATCTCCCGGCCCGGCATCAAACCGGGAGGCCAGGTTTTCCGCCAAAAGGACTTCCCCTCTACTTTCGGGCATCCTGCCCCTGACAATGGCAGCCGGCAGGTTAAAACGTTCCGGTTCCCGCGAACCTTCCCCTAACAGGTCCACGGCCCATCCCGCGACCGGTCCCTGACCCCGTGTTTCTCCCAGGCTGTCGGGAAAATCGGCAAGGGCCCCAAACCGGATGCGCGGGGCCCAGTCCATATCCGGAAACCCGGCTTTCAAAGCCTCCAGCAGTGTGTCCACCCCCAATATTGCCAGGTCGTTCGGATACTGATCTGCCTGCCGGGCATAGGCACGAGTAACCACTTTTACATCGCCCGTATCAAAATTCGAGCTCATTTCTATAGAATCACCCATGACCCCCTTGACCCAGCTGTACAGAAATACCGTAAGCAGCGCCCCAAGCGAAACCACGATCACAGGCAGCAGACTCCTGCCTTTATCTTTAAGGATACCTTTCAACAAAAACTTTTTCATAACAATTTCCCTTTAAGTGCCCGGGTAGGTTCCATCCCGGCAATTTTTCGTGCAGGTATATAACTTACAATCAACGAGGTGATCACAACCAGCAGGACGGTAGAGAGGATCATGGCCATACTATATGCGGGAATGATCTTCTCGCCAATAGCCAGACCGGCCTGATCGCTCATATCAGGCATGGGAATTCCCGTACGGTGCAGCCAGGACAGGAGTGGAATACCCCAGAGCGTACCCAGCAGGATCGCCAGCAGGGCATGTATGGTCCCTTCAACGGTAAAAAGCATGATCACCTTTAACCTGGTCATCCCCAGGGCTATATACGTCCCTATCTCTTTCTGCCTGCGGAATATGGATAACACCTGTGTATCGAAAATGGCCAGCAGGGCTATGCACAGCAACAGGAACGAAATGACCATCATCCCTCCCTGTTTGGCCTCCACAACGGTCTCAATGTCTTGCATCAATGTATCAAGTGGCGTATAACGCCACCCCCCGTAACCTGTCCTGTCCCCTGTCCACAGGGAAGATCCGGCCAACTCTTCTCCAATGACAAAATACGTTGTTTCTCCATACATCCCCGTGATCAGGCGCAACATTTCCAGGGGGATCCAAAGCTGTCCCGCATCTACGGTGGGCACATTGGTTTTGAATATCCCTGCAACGGTCACCTCCCTGGCATCAAAGGTCCCGTTCACATCCCGCCAGCGTATGACCATCCGGTCCCCGGTCTTCAGTCCGGCAGATCGTGCCATCCTTTGTCCAATAACTGCAGGGATGGTCGTTCCCCGGATCCCTTCCGGCAACGAGTCGAGCCACCGGGAGGGTAGCTCCAGCAGGGATTGTGCGGGATCAATGCCTTTGAGCAGCACATTCACCTGGCGGCCGTTGGGGTAAGCCGAGGCCTGGGTAACCAGGACGGAGACCGTCTGTCCCCCCGTCAAAACTTCTTCCGGGAGACCCGGAATGCCGTGGGCACCGGAAAAAGAATACGGATCGTAAGGATCATACAGCGGGTGGCTCAGCCGTCCGTATCCCGTTTCCCAGGCAATCGTGTCTGTTTTTGCCTGTTTGTTCCAACCGTCAAGCAATCCGTTAAAGAATATGATGACGACAAAGGCCAGGGAAAGTACCGAAACATTCAGCCAGGTCCTCCTCCCGTTGCCCATAAGGTTTTTGAATGACAATGTAAATATCAGCATAACTCGTCTTTTTCTACGGCGCCGTCTTTCAAATATATAATACGGTCAAGGTATTGCATCACCTTTTCGTCATGGGTGGAAAACAAGAATGTGGTTCCCAGTTCCCTGTTCAGCTCCTTCATGGTCCTGACAATGTGGTGTGAATTGGCCGAGTCCAGATTCGCCGAGGGTTCATCTGCCAGCACCAGTGCCGGCCGCTTGACAATGGCCCGGGCAATGGCCACGCGCTGGCATTCTCCGCCGGAAAGGCTGGCCGGTCTGGAGGCTGCCCGGTCTGCCAGTCCTACCCATTGGAGGGACTCCATGACACGTTTTTTTCTTTCCGGGGCGCTGATTTTCTGCAGCAACAAGGCAAATTCCACGTTCTCATAAACCGTATAGACCGGTAACAAATTGTAGGTCTGGAATATGAATCCTATCCCGTTGTTCCGTAACGCGGCCGCTTCCTTTTGAGACAGCACATTGATCTTTTTTCCCAGAACGGTAGCCGTCCCTTCTGTGGGAGTGTCCAGTGAGCCTATGATATTCAAAAGCGTGGTTTTTCCGGAACCGCTCGGTCCCACTATACCGGAAAACTCCCCTTTACCGAAGGTCAGGTTAATGTCCTTCAGAGCGGTGAAAGTTCCCTTTCCCGCAGGAAACCTTTTGTAGAGCTCGCGAAGTGTTACAATAGCATTGTCTGTCATATCTTGTGTTATTTAAAAATTGCATGTTTACTGTTTTGCCTGGTGACTCAGCACCAGCATGATCTGTATCCCCTTGCCCGGCAAACGTCCGGCCGTGTTGCCCGTATCGGGCAGTACAGACTCATCGGGATTTGCATAGGCCATCACGTACAGGTCCCCAAAACCCATAGCGTGTTTCCAGCGCAGAAAATGATAGGTCCCTTTTCCTTTCCAGTCCAAATAAAAAATATAGCTCAGATTGTCCCACAATCCCAGGGGATAGTTAACGGAAATCGCGCTCATATGCCGTCTTTCTGTAAGGTCGAAAGGCTTTTCCGCGTTGGAGATCAGCATATGTTCGGCCATGATGTTCAACCCGTTTCCCAGACCAAAAGTGTAATCGGCTCCCGCCATCCATAACTGTTGGTTTGTCATAACCCCGGCCGCTCCCCTTTTATTGATCCAGGCTGCCTCTGCCCAGAATCCAATAATATAGTCAAAACGCAGGTCAATGCCGTACCTGTTCTCGTACAGCCCGTGCCATTGGGTTTTTCTGCGATGGAAAGAAAATCCTGCAGCACCCGTGGCAACGGGAATTTGAAGCCGGGCTCCGAATTCCGGAATGCGGGCAGATGAGAGCCCGATATCCCAGGGTCGCTGCCGGTCGTTTCCCAACAGGCCCCAGACCCACAGATTGGCATTGTTGCTGAAATAATACCGGCCAAGCGCGCCCCACACACCGTCGGTCAACTGCAGGGGATCCCTGGGATCCATGGAATCAAACCACATCAGCGGACGCAACATCAGGGCCGGTCCGAAATTGATCTTTTGCAGGCCCAGCCGCAGCTCTGTGCGGGACCCCGCAACACGCACCCATCCCCGGTACAGTCTTGCCTGAAAGTCCTTCCCGGTGATTCCCTGTTCTCTTCCGTAATGTGCATAAATATTCCCTGCCACTTCCCCTTCAACCCTTAGTCCACGGCTTCCCGGAGGGTCTCCTATCCGGAAACCGAACTGCGGGATGTAGCGCATGCCGGCAGAAACAGAGCGGATCCCGGCTCCTGCCCATGAACTGAGCTGCCCCCTCAGCACCAATTCCCCCGGCAAAGTATCCGCTTTACGGCTTTCGGTCGTATCGGCACCCGGACGCGGCTGTGCGGTCACAGCCCGGGCCCGGCCTGTGTGAAAAAGGCCCAAAACCATAACAAGGCAAATGACAACGGGGACTTTCATAATCTCATATCTCATTTTTAGCCGAAATGCCGCAGGTCAGGATCCGGGTCATCTCCACGATCATTTCGTTGGCGCTGGAATAAATTGAATTCAAGTGTTTGTCGGTTAGCAGGTCTATCATTTTCATGCTCATGGCTATGAGCATCTCGGGTTTGAAATCCTTCCGGAAAAAGCCTTTTTCCTGTGCCTTGCGGAATGTTTCGATGATCATCCCGGCTGTTTTCCCTGTAAGCTGCATCATGTATTGCTGCAGTTCTTCGCCCCGGCTGCTGTAAATATCTTCTATGAACTCCCGGCTGATATCAGCAGTCCCTTCAGTTTTCAAAAGTATGATCCTGCGCATTTTTTCCTCGGCGGACACCTCACTGTCCATGATCCCGCTGAAACGCGCAATGCCTTCTTCCACAGCCCCGTCCAGTATCCGTTTTGCCAATGCGGTCTTGCTTTCAAAATACCGGTAGAATGTCATTTTACTTACTCCGGCACTTTGGCAGATCTCCTCAACGCTTACTTTCCTGAATCCGTATTTCCAGAAAAGCATCCGTCCCCCTTCCAGCAATTTGATTTCCGTGGTTTTTTTTCCGGGTTCACCCATAACTGTTACTATTTATTATTAATGTTACTATTTTAGTAATTTGTGGCAAATATAGTAACTTTTTTAATAATCCAAAAAAAACGATTACTTTCATATTCCAATCAAAGCCAAACCTGAAACCGCAAGGACATGAAAAAACACAGACTGTCTGTTCCCGATCCCCTGATCCTCGCCCTGGGCCTCACGGGCATTACCTTGATCCTGGCACTGTTATTCGGCCCGGCACTGCGACCGGGCCCGGCCGGGCTGATAGATGTACTGATCTGCTGGACAGAGGGATTCTGGGACCTCCTGGCATTCTCTATGCAAATGGTGCTCATCCTGCTGCTGGGATACATGCTGGCGCTGTCCCCCGTCCTGGACCGCCTTTCTTCCCGTTTGAGCATCCTGAGCCGCAAACCGGTCAGGGGGACGGTCATACTGACGGTGACCGCCCTGATTTTTGGATGGCTTAACTGGGGACTGGCCCTGGTTTTCGGGGCCATACTGGTAAAAAAGATCGCCGAGCAGGCTTCCCGTTCCGGCCAGGCAGTCAATTACGGGCTGCTGGGAGCCTCGGCTTACGTTTGCATGATGGTCTGGCACGGCGGTTTGTCGGGATCGGCCCCGCTTTCGGTGGCCGACCGGGGGCACTTCCTGATGGAATCCACCGGGATCATCCCTTTGGGCACGACCCTTTTTTCTCCCATGAACCTGGCCGTTACCGGGGTACTGCTGCTTCTGATCCCCCTGACTTCCCGGTATTTCGCAGGGAAGCACCCGGGGAACGTTCCGGACCTTCCGCCTGCAGAGTCCCTTGTGAAAGACGACCGGACCACCGGAAAACGCTCTTTCATGCTCCCGGTTTTCGGGGTCCTGCTTCTGGCTGGTTTCCTGTTCTTTTATTTTTCGGGCAGCGAAAGCACCCTGGGATTGAACCAGGTGAACATCATCCTGTTCGCACTGGTACTGATGGCGTTTCCCAATGCCGCGAAACTGGGCAACGCAGCTGCCAAAGCCGTAAGCAGCACTACGGGCATCATTATACAGTTTCCGCTTTATGCAGGGATCATGGGGGTTATGAAATATTCGGGACTGCTGGTAGTGATCACCCATTGGTTTGTCTCGGTTTCCACACCGCAGACACTGCCCCTGTTATCCTTCCTGAGCGCTGCCCTGGTTAACCTGTTCGTTCCCAGCGGCGGAGGACAATGGGCCGTGCAGGGTCCCGTACTTATCGAAGCGGCAGGTCTTGTGGGAGTTGGCTACGCCAAAGAGGTGATGGCCCTGGCCTACGGAGATCAGCTGACCAACATGTTGCAACCGTTCTGGGCCCTTCCCCTGCTGGGGATCACGGGACTGAAGGCGGGCCAGATCCTTAAGTATTCCCTGTCTTTCATGCTGATCGGCCTTGTTGTCTTTTGCCTGGCCCTGTTAATTTTCTGATGTCGGTCTTTTAAAAGCCGAGCTCTTCCTCGATCGGGGAAAGCGCCTCCAGTGCGAGGGCCGCGAATTCGCTCAGCGGAATGCCTGTCTGTTCACACTCCATTATGGCGTCCCGGTTGACAGATGCGGCAAAGATCCTTTCTTTCATGCGCTTGGTTACCGACTTGGTTTTGACACTGGATATTTTTTTGTCCGGATACACCAGTGCCACGGCAAAAATCAGTCCCGTGATGGTTTCCCCTGCCGCCAGGGCGTGCTGGAACAGTGTCGTGCGTTTCTTTTCGCCCGTAGCCTTTTCATTGTGCATGGCAATGGCATCCAGCACCTCTGCCGGCAGGTCTTCCCGCTCCAGCATGAGGGCTCCCTGTGGTCCGTGCCGCAACGGATCGGCCCCTGTCAGCTCCACGTCAATATCGTGAAGCAATCCGGCCAGGCCCCAGGCGTCCTCGTTTTCCCCTAACCTGCGGGCCAGTGCCCTCATGACAGCCTCAGACGCCAGACTGTGCGCGATCATTTTAGGGTTGCCCACCCGGGAATGTAACAATTTCAGGTAGTGATCCCTGGATTTCATTTACTCCTCCACCAGGTTAAACACCATTTCCCCTAAAGATTCAATAGTCATTCTCAGACTCGTTTCCGAAGGGAAGTCAATTACGATCTCTCCCAGCATTTCATAATCGGGAGCAATGGCAAGTGTCATTTGTTCACCGTCTTTGGAAAGGTTGAAATAGAGTTGCAGGGGATACCCTTCATTGAGTTCTCCCCCCATGAACTTAGAATACGCCATGATCCCGTAAACGGTAAACCCCCTGCCAAGGACAAACGTCCAGTGAGGTGGCATATAAAGGGTCTCTATCATAAGCGTGGCTGTCTGATCTTCATCATCAGGATCCTGCGCCAGGTAAATATTCCCGTCGAGTCTGGCCAGTACCTGGGCCTGGGCGGCAGAATACTCAAAAGGAACCTCCTGGATGGTACAGCCGGCAAACAGGACGATTCCGCTCAAAAAAGCGAGTACATGTAAGGTTTTGTTCATTTTCAATTTTATTCAGGTCTTTACAAATATACGATTCGTGCCGATATTTACTAAATTTGTTTTTATGGAGTATATGAATGTCCTTGTCTGGATAGGGTTTTGTCAGGCACTTTTCGCTGCAATACTTATGTTCGCAAAAAAAGAACGGACAGTATCTGATAAGGTGTTGTCGGCCTGGATGATGTTGTTGTCAGTTGAGTTTCTGACTTGCGGGATAGACTACCAGGTATTTCAAAGACCTTTATTATCAGGCTCGCATTTGTTGTTCAATGCAGCGTTGTATTTGTATGTAAGATCGCTTACAGAGGCAGGGTTTCGCCTGAAATATGTTCAGCTTTTCCACCTTGTGCCATTTGTTTTGTTCGAGGTCCTGGCATATATCAACGACAATGACCTGTTCAGGTTGTCTTTTACCATTATCAACCTTATTTCCTGGCTGGTATACAGCGTATTAAGCATATCCATGATCCATAAATACCGTACCAATCTTCTGAATGAAACTTCAAATATTCAAAGAAACGAAAACATAAGATGGCTTTTGTCCGTGACCCTGTTTTACATGGTTTATTGCATTCTGGAGTTTATGCTGTCCTCTTTTCTCATTATCAGAGGGTATCATTCTATGGCTCCTCATATATTCAATTACTCAATGCTTTTGGTTTTGGTTTATATGTTGAGCTTTTACGGGTTGCTGCAAAAAAACATCCCCGAACAATGGCTGGTAACAAAAAAGAGCAGGCAATACAAAAAACCTTTGTTAAGCGATGGGGACAGAAAAGACCTGGGGGAAAAAGTGCTTGCCTATTTTGACAAACATAAAGCATACCTCAACCCCGATCTGAGTATGGAGGTCCTTTCTTCGGATCTGAATGTCCCCAAACACCAGCTTACAGAAGTCCTGAACATTGGCCTTGGGAAGAATTTCTTCCACCTGGTCAATGCATACCGGGTGGAAGCTGTCAAAAAAATGCTGGCAGATCCCGGAAACATCTATTCCATAGAAGCCATTGGATACGAGTGCGGGTTTTCGAATAAATCCTCTTTTTATAAAGTCTTTAAAGAAACAGTGGGTAAAACTCCGGCAGAATACAGGGACAGCCTCACTTCTGTCTGATCGTCCCTGGTCCGTCTTTTACAATGCGTACCGGTTGAAGTGGTCCTTCTTTTAAACTGCGGACTGAATAAATTTCCGTTATTTCTTTCTTTGTATAAAACAAGAAAGGATGAAACGGATTGTCATATTTCTTACCGTGGTTCTGGCCTGCGCGCCTGTTTTTGCTCAGAAAAGGGATGATGCGCAGATCAACATCAACGGTTATGGGAGGGGCTCGGTATTCGGAGGCGGGACGGCCTACGATCTGGCCTCGGCTTTTGCCGAATTTGCCCTCCAGACTTCCCTGACCAGGGGGAAGGCCCTGCTTGTATCGGATATCAGGTTCAGGACGGGAGTGTTCTTTAATGAGAATGAGTCGGCCTTCCGGATCAAAGAGCTTTATGCCGGCTACAAAGGGGAAAAGCTCCATGTATTACTGGGCAACCAGATAGTCAATTGGGGCCGTTCGGACGGATTCAATCCGACCAATAACATCACGCCCGATGATTACTTTTTCCTTTCTCCGGATCCTGCCGATCAAAGGCTTTCCAATTTTATGTTGAAACTGAACTACCTCCCTGTTCCCGGGATCAACATAGAAGTGATCGGGATCCCGTTTTACAAAATGTCCGACTACCGGTTCGATCTGTTTGACATGGGTGAAACTGTCCGGTTTGGCAAAGAGGTGATTCCGCAACGAATTCTGGCAAACGGGACTCTCGCAGCACGTGTGAATTTTGATTTTCCTGCGGCAGGAGGGTCCGTTTCATGGTTTCGCGGGTATGATCCTTATCACGGATTTGATGTGATCTCAATTGACTGGTCTTCCGGCCGACCCATGATAACCAATGCCGCTGCTGCCTATCGTAAAACCACATTGGGCGCAGATCTGGCCCTGCCTTTAGGGAATTGGATCATCAGGGCCGAGGCCGCCTGTAATATCACAGAGAATCCTGACAATGAAATGTATATCCCGAATCCTGACCTCAGTTATGTAGCCGGACTGGAAACCAATGTGGCAGGGTTTACGCTTATAGGACAATATATTGGAAAATACACCCTGGACTTCAAGCCGCTGATCCTTCCGGAACCCGTGAACAGCTCCGATCCGGGGGCCATTGTGCAGTATACGAACGAAATGATAGCGTATGAAAACAGATCGTTCAACCGTAAGGTTTTTCATCAGCAGGAACAAACCAATCACGCGGTTTCTTTTACCTTGACCAGATCGTTTGCCTATGATGTGCTTAATGCCGAATTTACTGTTTATTACAATTTCACCTCAAACGAATGGTTGTTGAGACCCCGTTTGACCTGGAAAATCTCAGATGCCTTGTCTGCCTGTATAGGCGGGCATTATATGAAAGGAGACCCTCAGACCCTGTTCGGCTATTCGGGAGCCGTTTTGAACGGGGCATTTCTTGAATTGAAAGTAAGTTTTTGATCTGTGAAAAAAGGAATGTTCGTTATCAGGTACAGATGGTGGATCATCATAACAACGGTATTGCTGGTTGTCGCAAGTATCGTTCCCGTTCTTAGGATCCGGATCAATCCGGATCTGGAATCGTACATGCCCGGGTCCATGCCGTCAAAACAACACAACCGGATCATAAGCGACGTCTTCGGGAATGATGAAATGATCCTGATCGTCCTTGAGACCCGGGACGTTATGGATAACAAAACGCTCAAAAGGGTCCGGGAGATAAGTGAAGCCTTCTCTCTGATGCCCGGTTTTGGAAGGGTTTATTCAATATGCCAGGCAAAAAACATTCGTTCCGAAGAGGGGAGCATGGCGGTAGACCCCGCGCTGGGAGAGCTCCCTCAAAACGATTCGGAACGGGAAGCATTGCGTGCCGCCATCAAAGAAAACGACATGGTTTATCGGGTGGTTGTGTCGGAAGACTTCAGGTATGCTCTTATTATGCTGAGTTCAACCAAAAACATTCCCGACGATCAGCTTATGGAGGTTGTCAATGCCACGTTGGCAGATTTTCCCGGGGACGAAAAAGTGTATGTTACCGGAGCCCCTTACCTGAGGGATGAATCCAACCAAAAGATAGGCCATGACCTGTTGGTTTTACTGCCTATCGGTTTGCTGGTCATGTTCCTCTTTCTGTTTGTCACGTTCCGCGAGATCAGGAGTGTGCTGCTTCCATTCTCCGCCGTGCTTTTTTCCATAGTGATCTGTCTGGCCCTGATCCCGGTTTTCGGGTGGGAACTCAGTTTAATTGGGGTGCTCATACCCATAATGATGATCGCCATAGCGAATAATTACGGGGTATATTTCATTGCACGTTACCAGGACCTCAATGCAGCCGAACCCGATCTGAGCGTTAACGCCCTTGTCACAAAAACAACGGCGTATCTTGTCAAACCGGTGGCCTTATGCGGTCTTACCACGATTGTGGGTGTCCTGGGTCTGGCAGCACATCTTCTGATCCCGGCCCGGCAAATGGGTGTTGTCACCGCGCTTGGGATAACCTTTGCCCTGCTTTGCAGTTTGCTGTTCATTCCGGCCGTCATGTCGTTGCTGAAAAAAGGCAATGCCCGTAAAACATTATCAAACGGGACCAATGGGTTTTTTACTTCAGTGCTGACGCGGACAGCGCACCGGATTACTGAAAGACCCAGGATGGTAATCATTGTTTTTATGTTGTTTATGGGATTAAGTGCGGCCGGACTGCTGTTCCTGCGAATCGCCCCCGATTCAAATAAAGTCTTGCCGGAAAAACACGCTTTTAATAAGGCAATTAGCATTGCAGATACCCATTTCGGGGGAAGTAAAGTGATCTATGCGATGTATGACGGAGACGTGACGGATCCCGGGCTGCTGAATAGCCTGGACCGTTATGAACAGGAACTTAAAATGCTGCCCAACGTGGGGACGGTGACTTCTCTTGCCACCATAGTCAGGAAAATCAGCAAAGCGCTGAACGATTCCACAGAATCGGGCTATGACGCCATTCCCCCTTCGCAACAGGCGATTGCCCAATACCTGGAACTTTATTCCATGAGTGGTGATCCGGCAGATTTGGAACAATACGTAAGTTTCGACTATACCAAAACACTGATGACCATCCAGTACCAGGCGGACAACCTTGCGCAGGTACGACAAATCCCTGACATGCTGCATCGGCTTTCACAAAAGGATTCACTGACACCGGTGATCGGAGGGCCCAGCCTTACGGACAAAGATATCAGTGAGTCTGTGGAACACGGACAGTATTATTCACTGTTGGCGGCGTTTGTGGCGATCCTCATATTGCTGAGCCTGATCTTTAAAAGCATTTATGCAGGAATGCTCGGGAGTCTGCCACTGGTCTTTGCCGTACTGTGTACCTTCGGGCTGATGGGTTGGCTGGGTATTGAGCTGAATATCGTAACCGCCCTGCTTTCCTCAATTTCCATCGGACTGGGGGTGGATTTTACCATTCATGTGCTCTGGAGGATAAAATGGGAACTTGCCTCGGGAAATGATTATGCCGGAAGCATAACCTCCACGCTCAAAACGATCGGCAGGGGAATCATTATCAACGCTTGTTCGGTCATGCTGGGATTTGCCGTACTGTTCCTGTCGGCCTTTCCGCTCATACGGTCTTTTGCCTTTCTGATCATCGTGTCGCTTATCCTTTGCCTTGTGAGCGGACTGGTACTAGTTCCCGCTATGTGTTACTTGTTCAGACCCGAATTTTTAAATAAACCCATTAAAAACACTTACGAATGAAACCGATTCAAATAAAATTGTCCGTGCTGACCGCCTGCTTGATGCTGTTGTCAGTTTCGCTGCCGGTATCCGGCCAGACAGCAGCCCAGATCAGCAAGAGATCCGCCGAAGCTGCCGATATCGGGCCCATGGAAATGGACCTGACCGTTTTTATACGTGACAGCAAGGGAAATGAAAGGGTACGGCAGATCACCATGAGTTCCGGAAAATTCGGGGATGTGGGCAAAACCCTGATTCGTTTTACTGCACCGGCCGATGTAAAAGGGACCTTGTTACTGATCTATGATCACCCGGATAAAGACGATGATATGTGGATCTTTATGCCTGCACTAAAAAAGGTCCGCCGTATTATAAGCTCTGAAAAAGGCAAAAGCTTTATGGGGTCAGAATTTACCAATGCAGACATGAGCAAACCCAACCAGGCGGATTTCAATTATACCTTACTGGGGACAGTAGAATACAACGGCAATACCTGCTGGAAAATAGAAACGACAGGCATTGACACGGATATTCAAAAGGCGAGCGGGTACAGTAAAACTGTCCGCTACATAGATCAGAAAAATTATGTGAGCCACAGAGTTGAATACTATGATTTTTCAGGGAACTTACACCGGATCCAACACCTTTCGGACTATAAGGAACAAACCGGGAAGACGTATTTCGCACACCGTATGGTCATGGAAAATGTACAGAACAAAAGGGTCTCCGAAATGATTGTAAACCGTCTTCAAATGGGTACGGACCTTTCAGAGAATGCTTTTTCTCCTACAGCCCTCCGGTAAAGCCTTCTTTTTTATGAATACGTATACACCATGCACGAGAAAATATTGTATATTTACTCAAGTTTAACCAACTCAAAGTAAACGTTATGAAGAAACTGCTGATTGCTTCAATGTTCTGTGCCTTTCCAATCCTGCTTGCGGCTCAGACATATTTTGATTACCTGAAGATCTCTGAAAGGAAAGGCGAATACATTACCGTAATTAATGTTACCTCAACGTCCATTGAATATGAAAATTCATATGGTGTGAAGAAAACAATTCCGGTTAAAGAAGTAGACTTCCTGGAATACGACGGCAAAGTAGTATATTACCAGTACAACAAAAACAAGCACGATGTCTATGACGAACAATTGCAAAGGATATCCCGTCGTGACCCGGAAAAATTACTGGAAAAAGGGGCCAAGGTCTATGTGCCGCTGATGTATGGAGACAATCGCTGGCAGATAATGGGCTGCCTCAACACCCGCGAAATGCTTGTTAAAGACCACAGCCAGTTCTGGAAACTGGTGGATACGGAATACGAAGCCGAGATCATTCTGTATTACGTGGCGAAATACGACGATGACGATGTCCATCATTATTATGTCATAGAAAGCCGGGACGGGGAAACCATCTACAAATCGGATGATGAGGAATTTGAAGGCGGCTGGAGAGCAGATATGGGGGAAAGCCGGGAACACGTGGAAGACCTGCTGGATGACATGATAAAGGATATTGACTGATCCGATCCCCCGGCTGCACAGTCTGGATAGTTTCAATAGGTATTCCAGCTGCTGATCTCTTTCAGGGATTTGCGTTTCTTTGGTCGTACGGGTGCACCCGGATAGCCGAGCGAAATGATCAGGGGAACGCGCCGCTTCCTGTTGATATTCAATAATTCCCTGATCTTTTTTTCATCAAACCAGCCAATGATGCAGGTGCCCAATCCGAGTTCGGCGGCCTGCAGGCAAAAATGACTTACGGCAATTCCTATGTCGTAATGACAGAAAACTTTGTCTTTGACCTTCCCGCCAATAGAGGAGAAAATATTTTCCTGCTCCAGCACCACTACTATGATAACCGGTGCCTGGAATGTAAATTTGTTCATTCCCAGGCTGGCCGAGCAGTCCGCAACCCTGTCTTTCAGATCCGGGTCATCCACCACGATGAATTTCCACGGCTGGGAATTGTTTGCCGAAGGAGCCAGTCTCGCCGCTTCCAGGCATGTTGCGATCTTTTCTTTCTCAACCGGCTTATCGGTATAGCGTCTGTCGCTCTGACGGTGTTGTATTAATTCTGTAAACTCCATAAATATGTGTTCTTTCAAATCTGACTCTTACGTTTCTGTCGTCTCAAAAAGACAAGCATGATGCCGCCATAGACCCCTATCATAATAAGAGGAATGTCCGGAATCCAGCCGGTGGCCACAGTGGGTATTCCAACAATCAAAGAAAACATGGTTAACAGAACAAACAACCTTCTGTTCCCGGCAGGATATTTCAAAGTAAACAAACCAAGCACCACCATGGTGGTGGGACAGGGCATCAGTCCGAAATTTGAGAACAACAGGTCCCTGGCCTGAAACACAAAACCTTCCCCGTAAAGATAGGTCGGATACCATAAACCCCATACCACAATAACCAGAACCCAATACCGCCAGGCAGGAATATTCCTCAGATCAATATCAATACGGGGCCGGACACATTCCCGTATCCACTCGGCTGCAATGAATCCCAACAGGATGGGGGTCATCACGAAAGTCGCCAGATAAACAGGACCAATACGGGCCCAATATACAATGGCATAGACTCCCCAGTAACCAAACAGGAACAGCCAGTTTATGGTAAAGTACACAGTAAACAACTTTCGGACCTTGTTCCCGTAAATAAAGACCAGTATCAAAACCAGAAAAGCCAGCACATGAAACAGAAGACCCAGGGGCACAGTAAACCAATCCATTTCCTGCTGGACAAACCGGTGGAAACCTTCTCCGAAAACATGTATATCAAAATTCATCCCTGTAAATATAGGAAATTTTGGGGGATAGAGGTGGAACCTCCACCCCCCCCTCCAAAAAAAACACCCGCCATAGGCAGGTGTTTTGCAGGTGTTTTTCGTAGCGAGGACGAGAATTGAACTCGTGACCTCATGATTATGAATCATGCGCTCTAACCAACTGAGCTACCTCGCCGCTGCGGAGCTGCAAAAGTAAGAATTATTTTGAAACACACAAACGGGAGTTTGATTTCAACCAACCGGCCAAAGCAGTACAGTGGCATATACGGCAATGCCTTCCTCCCGGCCAACAAAGCCCAGGTATTCCGTAGTCGTGGCCTTGACAGAAATACGATCCTGCGGAATTTCCAGGATCCCGGCCATCACCGCACGCATTTCGGGTATCCTGTGAGAGATCTTTGGAGCCTGCAGACAAACCGTACAGTCCACGTTACCCGGTCTGTATCCTGTAGCCCGGATCATATCATACGTTCTCTTCAACAGGATCTTGCTGTCAATTCCCCGGAATTCCTCCGAATTATCCGGAAAATGAGTGCCGATATCACCCAGGGCCAGGGCCCCGAGCAGGGCATCGCACACGGCATGGATAAGGCAATCTCCGTCTGAATGGGCTACACATCCTTTGGGGTGGTCCAGCCGTAATCCGCCCAGGAAGAAAGGCAACCCCGGGGCCAGGGCGTGTACATCATAACCGTTACCGATCCGGGGAATCTGCATGCCTGCAACAAGTCTGAGATCATCAGAGCTGTTGCCAACCCGGGGCAAAGCAAACCCCGCAACAGATTGGCTTTCACTGGATTTTATCCCGTTCGCGGGGACAGGGTTCGTTTCTGTTGTAGCTGTTTTCATCATTACACAAAAATAACGATTTTTCCATACCTTTGTAAGTTATGACAAGAATTGCCGTTTTTGCGTCAGGGAACGGTTCCAATGCGGAAAACCTCATCCTCAGGCTTACCCGCGGGGAAGTGGTGCTGCTTTTATGCAACAACCCCGCGGCATACGTACTCAAACGTGCGCAGCAGGCAGGGGTTCCCGCCGTCCTGTTCTCACGCGAAGAACTGGAATCTCCGGAACGGGAGCACAGTGTCCTGGGACTGCTCAGAGAACACCGGGTTGATCTCATCATACTGGCAGGCTTCCTGTGGAAAATCCCGGCGCATCTGATCCGCGCCTACCCCGGTAAAATCGTAAACATCCATCCGGCTTTGCTTCCAAAATACGGCGGTCCGGGCATGTACGGCGACCGGGTACACAAGGCTGTTCTTGATCACCGGGAAACCAGCACGGGGATCACCGTACACATTGTTGATGAACTCTACGATCACGGCCGGGTGATTTTCCAGGCTACCTGTAAAGTTGATCCGGCAGATACTCCCGACTCACTGGCCCAAAAGGTCCACGAACTTGAACACATGTATTTTCCCGGGGTAATTGACGATTACATAAAACAGGCCGGCCTATGATCAGGGTGGAACATGTCTCGAAAAAATTCGGCGATCTGGCAGTGCTGACAGACGTGAACGCTCACATAAAAAAAGGAGAGGTGATCTCTGTCATTGGTCCTTCCGGCACAGGAAAAAGCACTTTCCTCCGATGCCTGAACCTGCTGGACCCTCCTACCGGCGGCCGCATTTTCATTGACGGGGCCGAGATTACCGCGGCGGGGGCCAAAGTCGCCCTGCTTAGACAAAAAATGGGCATGGTTTTCCAGGACTTCAACCTGTTCATGCACCTGAGCGTGCTGGATAACCTTACGCTTGCACCCGTTAAGCTCCTGCACAAATCCAGGGAACAGGCACGCGAAAAAGCACGCGAATTACTCCAAATGGTAGGGCTGGCAGCCAAAGAGAATGCCTATCCGGCGGAGCTCTCCGGAGGTCAGAAACAACGTGTGGCCATTGCCCGGTGCCTGGCCATGGACCCCGATATCATCCTTTTTGACGAACCCACCTCGGCCCTTGACCCCACCATGGTAAGTGAAGTGCTGGGGGTGATCCGGCGCCTGGCCAAAACAGGCATGACCATGGTCATCGTTACGCACGAGATGCAGTTTGCCCGCGATGTCTCCTCCAGGGTGTTCTATATGGATCAGGGGATCATTTTCGAAGAAGGCCCTCCTTCCCGGATATTCGACGATCCCCAAAAAGAGGCAACCCGCACCTTCATCAACCGTGTCAGGAACCTGGATTGGCTCATTGAAGATTATCCCCGTTACGATATTTACGCGCTTACCGCAGAGGTTTTCCAGTTCTGTGAAAAACATTTTCTGGGTCCCGGCCGGCGGGATGCTATCATGCACCTGATAGAAGAGACCATGCAATTGTGCATGGGAAGGGACGGCCATCCCGGCACGGAAAGCCGCAGGGACCTGATCCGGGAAACCGGAGGTATCGGCCTGTTCGTCTCTTATGCGGAAAAAAACAATGCTGTAGGCATACGTTTTACAGCCGACGCCCGGCTCGGTACCATCCTGAACAGCGCTCAGGATGAAGACGGACTGGGCCTGATGATCATCAACGGCCTTACCGGCGGACAGGCGAAAGAAACCCGTGAAGGCGACAGGATCACCCTAAATCTACCGCTTTAAAAAATTACCGTTATGGCATTTAGAATATCATTTTTCAGAACACCGCAGCACAGGGTTTTCAATTACAAACCTGTTTACTGGGATCCCGAAAAAGAAGCGTTTGAAGAACGCGTAAAAAAGTCCCGGGAAAAAGTCGCCGCCACCAAAAAAAATGAGGACAAACCGTACGTACCCGGGGGATCCATCAGGGGCTCTTTTCAGAAACGACACGAGGTGGAACGGCGTTATCCTGCACGTCAGAAGCTCATCCGGGCCATCATTGTAATTTCCCTTATCGTGATCATGGTCCTTGCGGTATACCTGACACAGGGGTTCAGTTATTTATTTAAATTATTCCAATGATCCACGTTCTTCCTCCCCATATTGCCAGCCAGATAGCCGCGGGAGAAGTCATCCAGCGGCCTGCATCTGTCATCAAGGAATTGATGGAAAATGCCGTGGATTCCGGTGCAGACAGGATAGATGTTGTACTGGCAGACGGAGGAGCTACGCTTATGCAGGTCACAGACAACGGATCCGGCATGGGCCCGGAAGATGCGCCTCTGGCCTTCGAACGCCACGCCACTTCCAAGATACATGACGTGGAAGACCTGCAAAAGGTACAGACATTCGGATTCAGGGGCGAGGCCCTCGCTTCCGTTGCCTCCATAGCGCATGTGCGTCTGCGTACCCGCAGAAAAGAAGATGAAATGGGGACGGAAATTACCATTGCGGGATCTGCCGTTACTTCGCAGGAAGAGATCGTCTGTCCGCAAGGGTCCGATCTTTGTGTAAGGAATCTTTTTTTCAATGTCCCCGCACGAAGGCGCTTCCTCAAATCGGAAGCCGTTGAGTTACGTCACATTATGGAAGAATTCCACCGGGTGGTCCTGTGCCATCCGGATAAGACTTTCACCCTTACCCACAACGAAAGCACGGTATACCACCTGCCTGCCTGTGACACGTTACGGTCCCGCATCACCGGGACGCTTGGAAAAGAGCTGAACTCCCAGCTGCTCGACATTCATGTAAATACCTCCCTGGTGCAGATACGCGGCTATGTGAGCCGGCCGCGGGATTCCTTTAAAAAAGGAGGGCACAGGTACTTTTTCGTTAACGGAAGATATTTCAAAAGTCCGTACCTGCACAAGGCTGTGATGAACGCCTACGGGAAATTGCTGCCCCAGGACAGGATGCCGTCGTATTTCATATACATGGAAACCGACCCCGCCATGATTGACGTGAACATTCACCCGTCCAAAACCGAAGTCAAGTTTGAAGATGAAAACGTGATCTTCCAGATGCTCGGGGCAGTGATCCGCGAAACACTGGGCAAATTTGCACTTGGCCCCAGCATAGACTTTGAACTGGGGGCCATGCAACACCATATTCCCGTTCCCCCATCCCCGGGCGAACACGTTTCACCGCCCCGGCTACGCTACGATCCGCTTTTTGATCCTTTCCGGGAACCGGGAGAAAACCGCTCCTCAGGCATTTTTGAAGAACAGCCCTTACAGACCTACGAAACACCCGTAATCCCGATCCGAAAAAAATACCTGATCACCCCGGTTGCTTCGGGCCTGCTGATTGTCCACCGGCAAAGGGCTCTGGAACGGGTTTATTACGAAGAGTTGTTGCCCGGGTTGCGGGAACGAAAACCCGTACCCGAAAAACTCTATTTTCCCGTGGCACTAAACTTGCAGCCTTCCCAGTCCATCCTCCTGAAAGCAAACCGGGACAGGTTGTTACAAATGGGCTTTGAAGCCGATGACAATGAGAACATTACTGCCGTACCTCCTGACCACCCCATAGATGAGGCCGCAATCAGGGAATCTGTTCAGGAGATCCTCTCCGGCACGGGGGAGGACCCCGGAACAGCGGTTTACGGGGAACGTCTCTGCGCACTGCTGGCACGCCGGAGGGCAGCGGCCGGACAAGATGAGAGCGGGGCTGCCGGAAAGGCTCTCATTGACAGGCTTTTTGCCTGTAAGGAGCCAAACAGCACACCGGACGGAAGAATATGTATGACCATTGTCCCGATGGAACAAATTGACAAATACTTTACTTAGATCATGTACCAATACAACAGAGGCGGTTTCTTCGCCAACATACCACTAGTTATCCGCAACATCATCATCATCAATGCGTTTATGCTGATCCTGACGATGATCAACCGGGAATTCATGCTACAGCGCTTTGCCCTGTTCTATCCTGCTTCTCCTTTTTTCAAGCCATGGCAGATCGTTTCCCACATTTTCATGCACGGAAATTTCGGACACCTGCTTTTCAACATGTACGCACTCTGGATGTTCGGTTCGGTGCTGGAGCAGCTCTGGGGGCCCAAAAAATTTCTCCTCTATTACCTGGTGACCGGACTGGGTGCAGCGGCGCTGCACATGGGCGTACAGTGGATCGAGGCGTCATCCCTTGTCAGCAAGATCAATGAAAACGGAGTGGAGGCCATGCAGGCGCTCACCCGTTACCGCATGCTGATGAATACCCCGACCGTTGGTGCCTCAGGGGCCGTTTACGGCATTCTGCTCGCTTACGGGATGCTGTTCCCCAACAATGAACTGCGTATTATATTTTTGCCGATAGCCCTGAAAGCCAAATACTTTGTTATCATATTCGCTGTCATAGAACTGGTTCTGGGCCTGGTGGGCGGAGGAAACATAGCCCATTTTGCACACCTGGGAGGAATGATCTTCGGATTTATTTTGGTACGCTACTGGAGAAAACGAAACCGTTTATATTACTAAACCATGGGAGAAAATCAGGACCTCATTGCCCTTACCCGCACAGCTTCAGAAGTGCTTCGCTCCGGGGGCACCATACTGTATCCCACCGACACGGTATGGGGATTGGGATGCGATGCCTGCAATGCCTCGGCCGTTGAAAAAGTGACGATCCTGAAAAACCGTCCTGCCGTCAAGAATTACATCATCCTGGTATCGGACTTGTATATGTTGTCCCGGTATGTGGAACAGATCCCTTCCATTGCGGAAGAAATCCTTTCCGTTGCCGACAAGCCTATAACGATCATCTATCCGGCGGGCATGAACCTGGCCCCCGGCGTAACTGGTCCAGACGGCAGTGTTGCCATACGCATACCTGACCATCCTTTCTGCCGGGCGCTGATCAAAATGCTGAAAAGACCCGTACTGTCCACCTCTGCCAACAGCAGCGGAACAAAAACCCCGGAAAAATTCTCACAAATCGACAAAGCCCTGATGAACCGGGTGGATTGGACTGCCCCTTCTTTTCTGGAAAACAATTCTACCGGCCAGCCCTCATCCATCATCCGGGTTGGACTGAAAAACGAAATAGAGATCATCAGACCTTAACAACTATTCACTCATGCAGAAAACACCCATACAAATCCGCTTCAATGACATTGATATGCTGGGACACGTCAACAACGTGATGTTCGGGCATTATTGCGATGTGGCGCGCAAAGATTTCTTTTTGAACTCAACGAACTATGCTCCAGACTATTTCAAAGACGACAAGATCCTGATCCTGGTCCATACCGAGTATGATTACATGATGTCCTGCTTTTTGACAGACACGCTTTTTGTGGAGACCGGCATAGAAAAAAAAGGAGAGCGCAGTTTACATTTTGTTCAGGAGATCGTTGATGAAAAAGGGACCGTGCGGGTACGCTCCAGGAGCGTCATGTCCACATTTGACAAATCTACCGGAAAATCGTTCCCGCTGCCACATGAGTGGTTCTCCTGATACGTCATGCATCTGTTTTACTCCCCACATATTCAAACACCGGAACACATTCTTTCCCCGGAGGAAAGCGTTCATTGCACCAGGGTACTGAGGCTGAAAACCGGGGACATCATTTTTCTTACCGACGGCAAAGGCAGTCTGTGTACCGGAAGGATCCTTGAAACGGACCCGCGCGGATGCCGTATCCTGATCACCGGAACAACAGAAAATTACGGCGCACGTCCCTACCGCCTCCACATTGCCGTTGCCCCCACCAAAAACATGGACCGTTTTGAATGGTTCGTGGAAAAAGCAACCGAAGTGGGGGTGGACATCATCACGCCCCTGATCTGTGAACGCTCGGAAAGAAAAAAATGCCGCACAGAACGGGCCGAGCGGATCGCCGTCTCTGCCCTCAAGCAATGCAAGCGCGCACAGATGCCGGAGATACGCCAGGCCGTTGTTTTTGACGAATTTCTCCGCTCCGGGGCAGTCCGGGAAACCTCGGCAGCCATTGCCTGCTGCGAGACCGAAGTGTACCGGGAGCCAGCCGCCTCATGGATCAGGAACGCCCGGGAAAACATCCTGTTCCTGATAGGACCCGAAGGAGATTTCTCCCCCGAAGAGGTCTCCCGGGCCATGGAACAGGGATGTACGCCGGTGGACCTGGGACAGTCCGTGCTTAGGACGGAGACCGCTGCACTGGGGGCTGTTTTCCTGGCTTCCTTCAAATAACTATATTTGCACAAACAACAGAGACATGTCTACGCTATCGACAAAACAAAGGTATGTGGCGCTGGACGTATTACGCGGGATGACTATCGCAGGGATGATCCTGGTGAACAATCCGGGTACCTGGGGCAAAATCTTTCCCCCGCTGCGTCACGCCGAGTGGTTTGGATGCACTCCTACCGATCTGGTCTTTCCTTTTTTCCTCTTTATGGTGGGAACGGCCATGGCTTTTTCCTTTTCCCGGTTTTTTGACGGAACGGTTTCCGTCAGGAGCGGGTATGCCAAATTGTACAAAAGGGCTGCTCTCATTTTTTTGATCGGCCTGTTGCTGAACGCTTTTCCCTTTGTGCCGTTGAAAACGGACCCGGACCTTTCATTCTGGGAAAACCTGGGCCGGTTTTACTCCGGTCTAAGGATACTGGGCGTGCTTCAACGCATTGCCATGGCCTATGCCCTGGGCGGAACACTGGCCCTGTGGCTGAAAAAACCCCGTCCCATCGCATGGGCATTTGCTTTGACCTTGTTGCTCCATTGGGGGCTCCTTTTCTTTTTTGGAGGAGACGAGCCCTATTCAAGGGAAACTAATTTTGCCCGTGTCACCGATCTGTTCCTGTTGGGGCCCAAGCACCTGTACCAGGGGTACGGGCTGCCCTTCGACCCTGAAGGCGTACTTGGGATGCTGTCAGGTGCCGGCACTGTGCTGATGGGATACCTGGCCGGTGTGTGCATTCGCAAGAACACGGAAAAGATCGACGCCGTCGGAAGTCTGTATACCTGGGGACTGGTCAGCCTGGGTGCCGGTCTGGCATGGAGTATCTGGCTGCCCATAAGCAAACCTTTATGGACAGGATCTTACGTACTGTATGCCGGCGGCTGGACCCTCCTTATGCTCGGCTTCTTTGTATATCTTATAGACATTAAGGGAAAGGAAAAATGGTTCATGCCCTTTAAGGCACTGGGCCTGAATCCCTTGTTTGCCTTTGTCCTTTCCGGTCTTTTTGCCAAGCTCTTTGGAAGGATCATTCACTGGCAAACAGCTTCGGGTGGAACGGCAACCCCGTTGGGATGGCTGTATCACAACGTTTGCGTTCCCGTTTTCGGAGACAACCCGGCAGGATCTCTTGCCTACGCCGTGATCTATGTGGCCATTTTTACGCTCATGGCCATGGTCCTCTACAAACGAAAAATTATCATCAAAATATAAACCTAAAAACCTAATCTTATGACGAACAAAAGGATGCTGATGATCTGCCTGGCAATACTTGCCGGTATATCCCTTCAGGCACAACCTCAGCGGGGAATGATACGTGAAAAAGCCAATTACGAGCTGGCCGCAAGGTTCTCCCGCAAGAAAGTGGACAAAATGGTGTTTTCCACCTCTGTCAGACCCAACTGGTTCAAAACCTCGGACCTTTTCTGGTATGCATACAAAACCCCCTCCGGAGAAGCATGGTACGTTGTGGATCCGGCAAAAGGAACACAAAGGGAACTTTTTGACAGGGTAACATTTGCCGCCGACCTGACCCGGATCGTTAAGGATCCTTTCGACGCACAGAACCTTGCCCTGAAAGACCTGAAACTCAAAGATGACGACACCTTCACTTTCTATGTGCAAGGCACCGAGATGGTGGAGAAGAAGAAAAAAGACGACGAAAAAGAGAACAACAAAAAGAACGGCAAAGAACCTCGTCTTTTCTTTTTTGAGTATGCCTGGAAAACGGGAACGCTGACATGGCTTGAGGACGAAGAGAAAAAAGAGCCCCTGCCTCGTTGGGCCAACATTTCACCCAACAGGGAATATGTGGTCTTTTCAAGGAACTTTGACCTCTATTGGATGGATTGGGAAAACTTCGAAAAAGCCCGCAAAGACGAAAAGGATTCCACCATTGTGGAACATCGTCTGACAACGACCGGAACACGCGATTTTCCTTTTGGTTCAGGATCCGAAGACTTCTACGCCGATTCCACCGAACAGCAAAAACGTACGGGGGCAGGCAGTCTGTTATGGAGTCCCGATTCCCGTCATTTTGCCATGATCCGCGCCGATGAGACCAAGGTCAAGGATCTTTTCGTGATCAACGTGCTTGCCGAGCCGCGTCCCAAACTGGAACGCTATAAATACGAAATGCCCGGAGAGGAAAATATCCCGCAACATTCCCTGGTCGTGTTCAATATGGAAGACAAAACGTGGAAATACATTGAAACCGCCGCATTTAAAGACCAGTCCCTCAGCCTGGGCTATACTCCGGCCGAAAAGAGAACCATGTCTGATGAGATACGTCACTGGAAATGGCTGGGGGACAATTCCGGATTTTATTTTCACCGTACCAGCAGGGACCTCAAAAGAATAGATCTTTGCCGGGCAGAGATCGGAAAGGATACCGCCCTGACCCTCATTGAGGAACGGTTGAACACCTATGTGGAAACCCGTCCCCTGTACCTTGTAAATAACGGGAAAGAACTCATCCACTGGTCCGAAAAAAGCGGATGGGGCCATCTGTACCTGTACGATGAAAACGGAAATGAAAAGAATGCCATCACATCTGGTCCCTGGCACGTGGAACAGATACTGGGTGTGGATGAAGCCACACGTACCCTGTATTTTACCGCATGCGGAAGGGAAACGGATCTGGACCCCTATTATGAGCACCTTTATTCCGTACGACTTGACGGAAGCCAGCTAAGGATGCTGACTCCCGGTGATTTTCACCATACAGCGGACATGAGCGACAGCCGTAAATTTTTCGTAATGAACCGCTCCCGCGTGGACGTTGCTCCCGTTGCCGAATTGTACGACAATACCGGGAAGAAACTCCTGGCACTTCAGGAAACCGATCTGAGCCTGCTGTTCGAAGCGGGATACAAGTTCCCCGAGCGTATCCAGGTCAAGGCCGCCGACGGGATCACCAGCCTGCACGGGATCATGTACAAACCTTTCGATTTTGATCCGTCGCGCAAATACCCCATCATCACATACGTATACCCCGGCCCCCAGGTCGAAGGCCCCGGGCAGACCTGGAGCCGTTCCATGGACCGCCTGGACCGCCTGGCCCAAATGGGATTCATTGTGATCACCGTGGGCAACCGGGGAGGCCATCCCAACCGTTCCAAATGGTACCACAATTTTGGGTACGGCAATTTACGTGATTACGGCCTGGAAGATCAGAAATACGCCATAGAACAGCTTGCCGCCCGTTATCCTTTCATAGACCTGTCCCGTGTAGGCATACACGGTCACTCGGGAGGCGGGTTCATGTCCTCGGCTGCCATATTGCAGTATCCTCATTTCTTCAAAGTGGCCGTTTCCTGTGCGGGGAACCATGAAAACAACATCTACAACCGCTGGTGGAGTGAAAAACACCACGGGGTTCTTGAAGAGATCACGGCCAAAGGAGATACCACATTCAAGTACAGCATCGGAACCAATTCACAATTGGCGAAGAATCTGGAAGGAAGGCTGTTGCTGATCCACGGCGACATTGACAACAACGTGCATCCGGGCAACACCTTACGTCTTGCCAACGCGCTGATACGCGCCAACAAGCGTTTTGACATGCTCATCCTGCCGGGACAGCGCCACGGCTTCGGAGACATGACCGAATATTTCTTCTGGAGAATGGCCGATTATTTTTCACGGTATTTGCTCGGCGATTATGAAAATTCTGTAGATATCCCGCAGATGTATAACGATTAAACGGGTTTGCGGTGGCGCACCAGGCGGTCGGCTCCCAGAAGCAGGCCCACCCCGGCAGCCAGAAAAACCACATACCAGACCTGAACGGGCCACCCGGTTATTTCCGAGGTGGCCTTTTCAATGATCCCCATTCCTGCAGCGGGGCTTATTCCGGTTCCCCAGGAAAACAATGTGAGCTTTATGTTTTCAAATATTTCAGCGATCCTGTCCGAAACGCCTCCGGCAAAGCTTTCTGCCCAACGACAGGCCACTGCCAGGGGTTCCCGGAAATACAGTCCGGCAACGGCTGCGACAATTGCAAAACCAAGGCTCCCCGACAGCCAGGCTATCCAGCGGTTTCTGTGTTTGGACTGCTGTTGTTTAGCTATCATGGACGCAATGCGATCCCCTGCAGGCATCATCACGGCGGCTTCCTTTTCGCGCCGGTTGCGTTCGTCTTCAAAGAAATTTCTTAACGTATCCATGGTTTTTCCTTTTATGCTTTTGTCATGGCTTCCTGCAATTTCTGACGTATCCTGAAAATACGTACTTTGGCATTTGACAGTGTCATTCCGCAGATATAAGCCACTTCTTCCATTTTCAACTCTTTATAATAGTACAATTCAATGAGCATCCGTTCCTGTGGAGGCAGGGCCTCCACCAGTGACCGCAATTGCTCGTACCGGGCTTCCCGTTGCAGATCAGGTTCTTCATCGGCCTCTCCCCCGGTATAGGTCACGTCCCTGGTATAGGCATCTTCTGCTTTCCCCCGTGTTTTTGACTTCCGGATGTGGCTGATGGCCGTATTGTATGCGATCCGGTAAAGCCATGTCCTGAACGAGGCGTTCCCCTGAAAAGTATGCAGTTGCTGGTATACCTTCAGGAACACATCCTGCGTTACTTCCTGAGCATCTTCGGCAGACCGGCATACACTGCGTACCAATACAAAGACCATGCTCTGGTATTTGTTTACCAAAGCGGCATAAGCCCGAACATCGCCCTGCAGCGCGCTATGTATTTCAAGGTGGTCCTGTGTCAAGGCACTCCGCTTTCTTTGACTTTTTGACGCAAAATGACAAAAAACGTTACATCGTGTGTAACCGGAACTGCCGACTTACGTCAAAGAAGTGAATGAAAAAAATGTTTCACGCTAAATTATTAAAAAAATGGAACTCACACCTATTTTGATCACTGCGGTTATCTTTTATTTTATCTATGCGGTATGGAACCGCGCCGCTACAAGAAAAGAACGTTTACGTTTCATGGAAACCATTGCTTCCATGACGCCGGATTCACTGGCTGCCTTCAAAGAGCTCAATCCCCAATGGGAGCTGAACGTCAGAAAAGACCCCAGGGGCAACATCAGGCCTGCCTGTTTGCTGATAGGTCTGGGAATTGGTCTGCTGATCGTATGGCTCGGGCTTACCTCATGGTTCCCCGGATCGGGATTCGGATCCCCCAGCGATGCCGTTAACGGATTCCTGATGCTTGCCAGCCCTTTGCTCTTCGGTGGGATCGGCCTGCTAGTGGCATACTTTATTGAACGTAAACACTAAGAAGGTTTTTTCATACCTTTGCGGTATGCCGGAACCAATCTCTGTTGAAGAATTCCTGAAAAGATCGCTGACCACTCCGGTGGCCGATGTAAGAACGCCCGCGGAATATGAAAAAGGTCATATTCCGGGGGCTTTTCTTTTTCCCCTTTTCAACAACGAAGAAAGAGCCGAGGTGGGCACCCTGTACGTGCAGGAAGGACGCACCGCCGCCGTGCTCAAAGGGCTGCAACTGGTCGGCCCCCGCCTGGAACAAATGGCCCGCCGGGGCCTTGAAATTGCGGGCGGAAGGCCGGGAACTGCCGGTGGTTCTGCTGCAGGTCCCGATGGTCCTGCTGCTGCCGGAGGTCCTGCTACGTATCCCGGAGGTTCCCTTTTATTGTACTGCTGGCGCGGGGGGATGCGCTCCGCCTCGGTGGCCTGGCTCATGGAAAAAGTGGGCATCCGTTGCTATACCCTGGAAAACGGGTACAAAGCCTACCGCAACCACCTCCTCGGCTTTTTTAACAATATTCCCCATCCAATACACGTACTGGGAGGATTGACCGGCAGCGGAAAAACGGAGCGGTTGCTTCAAATGGCCGCCGCCGGGGAACAGGTCATAGACCTGGAAGGGTTGGCACATCACAAAGGGTCGGCTTTCGGGAACCTGGGAAATCCGCCTCAACCTTCCACCGA